>Ga0182030_10004563_pt1 | contig 29527 bp, 20 predicted proteins | sample 812S3MmetaG_FD_121299 | JGI IMG/M metagenome (GOLD analysis project Ga0182030, IMG submission 121299) | Permafrost microbial communities from Stordalen Mire, Sweden - 812S3M metaG (Illumina Assembly) | ecosystem: Environmental > Terrestrial > Soil > Wetlands > Permafrost | place: Sweden...
CACCTTCCTTCAGTTTCAATTGCAGTTCATCGGCCATGCTGCCCATCATTGTATCCCAATCGCGGGGAGATTTCAATTAACTTGAACAAAACTGCCGGAAGATTAAGCATGGGGCATCCATGAACCAGGAATCGAAACGAAAAACTTGCTGCGGCATCTTCGCTGACTGGCTCCTTCATCCGCTGGCGGCGTTTCTTGCGCTTGGACTGCTAATCGGAGGGTGCGCACGTTTGCCCGCCATCGGCTTCCATTGCGAAAACCTCCGTTGTGAGTACCTTAAGGACCCGCTCGGAATTGATGCCGCCAGCCCGCGCCTGAGTTGGATTGTCGCTTCCAGCAGGCGGGGTGAAAAGCAGACAGCTTACCAAATCCTGACCGCCTCCTCCGCCGAACTCCTGGATCGGAACATCGCCGATCTTTGGGACAGCGGCCGAGTGGCGTCGGACGAGACTTCCCAAATTGTCTATTCAGGCAAACCGCTCATCTCCCGCCAATGCTGCTTCTGGAAAGTGCGGGCTTGGGACCGCGATGGCCATCCGGGTGATTGGAGCCACGGCGCCCGGTGGCAAATGGGCCTGCTCGCCGCGGGGGAGTGGAGCGCGCACTGGATTCGCGCCGAAGCTGCCGATTCCTCCTCTGCTCCGACTCTGGTCATTCGCCGCGCGACCTATGAATCCGTTGACCAAAGCGGCAGCGCTGATGTGACCGAATCTGTGGCCAGACAGGTGAAAAACGACCGCCTTAATCTGGTTGTAAACAACAAGAATATGGGTCTGGATCCCTCCAGCAACCACGTCAAACAATTGCGGGTGGAATATGACCATGGAGGCCGGTCCTTCCAGAAGGTGATTGACGAGAATCGAACACTGACACTCCCGGATGATTTGGCGGCCCCGCGGATTTTGCGCAAGTCATTTGCCCTGAATTCACCCATTCGACAGGCCGTTCTTTACGCGACAGCCCTGGGTCTTTACGAGGCGCATATCAATGGACAGCGGGTCGGGGACCATGTCCTGGCTCCCGACTGGACCGACTACCGCAAGCGGGTGCGTTACCAAGCCTGCGATGTCACCGCGTTGCTTCACCGCGGCGACAACGCCATCGCCGCCCTGCTGGGTAATGGCTGGTATAGCGGCCATATTGGCAATGGGGGTTACCAGTTCTTTGGGAAAGTGCCCGCGTTTCTGGCCCAACTCGAAGTCACTTATTCGGATGGGCGCACTGAACGGATCGTGACCGACGGAACCTGGAAATGGCATCCCAGCCCGATCCTCTCTTCTGATTTCATGCTGGGGGAGGATTACGACGCGCGGCTGGAAGTGAAAAATTGGGATGAACCCGGCTTGGATGAAAACCAATGGGCAGCGGCGTCGCCTCACGACGAAGCGGTGACATTGGAGGCGCAAGTGATGGAGCCGGTGCGCGAGATCTGTGAGATCAAACCCAAGACAGCCACTGAATCCAGACCCGCTTGTTGGATCTTTGACCTGGGGCAGAACATGGTGGGTGTGGTTCGACTGAAGGTTTCGGCGCCCGCCGGCACAGAAGTGACGCTGCGCCACGCCGAGATGCTCAATCCCGATGGCACTCTCTACACCAAGAACCTGCGCGGCGCGCCTTCCATTGACCATTATATCTGCAAGGGAACCGGTGTGGAGACTTGGCAGCCCCGTTTCACATTTCATGGGTTCCGTTATGTGGAACTCACCGGCCTAAGCAACCAGCCCGCCAGCGACGCGGTTACGGGCATTGTCATCGCCTCGGACACGTCCAGAACCGGTGAATTTGCCTGCTCGGACGCCCGCATCAACCAGCTTCAGTCGAACATCCAATGGGGCCAGCGCGGCAACTATATCAGCATACCCACCGACTGTCCGCAGCGCGATGAGCGGCTGGGATGGATGGGCGATGCCGAAGTCTTTATCCGCACCGCGACATACAACGCGGATGTCGCAGCCTTTTTCAGCAAGTGGTTGGTGGATGTGGATGACGGCCAATCGGCGGCAGGTGTGTTCGGTGATGTCAGTCCAAACACCGGGGGAGGCGGCGCTCCCGCCTGGGGTGATGCCGGCGTCATCTGCCCGTGGACCATTTACGAAGTCTATGGCGACAAGCGCATTCTTGAGAGACACCTTCCGGCGATGATAAAATGGGTGGAGTATTTGAGACTCCACAGCAGCGGATTGATCCGCCAAAGAGACCGCGGCAGCGACTATGGCGACTGGCTTTCCATTGGCGCCAACACCTCCAAGGAACTGATAGGGACAGCCTTCTTTGCCTATTCGACGCGCCTGGTATCGCGTTCCTGCCAGGCTGTCGGACGCCCGCAAGAGGCTGCCAAGTACGAGCAGTTGTTTCAAGACATCAAGGCGGCTTTCAATAAGCGTTACGTCGGAGCGGACGGCCGCATCCAGGGAAATACCCAGACCGCCTATGCGATGGCCCTCAAATTTGAATTGCTGCCTGACGATCTCCGGCCCAAAGCGGCGCAGTATCTTGAGGAAGACATCCAGGCCAAAGGCGAACATCTTTCAACCGGTTTTGTCGGCGTGAGCTACCTGCTGCCTGTGTTGACCCAAAACGGAAAGGCCGATACGGCCTGCCGACTGCTCCTGCAAGATACCTTTCCTTCGTGGTTATTTTCTGTCAAACAAGGCGCCACCACCATCTGGGAACGCTGGGACGGGTGGACGCCTGAGAAAGGATTTCAGGACCCTGGCATGAACTCCTTCAACCATTATTCGCTCGGTTCCTGCGGCGAATATCTGTTCGGCGGCATCGGCGGCATCCGGGCCGCCAGTCCCGGCTATAAGACCATCCTGATTGACCCGGTAATCTGCGATGGACTGTCGTGGGCGAACACCCGCTATGATTCGATCAAAGGCCCCATCGCCACATCCTGGAAACTCAACGGCAACAGCCTTCAGCTCAAAGTGACGGTACCCGCGAACACAACCGCCACCGTTTGCATCCCTGCCAGGGACATGGCGGACATCACAGAAAGCGGCAAGCCCATCGCAAAGGTCAGGGAGGTGAAGTACGTGCGGCAGGAAAACGGCAGGCTCATTTTTCAAGTGGGATCAGGCGCCTATGACTTCGTGTCCAAATTGGATTAGGAAGCGCTAATAAATTAAGCAAGATGACGCAGGGGTTTTGACGGCTGGCAACGCGCGACGAAGGAGAATATCCCTCGTGGATCTTCGACTGAGGAGCAACGCAGCCAGCCGTCAAAAGAACTCCCCGACATCCCCGCCCTCCCTGCCCTCCATGCGCCAGTCGTTCCAGCTCAAGGCCAAACAAGGAGTTGCTCTTTTTTCTTTTTTACGTTGACAGTCTCGGATTAGAATGTAATAATGCCATAGTGAGGATGGACATGCCAAAAGGGGCGGGCGGGAGCGGGCCGGGCCGAAGCGAAAGAGCTTCGGAGCCGGACCCGTTGGATTGCCACGTCAAAGTCAGCGTAATCCCCGGCAGTGGGCATTTTTTGCCTACTCGTCAAACCGAGTCACACCTAGCTTGCCGCGCCGAAGCCATGCGAAGGCGGGTCAAGGCCAGTCAAACCGGGTCAAAGTGTTTTTCAACCTCTATCGTCCGGCCCAAACTCCCAATGGCCTCGCACTGCTTTGTGGGATCCCTGACACACTACACAGCCAATGTTGGTTCGCCTAGTCGGCGGACGCTACGACGGCCAGACAATTCACCATCCGCAATCCGCAATTCGAGTCAAACCCCGTCAAACCTCGTCAAAGTGTTTTCCATTCCCCATCATCAGCGCGGCTCATCCCCTGCGCTTGCTATATATTGTGGCTTCCCCGGCCAAACGCACAACCCATTGCGTTTCACCGCTCCAGCCCGCACCAACTCGGTCATGCAATCCTCATTTGGCGTCGCACCCAGTCGCACCCGGTCGCACCCCTTTGTCCTTTATCCTTTATCCTTTGGCCTTTCCACTTAATTCCACTTAATTCCACTAGTTCCACTTCCAACACCCAAACGTGGGGATATGGATTGCTTTTGGGTTGGGAACTGCCTATTCTCGCGCTGATCAAAATCACACTATGGACGACGGAAACAAGCTTTTGTTAAGCGGTGACGAGGCGATTGCCCTCGCGGCCTGGCACGCGGGCGTGGCCCTCGGCACCGGCTATCCCGGCACGCCTTCGACGGAAATTCTGGAGAGTTTTTCCAAGTTGGGCGGGCGCGCCCAATGGTCGCCGAACGAGAAAGTGGCGCTGGAAGTCGCCATCGGCGCGGCCTTCGGCGGAGCCAGGGCGTTGGCCACCATGAAGCATGTGGGCCTGAACGTGGCTTCCGACCCGCTCTTCACGGTGGCTTATACGGGCGTGGCCGGGGCGCTGGTGATCGTTTCGGCGGATGATCCGGGAATGCATTCAAGCCAAAACGAGCAGGATAACCGCCGCTACGCGGTCGCCGCCGGGGTTCCCATGCTGGAGCCGTCGGACTCGCAGGAGGCTTACGATTTCCTGCTGGCGGCGATTGAGATTTCGGAGCGATGGAAGACGCCGGTGCTGCTTCGGGCGACGACGCGGGTATGCCACAGTTACACTGTGGTGCGGACGCATCCCAAGCGGAAGGCGCCGCCGGGGGCTTACTTTGTGCGGGATGTCAAAGGGCGCGTGATGGTTCCGGGAAACGCCCGGCCCGCGCACCGTCGGTTGCGCCGGATACTCGCCGAAATGTCGGACTGGAACGAAGGATGCGCACTGAACCGGGTTGTGGCGGGCGGGAAGGCGCTCGGCATCATCACTTCCGGGATTTCCTTTATGCACGCGCGCGAAGCCGCGCCGGAGGCGAGTGTCCTCAAGCTGGGCTTCACGCATCCCCTGCCCTTGCGCAAGATCGCCTCTTTCGCGCAAAGCGTCGAACGCTGCGTGGTGATCGAGGAAGGCGACCCGTATCTGGCGGAAGCGATCCGCGCGGCGGGAATTGCCGTTGAAGGGAAGCCGGAGATGTACCGGTTTGGGGAACTCGATGTGGCGCGGGTAAGGCGCATTCTGGCCGGTGACACCAGCACCGAGGCCGCGCCGCTGCCGGGAAAGCCGCCGCAACTTTGCGAGGGGTGCTCTTACCGCGTGGTGTTTGATTCGCTGCGCCGCCTGAAGTGCATCGTGGCCGGGGACATTGGGTGCTATACGCTGGGTTCCCTGCCGCCGTTCGAGGCGATAGATTCGTGCGTATGCATGGGCGCGAGCATCGGCGTTGGATTGGGATTGCGCCATGTGCTGCCGGCGGAACAGGCGGCCCGGGTTGTGAGCGTGATTGGTGACAGCACGTTTGTCCACAGCGGGATCAGCGGCCTGGTGGAAATGGCCTACAATCCGCCGCCGGGCGGGCACGTGGTAATTATACTTGACAATGGCACCACCGCGATGACCGGCCACCAGGAGAATCCGGGCACCGGCCGCAATCTCAAGCACGAACCGACAGGAAAAGTCGTGCTGGAGGACATGGCGCGTTCGTGTGGAGTCCGCCGCGTCCAGGTGGTCGAACCGCGCGCGGGTTCGGATGCTTTTGAGCAGATCCTGGTGGAAGCCCTGAAGAGCGGCGAGCTGGCGGTCATCATCGCGCGGCGCCCGTGCATATTGATCGCGAAAGAACTTAAGGAATATGAACAACGAGAACAACGCTGCCAATGCGAAGAAGCCGGGCAGCCCTGCGCAGCCACCGTGTAATATTGTCGTGGCCGGCCTGGGCGGCCAGGGAGTGCTCACGGCGACGGACATCATTGCTGATGTCGCGCTGCGGGCGGGTTATGATGTCAAAAAGAGCGAAATCAAGGGCATGAGCCAGCGCGGCGGATCGGTGGCCTGCGATGTCCGGTTCGGGGCCGAAATCCTTAGCCCCATGGTGCCGGCGGGCGAGGCTGATTTTCTGCTGGCGCTGGAGGCGGCGCAACTGGAGCCGAACCGGCATCTGCTGCGCCCGGGCGGCGTGACGCTGGAACCGTCGGCGATAGACACCGCGCAACTGCCGCAGAAAAAGATGTTGAACGTCGCGTTGCTCGGCGCGTTGAGCGCCCGGCTGCCGATGCCGGAAACCGCATGGCTGGAGTCGGTCCACGCGGCGTTTGACCCGAAGTACTTTGAGGCAAACCAGAAGGCATTCCTGTTGGGGCGCGCAAGCCAGTCGAAGACGGCGGAGTCCAGTGATCCTTGAGCGGACGGCCCGTCGGGTCGTCCCCACCTGAGAGAAAACATGAGCAAACACACCTTACCAAAAGCCGCGCCTTTCAATCCCGTAAGCGCGCCGGATTTTCTACCCGCCCCGCAATTGCGGGAATTGCAGTTGACGCGGCTGAGGAAGATCGTGGCGCACGCCTACGAGCGGGTCGCCCTGTTCCGGGAACGGATGAACGAGCGCAGCCTGAAACCGGGAGACATCCAATCCCTCGATGACATTGTAAAACTTCCGTTCTGCGTGAAGACGGACCTTCGCGACACGTATCCCTTCGGCCTGTTCGCGACGCCGATGAGCGAGATCGTGCGGCTGCACGCCTCCACGGGCACGACCGGCAAGCCGATTGTCGTCGCGTACACGCAAAACGACGTGGACGTCTGGACCAACGTGATGCACCGGAGCCTGGCGGCGTGCGGATTGCATCGCGGGGACATCCTTCAAAACGCTTACGGCTACGGGCTGTTCACGGGCGGCCTGGGAGCGCATTACGGCGGGGAGGCGCTCGGAGCGACGGTGATCCCGATTTCCGGGGGCAACACGCAGCGCCAGCTCATGGTGCTCAAGGATTTCAATGTCACGGCGATCTGCTGCACGCCAAGTTATTTTCTGCACATCATTGACCAGGCCGCCGAGGCGGGCGTCAACATGAAGGAACTTCCGCTGCGGGTTGGCGTTTTTGGAGCAGAGCCGTGGACCGAATCCATGCGCCAGCGGATTCAGCAGGACAGCGGGATCAAGGCCTACGACATCTACGGGCTGTCGGAAATCATTGGGCCGGGAGTGGCGATGGAGTGTCAATGCCAGGCGGGGCCGCACATTTTTGAGGATTACTTCTACCCGGAGGTGATAGACGCGGCGACCGGCAAGCCGTGCGCGGACGGGGTCGAAGGAGAGCTGGTGCTCACGACGCTGGGCAAGGAAGCAATGCCGATGATCCGTTACCGCACTCGGGACATCACGACCCTGACCTCGGAACCGTGCGGATGCGGGCGGACGTTGCGGCGCATCCAGCGGATCAGCCGGCGGAGCGACGACATGATCATCATCCGCGGCGTAAATGTGTATCCCTCGCAAATCGAGACGGCGCTGTTGAAGGTCGAGGGGGCGCTCCCGCACTACCAGATCGTGCTCACCCGCGAAAAGGGGCTGGATGAAATAGAAGTGCAGGTGGAAGTGACCGGCGAGGTGTTCAGCGACACCGTCGGGGGACTGGAACAGTTGCAGGCCCGCCTGGCCAAGTCCATCGAGACGGCGACCGGATTGCGGCCGCGCGTGCGGCTCATCCAGCCGCATTCGATCCAGCGCAGCGAGGGCAAAGCCAAACGAGTCATTGACCAACGCAAAATGTAATCCAAGGACCCGCCATGAAACTCAAACAACTCTCCGTTTTTCTGGAAAACAAACCGGGCGCTCTCAGCACGCCGGTCAAATTATTGGCGGAGGCTGGGATCAACATACTCACCCTGAGCATGGCTGAGGCGCAGCAATACGGGATTCTTCGCCTGATCGTTCGCGAATGGGAGACGGCGAAGAAACTGCTCGCGAAGAATGATTTGCTGGTGAAAACGACCGACGTGCTGGCCATCGAGGTTTCGGACCGCCCGGGCGGTCTGGCCGAGGTCCTCGCGGCGCTGGAGAAGGCCGGCGTCAATGTAGAATACATGTACGCCTTCACGCTCCGACGCGAGAGCAGGGCCTTGCTCGTGTTCCGCTTCGACGATCCGGACAAGGCCGTTGGCGTGCTGCAAAAGAACAAGATCAACATCGTTGGAAGCGTCGAACTGTTCAAGCGGCACGAAGGCTGAACTATTCGGCAGGGACGCCTCGCCGGGGCGTCCGGGGGGCAGGCCGGGCCGGAGCGCGCGCCGGCGGATTTGTCAATACTAATAATAGAACCAGACTCCAATGGAAAAAGTCAAACAGCGGCTTAACAACGACCAATTCGCGGCGCGTTGCGATATCGAATTGCTTTCCGTTTCACCCGGACGCGCCACGGCCCGCATGACGCTCCATCCGCACCATCTCAACGGCATCGGCACCGTGCAGGGCGGCGCGATATTCACGCTGGCCGACTTCGCGTTTGCGGCGGCAGCGAACTCGCACGGCACAGTTTCCGTGGCCGTCAACGCGAGCATCACCTTCATGAAAGCCGCGACGACGGGCACACTATGGGCCGAGGCGCGGGAACTGGCAAAGAACTTCAAAATCGGCACCTATTCGGTCGAAATCAAGGACGACCAGGGCGACCTTGTGGCGCACTTCCAGGGCCTGGCCTATCGGAAGAAGGACCAGGTCTGAGCGATGCCGCGCGTCAATAGCCTACGCCGGGACGCCGAACGCGGCGGGCGGAACTCCCGCGCTCCCAAAACACATGACGCCTTTTACGCCGGTGATCGTGGGCGCATTCAATGTCCGGTGGTGGAGATTCTGTAGTATCGGGTGACGTTGGAAGGCGGGTTGGTGTCGGTGTAGGTCCAGTTGCCGGAGCCGTCGGCGGTGTTGGTGAAGACGGGAGTCCAAACCGCCGCCGGTCCGAGAGCGGGAGATGTCAATAGGATATAAGAGACGCCGGAGACACCCTGGAACTGCAATTGTACGCCCTGCCCGCCCTGGCCTTCCGCCATGACGGCGGACAAGGGCGGGAGGACGACTGTCAAGTTCATTATACTGCTGGTCACGCTGCCGTACTGGTTGGACACCACGAGGTCGTACGCGCCGGCGTTCGCGCCGCCCACATTATTCAATACGAGGGTTGGGCCGGGCGAGACGACTTCGCGGATGCGATTGTTGCCACTGTCGGCAAAGAACAGGTCGCCGGCGGCGTCCACAGCGGGATGCAGAGGATGTTGCATCTGGGCGTTGGTAGCCGCGCCGCCGTCGCCGGAAAAGCCCGCGTGTCCGTTGCCCGCGATGGTAGTGATGATGCCGTTGGTTCCCACCCTGCGGACGCGGTTATTGCCGTAATCGGTGATGAAGAAGCCGCCGGAGGCATCCACGGCCACCCCTGCGGGGGAGTTCAGTTGGGCGCGAACCGCCACGCCGCCGTCGCCGGAGGAGCCGCCCGAGTTGGTGCCCGCGACGGTAGTGATAATGCCGTTGGTTCCCACCCTGCGGATGCGGTTGTTGCCGTAATCCGCGATGAGGAGGTTGCCGGAAGGGTCAAGAGCGACGTCGTAAGGGAAGTGCAGTTCGGCGTTGATGGCCGGGCTGCCATCACCGGAGAAGCCGGACACATTGGTGCCCGCGACGGTGGTGATGAGGCCGTTGGTTCCCACCTTGCGAATGCGGCTGTTATGGAAATCCGCGATGAAGAGGTTGCCGAAAGCATCCACGGCGACGCCGAAAGGCAGGTATAACTCGGCGCTGGTCGCTGGGCCGCCATCGCCGGAGAATCCTTGCGTGCCGTTGCCGGCAACGGTGGTGATAAGGCCGTTTACGCCGACCTTGCGGACGCGGTTGTTCGCGGCGTCGGCAATGAAGAGGTTGCCGGAAGCGTCCAGGGTCACGGCAATGGGACTGTTCAACTCGGCGGCGGTTGCCGCGCCACCGTCACCCAGGGAGCCGGCAGCTCCGGTGCCCGCGACGGTGGTGATGACGCCGCCGACTGCCACCTTCCGGATGCGGTTGTTCGCGGCATCGGCAATGAACAGGTTGCCGAAAGCGTCCACGGCCGCGCCTTCGGGAGTGGACAGCTCGGCGTTGGTCGCCGCACCGCCGTCGCCGGCGGGGCCGGCAGTCGCGCCGCCAGCCACTGTGTTGATGAAGACGTCAGGGAGGTTGGTGCCATTAAGTTGCCACTGAAAAGTGAATGGCGGAGCGCCGGAGACCGTGACCGAAATGGAAGCGGCGCCGTTGAGCAGAACGGTCTGGCTGCCGGACTGCCCGGTGATGGCTGGCGGGGCTTGGATTATCACCGGCCAGGCGGCCACTTCATCCAGGCCGAAATAACCGGCATCATTGCGGAATCCGAATTGCAGCACCGTTTCTGTGCCCGTGGCGGCGATCTGGAATTGGAGGTTGGTCCAGATGGTGTTGCCGATATTCGCTTGATCGAAGACCGTGGCGCCATTCCAGGAGACGGAGAACTCATTGGGCGTTTGGCCATTGCAATAGAGCCAGCAGGAAACCTGATACAACTGTCCAGCCGTTGTGGCGAGAGTCTGGGAGAGGAAACCGGGGGAAGCGACAGGACCCAGTTGCGCCCCGAACTGGCCGGAGTGAACGTACAAGGAGTTGGTCGTGACGTCGCAGGCTTCGAAGTTTCCACCGGTCGTCCAATCCGCAAACGAGCCAGTTTCAAAGCCGCCATTTTGCACCAGGGACGGAAGGGTGACAATGAGAGTGGCATTGGAACTGAGGTTGGTTCCAAAGGCGTTGCTGGCCAGGCAACGGAACTGGATGTCGTAATCGGCCAGGGGGACATCATTGATCGTGAAGGTGCTGTTGGTGGCTCCAGTGATGTTTGTGCCGTTGCAAAGCCAATAGTAGTTCATCGGCGCGCTGCCGAGGGCGTTGACGAAGAAGCTGACGGTGGCGCCAGCCAAGACAGCCTGGCTGGCGGGCTGCGTGATGATGACCGGGGGCGCGTTGGAGGCGGTGCCGCCGAGGATGAGTTGAATCTCGTTGGAGGCCAGTTGCACCCCACTGGCCGCCGGGGAGATTTCGCTGAAGAGGAAGCCGTTGAGAATGGTCTGGCCGGAATTGCCGATGATGACGGCAGCCTGGTTTGTGGCGGGACTGCTGACAAATCCGGCCACAGCGGCGCCCGTGCCGGCGGGCTGAAGGAACTGGCCGTCCACAAAGACGATGTCAGAGAAGCCCAGCGGAGCGGTGACGCCACTGAAGAGCGTAGAACCACCCCAGTTGTAAACCGGCTGCGGCGTGGTGAATTCGGACATAGCGTCCGCCTGGAATGCCTCCGCGAGAGAGGGAAGGCTGGTCAGATCCCAGTAGCACAGCAGCGCCCGGCCTCCCGTATTGACGAAGGCGGTGACATTGGTGAAATTGAATGACCCTTCCGATGAATCCACAATTACCAGCGAGGCGGCGGGGTTGGCGGCGACTGTGGCCGCGGTGAAATTGGCAAATTGCGCCGAATTGAACAATTGGAACGGCAGGTTCATGCCGGTCAAAGCGGTGGCAAAGTCGCTGCTGGAATTGTTATCATTAAATACCAGGATATTGGTGATGGCACCGAAGGGGCCGTTGGTAAGAACCGTCAACATGGCGTTGGAGCTGAGAGTCGTTCCGCAGGCGTTGCTGACCATGCAACTAAACAGACTGCCGGAGTCGGCAAGCTGCACATTGTTGGTTGTGTAGCTGGCGGCGACAGCGCCTGGAATGGGCACGCCGTTGCGAAGCCATGCATAGCTCAAAGGAGAGAAACCCGAAGCGGCGATGGTGAAGCTGACCGTTGTGTTGGTGAGCACAATTTCACTGACGGGTTGGAGTGTGATGGCGGGCGGACTGAGCATGGAGAGGACGCTGACGTTGTCCATCACGAACATCGTACCGTTGCTGGCGTAACCCGGGTGCCGGAAGCCGCCAGATGCGATGAACTGGACCGAGGTGACGTTCGTGTAATTGAACGCGACCAGCGCCGGGGCGGTTGGGTTCAACGTGTAGGTATTATCATAGGATAGTGAGACGCCGTTGTATCCTTGGACCTCGACCTGCAGGTTGTCATCCCAGGCAGCCGTCAGCCAGGCGGAAGCCAGAGTGAACGGCGTGGCGGAGCTGATGGAGGCATTGGCGCCGGAGGCGTTGCAGGCGACGTTGCTGACGGAGATCATTCCGGCAGGAAAGCCGCTGGGCGTGCCAACCGTTTTAGCGTTGCGATAATAGAAATTGCTCCAATTCAGGCCGCCGTAACCCGAAGGCACGGGCAGACCGCTGCCGCTCAAGTCGTCAAAGGTGATTAATTCCGGGGTTGGCTTGACAACGATCAGTTCCGCGGCGGCGCTGAGGTTCGTCCCGTAAGCGTTGCTGACGAGACAACTGAACATTGTTTCGTTATCGGACAGCTGGACATTGTTGTTGGAGTAGCTGTTGGTGTTGGCGGCGCCGGCAATCGGCACGCCGTTCCGATACCAGAAGTAGCTGATCGGCGTGGAGCCGTAGGCCGTCAAGCTGAAGGTTGCGCTGCCGCCGACGACAGCGGTTTGAGCGCCCGGCTGGGTGCCAACCAGCGCCGGCTCGCCAGTTGCGCCGATGACACGGAAAACCGTGCCGTTGCCGCTGCCCGTCGAGCCATCGAAACCCGCGCCACCCTCCATGGTGGTGACATAAAAATTGCCGTCACCGCCTTGCAGCAGCGGGGCTTGGGGGCTGATTCCGTTGGAGCCGGAAAGCGTGAACAGGTTGCTCAATGCCCCGGCGAGCGTCATTTTGAAGATCGTGCCGCAGCCGGACGATCCGCCGCCCGATGTGGTGCCATAGAGATAGCCGTCGGCGCCCTGGATCAGCCCTGCGGCGGGACTGCTGCCATTGGTGTAACTGAAAGTCAGCAGAGTGGTCACCGTGCCATTGGTCGTCATTTTGAAGACCGTGCCATAGTAGTTGGTTCCGCTGGATGTGGTGCCGTAGAAATTGCCATCGTCCCCCTGTATCAGCGCGCCGCGCGGAAAACTGCCATCCGTCCCGGTGAAGGAGACCAAATTGGTAAACGCGCCATTGGTTGTTATTTTGAAGACCGTGCCGTAGTAACCGGCTCCGCCGTATTCGGTCGTGCCATAGAAACTGCCGTCGGCACCCTGGACCAGCGCGGCGCAAGGAAACTCCCCATCGGAATAATCGAAGGAGTGCAATGTGGTGAATGCGCCGCTCGCAGTTATTCGGAACACCGTGCCATCAGAATCAGACCCGCCGCCGGAAGTGGTGCCGTAGAAACCGCCATCGGTTCCCTGCACCAGCGCGGCACACGGATAATAACCGTCGGCATTATCGAAGGAGTGCAATGTGGTGAGCGCGCCTGCGGGCGTCATTTTGAAGACGGTGCCATAGTTATTAGATCCGCCGTATTCAGTGGTTCCGTAGAAATTGCCATCGGACCCCTGCACCAGCGCGGCCTTGGGAGAACTGCCATTCAAATCATCGGTGAAAGAAGCCAGCATGGAAAGAACGCCATTGGTCGAGAGGCAGAAAACTGCGCCCTGACCGTTGGTTCCGCCGTATTCGGTCGTGCCATAGAAATTGCCATTGGCCGCCTGGATCAGAGCGGCGTAAGAATAGCCTCCGTCCTGTCCATTGAAGGAAAACAAAGGCCCCGAGCCGTTGAAAACGAGGAGGGCCGCGACGGAAGAGGTGGTGGAGCCATAGGGGTTTGTAATCACGCAACTGAACTGAAGGCTGGCAGATGGCCATTGGACGTTGTTGGTGGTGTAAGTGGCGGCGTTGGCCCCGGCAATCGGCACGCCGTTGAGCAGCCAGGAATAGCCTAGCGGGGCCGCGCCTTCCGCAGTGACGCTGAAGACCGCCGTGCCGTTAACGGGCACGATCTGGGCGGCGGGTTGCGCCACCACCGCCGGCGGCGCCGTCGCGGTGACGTTTCCGATGCGGAAAACGGTGCCATCGCCGCTGGTTTGCACGCCGTTGAAGCCCTGGCCGCCATATTCCGCCGTTCCGTAGAAGTTGCCATCGGGTCCCTGCACAAGGCTGGCATGCGGGAAGCTGCCATTGGTGCCCGCCAGGGCGAGCAAAGTGGTCAGGGTGCCATTGGTTGTTATCATGAATACCGTGCCATTGGCGGATACGGATTCCGATCCATTGAAGAACGAGCCGCCGTATTCCGTCGTGCCGTAGAAATTGCCGTCAGCCCCCTGAATCAGCCCAGCCACGGGATAATAGCCGACGGCGCTTACGGATTCGTCGAAGGAGTACAAGTTGGTGAATATGCCCCCAATCGTGATTCTGAAAACCGTCCCGCCCCCGCCGGCCCCACCCTGTTCTGTCGTGCCATAGAAATTGCCGTCGGTTCCCATCGCCAGCCCGGCGTAAGGATAAGCGCCATCAGTGTCATCGAAGGAAACCAATGTGATCAACCCGCCGGAGGGCGTCACTTTAAATGCCGTGCCATAGCCATTGGATCCGCCGGATTCGGTGGTTCCGTAGAAATTGCCGTCGTAGCCCTCGACCAGCGCGCAGTACGGATAACTGCCGTTGCTGTAGTTGAACGAAGCCAATGCTGACAGGGCGCCGGCGGGGGTCATTCTGAAGACCGTGCCGTAGTAACCGGTGCCGCCGTATTCAGTTGTGCCGTAGAAATTGCCGTCGCCGCCCTGAATCACCCCGCCGTAAGGATAAGCGCCGTCAGAGTAATTGAAGGAAGCCAGGGTGGTGAGCGCGCCAGCCGTGGATATTTTAAAGACCGTGCCATCGCCGGACGTCCCTCCGCTGGAGGCGGTGCCATAGAAATTGCCGTCGGAGCCCAGCGTCAGCCTGGCGCATGGATAAGCGCCATCAGTGTCATTGAAGGAGAATAAATTGGCCATGACGCCGTTGGTGCTCATCCTGAAGACCGTGCCGTAGCCATACGCTCCGCCGTAAGAGGTTGTGCCGTAGAAATTGCCGTCGTTGCCCTGCGTCAGCCCGGCGCAAGGATAGCCGCCGTCGGGTCCGTTGAAAGAGTACAGCGTGGAGGCGGGAGGGGTGGGGGTCGGCATCACTGTCAAATTGTCCATAACGAATTCCAGACCGCTGCCACTGTAACCGGAATGCTGGGTGCCGCCGGAGGAGATGAACTGCACCGAAGTTACTCCCAGGTAATTGAACGTGATCAGCGTCGGGGCGGTCGCGCTCAGCGTGTAAGTGTTGTCGTAGAACAATGTGGCGCCGGCGTATCCCCGCACCTCCAGACGCAGGTTGTCATTCCACGCTGCTGTCAGATAGGCGGTGAGAAGGTCGAACGGACTGGAACCGAGGATGGCCGCAGGAGCGCCGTCGCTGTTGTAAGCGACATTGGGAGGCGACACCATGCCGGCGACAAAGCCGCTGGGCTGGCCGATGGTGAAGGCATCCAGATAATAAAAATTACTCCAAGTCAGGCTGCCGTAACCCGAAGGCACGGGCAACTCCGAGCCGGACAGGACGTCGAAGTTGATTGTCTCCGCGTTTCCCGTCAAGACGACGAGCTGGGCGTTGGAACTGGCGGCCCAACCGAGGGAATTGATAACAACCACGCTATACGTTCCAGCCTCGTTGGTCGTGAGATTGGTCAGGACCAGAGTGGGGCCGCTGGCGTTGGGAATGTTGGTCCCGTCACACTGCCACAGGTAGAACAGGGGCATTTGTCCAGCGGAGACAACGCTGAAAGTGGCGCTGCCCCCAACGAGCCCCACTTGGTTGGCGGGCTGGGTGGCAATCACGGGCGGTCCATTGGCGCCAGCCAGGGGAGTGACCTGGACATCATCCAGACCCAAAAAGCTCGTGTCGTCACGGAATCCAATTTGCAGCGAGGTGTTGGTGGAAGTGGCCATGGCATAAAACTGGAGGTTGGTCCAGCCGATGGCGCCGATGTTGACTTGATCAAACAAAACTGTTCCGTTCCAGGCCACCAGGAATTCATTCGGCCCCAAGCCGTCAGGACTGTCCACCCACAGGGAGATCAGATAATTCTGTCCTGCGGTCGTTGGCAACGTCTGGGACAGATAGCCCAGCGAGGCCGGCGGCCCCAACAGTGCGCCGTACGTTCCCGAATGAACAGAAATGGAACTGCTGCTGACGGAACAGTCGGAAAAATTGCCCAGCTCAGTCCAGGAACTGAAGTTGCCGGTTTCAAACCCGCCGTTCTGGACCAACTGCACACCCGGCTCGACGACCGACACTTGCAGGACGGCGCCGGTGCTGGCGGTCGCGCCGATGGAGTTGCTGACCAGCACCGTGTAAGTGCCTATGTCGGCCGAACTAGCCCCATTGATCGTCAGAGTGGGGCTGGCGGAGCCTGAAATGGCGCCTCCATTCGTCAGGGTGGTTGCATTCAGCTGCCACTGGTAAGAGAACGGCGGCGTGCCGTCAGCCACCACAGCCATCTGGACCGTCGCGCCGACAAGCACGGACTGGCTGACAGGTTGCTGCACGATCACAGGCGCGGATGGAGTGACGGCCAGGACCGCCCCGGAACTGACTGCCACACCCGCGGCGTTGCTGGCGACCAGCGTGTAGGTGCCACCGTCGGAAGCGGCGACGTTGCTGATCGTGAGGATGTTGGTGATTGAGCCATAAAAGCCTCCCGCCCCAGACGGCGTGGTCTTTAGGATGGAGATTCTCCCGCCATTGGTCACGTTGGTTCCATTTAACTGCCACTGACAATTGAGCGGCAGCCCTCCGGAGGCTGTGGCAGTGAACGTTGCCGTCATCCCGCCAATCAATGTCAGGCTGGCCGGTTGGGCCGTAATGGAAGGCGGCTTGACGATGGACAAAGTGAAGAGACGACTTTGGATGGAGCCATCCGACAAATTAGTGAACTCGACCGTCGCGCCGTAGGTTCCCAGGAACAAATTGCTCGCGGCCGCGTTCAAGCTGACCACGACGGCTGCCGCACTTCCGCCAGGAGAGAGAGCGCCGGAGACGGGCGAGACGTTAAGCCAGTGCGCGGTGGAACCGGCAACGCTGAGACCCGCGGACCAATTGAGGGCCGTGCTTCCACCGTTTGTCAACGTGAAGCTCCAGGAGGCTGGAGTCAGCGGTCCGCCAACCCCTCCAGCGAAAGCCACGCCGCCCGAGGGCGAAATTTGCAATGGGTCCGGCGGCGCGAGCAAGTTGACCAAATTGCTTCCATTGGGTGTGCCCCAACCGGTGCAAAGGTCATAGCCAGACACGGCGAAGAAGTTGGACGGGCTTTCGCTCCAGGTGTTGTTGCCGTTGGTAATGTCGCGGAAGCCGTTGGTGTAGGCGGCGCTCAGACCGATCGCGTAGATCGCCGGGTTTATGAAGCCAAGCGGGGGACGGCCACTGGCGGCGGCCTGCTGATTGGCCAAAGCGATGAAGCCAGCCCACAACGGCGTCGCGCAACTCGTGCCTCCAACCTCCCCGATCGCGCCGTCGTTGGCCACGAGAAATATATTGTCCGCCGTGAAGGCGACATCGGGGATGTTCCGCCAACTGGCAGATCCCTGATTGAGCGCCATGCTCACGGGCGCCTGCCAGCTCGGGATCGCATAGGTGGAGCTGATCCCGCCGCTGCCGCCTATCCCATCGTAACTTGTGCCGTACTCAACATCCCAATTCCACACCGTTTCGGCGACCCACGAGCCTCCCGGGCCGCTGGTGGTCAGCGTGGTGCCTCCCACGATGGTGATGTTGGGATCGTCGCAAGGCGTATAGATTTGCCCCGGCAAGTACGCGTCTGAGTCCCCGGAGGCATTGAAAAACGACTGTCCCTGGGCCGCGAATTGCTGGAAAATTTGCTCCGACTCCGCGTCAATCGAATAACTCCACGACGAGCTGATTTGAGCGGCCACATTGTCGGTCGCCATCCGGTTCAACATATCATCCGTAACCCCGTATGGCCCTGCTTCATAAACAATCACCGACGAAAGACCCGGCGCCATGCAAATGGCCATGTCAATGTCCAAGGCGACCTCATCGTTGGCGTATCCGGGAGTCCCGTCAAACCCGTCCAAATAGACATTTTTGAGCGGGACGGCTGGAATCCCGGCAATGGCGGCGTAGTTGGTGATGTCGCTGGGGTAATAGCCGTCGAATTCCAACAAACCGACAGTTTGCCCCGCGCCATCGAGGGTGATGCCCGGCGCGTAGGCGGCGCGGAAGTCATTGCCCATAAAAGTGCTGCTCGGTCCCGAACCGTCGATGTCGCCAAGCCGGGCTCCTGGGGACAGGGGCGTCATCTTGAGGCTCATCGGATGCGGCAGCAGGTAATTGTCCAGGCCGCCGATGTGTAACACCGGCGTCCCCAGATTCAGCCTTGGCTCAACATCCGGCGCATAAAACTCCCTTTCTTCCCGCGGATGCGAATACGTCCGCAGTGTCAAGTGGAAAGCCTTCTCGATATTCGCGACCGACCCAGTGACATCGAGCAAGGCGCGATTGGGATGGGTTGCCGTCACCTTCAACCCGCTGGCAACGGCAAATGCGGTGACCGCTTGATAATCCTGTTCGGTGGGGCCAAACCTCTCCGCAAACTGCGCCGCAGTCAGGTAATGATGGTAATCAGGGCTGGCCGGGTCGTAAATCCGCTGCAACAGGTTGGTCAGCCCTTTCTTGTCGCGCAGGGGCAAGCCTATGGCGAGCTTTAACTCGCGGTTCGCATCCAGGTGGCCCGCCGGCGTGAGGCGCGCAGCAGCCGTGGGCACATGGCCTTGCAACACCTGGGTTTGCATGGGCTGGGCCATCCCGGCGAGTTGGAGGGAGAACAACAGTCCGATGGTAAGGATGTTTCTCATAGCGCTTATGTTCTGCGTCTGCGGGTTGCCTTCCGGGTCCTCGGCATCATCTGCATCTGCGGGCGACTTTGGGCCAAATTCTGATTATTGTCAATCTGTTTCAGACGGTTCTGGCCGCCTTCTGGCGCGCACCCGGATGCAACGGGACGATGTGGCGCGCAGCCCTGATTGCCGGGTCGATTATGCCGGAATGCACGGCGCGCTCTTGCACCTCATATGACACCCGACACGGCCTTTTATTAGACGGAAAGCGTGAAATTTCCCTTGGGCTGAAAAAATGTGTCCTATTCGAGATGTTTGTGGACCAGGGCGCACAACTTCAGGGCCAGCGGGTCCTTCATCCCATACCGAACGTGCTGGCCGTCCTTTTGCCGGGCCAGGATGCCGGCGCCGGCCAGCAGAAGCAGATGCTTGGAGACATTGGCCTGCGTCGCCCCCACCGCCTCCACGATCTCGCTGACCGTACGCGGTTTTCGGCACACGGCCTGCAATACCCGCAGCCGCATCGGCTCCCCCAGCAGGCGGAATCGCAACGCGACCTCCTCCAGCTCACCATCGGACAGCAAACGGTTAAGTCTTCCGGTTGACATATTCTTATATAGTTATATATTCATACAATGAACGTGAATGTTTTGCAAACCAAGACCTCAATCACCCCGACCGAACTCCAGCGCCGCCTGGCGCCGGGCGCCCCCGCCCTGCTCCTGGATGTCCGCACTGCCCCCGAGTTCGACGCCGCCCACGTTCCGGGCGCGAAACTGATCCCCCTCGAAGATCTTGATCCGGCCGCCTTCCTCAAGGAGCGCGGGACACAGGAAATTCCTGTCTATGTCCTCTGCCAGTCCGGCGGCCGCGCCCGCAAGGCCATTGCCAGGCTGGAACAGGCCGGCGTTCGCGGTTGCGTGCTCGTGGAAGGAGGCACCCAGGGCTGGATTGACGCCGGGCTGCCGGTGGATCGCGGCCAGAGCAAAGTGCTGCCGCTGATGCGCCAGGTACAAGTCACGGTGGGCCTTATTTCGGCCGCGGGCGCGGCGCTAACACTTGCCGTCAACCCGCTCTTTGCCATCATCCCGCTCGTGATCGGCTGCGGTCTTGTCTTTGCCGGAATCTCCGGCTTTTGCGGCATGGCCCTGCTGCTGGCGAAGATGCCGTGGAACAAGGCTCAAAGCTGCGGTTCTTGATGCGCGGCAGGCGGAGTGGCCAAATCCCGAAGCATTCCCGGTGGATCGTTATTGAAATAGAACGGGCAATTCCTTGACTTCGAGGCGCGGCCAAACTATTTACCGGGCCGGCAACCGATTGGCCAAATTGGCCGGAACCGCCGCGCATGAATTTATTTCGCCGCAGAAAGATGAGCGACCTCCAGGCGGAGGTGCTCCAGGACCACCGCCTCCGCCGCGCGCTCGGTCCGCTGAACCTCACGACGCTGGGAATTGGCGCGGTCATCGGGGCGGGTATCTTTGTCCTCACCGGCCACGCCGCCGCCCAGTACGCGGGGCCGGCCATTGTCATCTCGTTTGTTCTGGCCGGGATCGCCTGCGGGCTGGCGGGACTCTGCTATGCGGAGTTTTCCTCAATGATTCCCATCTCCGGGTCGGCCTATACTTACAGCTATGCCACGCTGGGCGAGTTTGTGGCCTGGATTATCGGGTGGGACTTGATCCTGGAATACCTGTTCGCGGCGTCCACAGTGGCGGTGGGATGGTCCGGTTATGTGGTGTCGTTTCTTAAGGATTTCGGGATTAACATCCCGGCGGCGTTCACCTCCGCGCCGTATGTTCATGAAGCGCCGGCCGATGCGGGTTGGAACTTCTGGCGGATCTTTGCGCATGGCTGGACCAGCACCGGGGCAGTCCTCAACATTCCAGCCATGTGCATCGTGGCCGTCATTACCGTTCTGCTGGTGATCGGCATTAAAGAGTCGGCCACCTTCAACAACATTATCGTGGCAGTCAAGCTTTCGGTAATTCTCGCCTTCATCGCCGTGGGCGTGTGCTATATCAACCCCGCCAACTGGCATCCTTTCATACCGCCGGCAGCGGGCGCGGGCCACTTTGGCTGGTCCGGGGTGTTGCGCGGGGCCGGCGTCATCTTCTTCGCTTACATCGGATTCGACGCGGTCTCGACGGCCGCCCAGGAAGCGAAAAATGCCCAGCGCGACATGCCCATCGGAATTCTCTCATCCCTGGGCATCTGCACCATTCTCTACATCATCGTCTCCCTGATTCTGACGGGGATCATCAGCTACACGGAACTGAGCGTGCCCGACCCAATGGCGGTGGCCATAAATTCCCTCGGCCCAAAGGTGGCCTGGCTGCGGCCCATTATCAAAGTGGGCGCGATTGCGGGGTTGTCCTCGGTGATCCTGGTTATGATGATGGGCCAGCCGCGCATCTTCTACAGTATGTCCAAGGATGGCCTGCTTCCCGAGAAATTCAGCGCCGTTCATCCCCGGTTTCGGACCCCGTGGTTGGCGACCGTGCTGACGGGAGCGCTCGCGATGTTGGTGGCGGGGCTGTTCCCAATCGGCTTGTTGGGCGAATTGGTATCCATCGGCACCCTGCTGGCTTTTGCGATAGTCTGCGTCGGAATTTTCGTTCTGCGTTTCACGCACCCCGAAATCCGTCGGCCATTTCGGACGCCGTTCTTTTGGTTGGTCTCGCCTGTTGGCGCGGGGGCGTGCGTTTTCCTGATGTCCGGCCTGCCGCGCGACACCTGGGCGCGGTTGATTGTCTGGATGGCCATCGGGTTCGTGATCTATTTCGGCTACAGCCGGCGGCACTCGAAGGTTCAACAGGAGGCGCGCTCGTAGGCGCGGAGTTGAAGCGTTTCTTCCTGCGGTGCTGAAGACAGCCGGGCGATGCTTTGACTTTGCGGCTCGTTGAGTGCATTGTGTTGGCAGATAGCCGTATGAAATACAAAGTTCTGTTGATAAAATCGGATGAGGGCTTTGCGGTCGGCTGCCCTGCCCTCCCCGGTTGCTGGAGCCAGGGCAAAACCCGCGAAGAAGCATTGAGCAACATCCGGGATGCCATCCAGCTATGGCTTGAGGTCGCGGAGGAAGACATCCGGCGTGAGGCCGCTCAAGAACATGAGGAAGTCGCGTCGGAACTCGTCACCGTTTAACGCGCTGTGCCCAAGATTCCAGGCATCCGCCAACAGGACGCCGTGCGCGTTTTTGAAAAGCTCGGTTTTCACATCGCACGCCAGAGCGGACATGTTATCCTGACTAACGGGAAGACGCGGCTGGCCATTCCCCGGTACAATCCCATTGATGCCATCACCATGGGCGGTATCGCCAAAGCTGCAGGCTTGACGTCGCAGCAATTCCGGGACCTTTTGTGAGCAAAGCGCTCCCGCATAATATTGAGCGCCGATCACGGCAACGTCCTTCGAACTTGTCCGTCAACCGCAGCTTGGCCGTGGTGAAAACGCCGGTGACAGGACTTTCGCGAATGGTCTTGCTTCAAAGCCTGCCTCGTGCAAAATATGTCCCTGCGCCCTTACTGGTTGCCTCGGTAGCTCAGTTGGTCAGAGCAGTTGACTCTTAATCAATTGGTCGTGGGTTCGAATCCCTCCCGGGGCACCATTCTTATTCAAGCCGGCGGAGGGCCATCCCGCCGCTGCTTTTACAGCTTCCAGCCGGGGCCGAAGACCTTTTCAAATTTCGAGGGGATGTTCTTGAAATGGAACTTCAGCGAACAGAGCTTCTCCAATTCCCCCGCGGCAAAATGCCGGCTCACTTCGGGATCGCTCCGCAGTTGGGCCAGAAAGTCCGCGCCCGCTTTTCCGGCGTGCTTGGCCTGCCAGGTTGCCATGGCGTTGCGCTGGACCAGATCGTAGGCCGCTTCCCGCGTTAGCCCTTTGTTGATGAGCGCCAGCAGGACGGTTTGGGAGTTCCACATCCCGAGTGAAAGCTCCAAATTGCGCCTCATGTTTTCCGGATAAATGATCAAGCCCGCGGTCAGCGTCCGCAACGTGACGAGCATGTAATCCAGCAGGGTGCAGGAGTCGGGGAAGATGATCCGCTCGACCGAACTGTGGCTGATGTCGCGCTCGTGCCAGAGGGCGACGTTCTCCAGAGCGGCCACCGCGTTGCCGCGCAGCACGCGGGCCAGGCCCGACAGCCGCTCGCCCGTGATGGGGTTGCGCTTGTGCGGCATCGCGCTGGATCCCTTTTGGCCTGGGGCGAAAAACTCCTCGGCCTCCAAGACTTCCGTGCGCTGCAAATGGCGGAACTCGGTGGCCCACCGCTCAATGCTGGCCCCAACCAACGCCAGGGTCCCGATGAATTCGGCGTGCAAATCCCGCTGCACCACTTGCGTTGCCACGGGCGCCGGACGCAGGCCCAGGCGTTCGCAGACCCGCGCTTCCACTGCCGGCGAAATATGCGCGCCCGTCCCGACCGCACCGGAGAGTTTCCCCACCGCGACTGCTTCGCGCGCGCTTTCCAGGCGGCGCAGGGCGCGGCCGAATTCATCGTGCATCAGCGCCATTTTCAATCCGAAGGTCGTCGGCTCCGCGTGGATGCCGTGGCTGCGGCCGATCATGGGAGTGAAAATGTGCTCGGCGGCCTTCTTGGCGATGACCGCCTGGAGGGCCTTGACATCCGCGATGAGAATGGCCGCCGATTGCGTCATTTGCACGGCGAGGGCAGTGTCAAGAATATCGCTGCTGGTCAGCCCGTAATGGAGCCAGCGGCCGGCGGGCGCGCCGATGTTCTCCGCGACGTTGGTGGTGAAGGCGATGACGTCGTGATTGAGCGTGCGTTCCAGCTCTTTGCAGCGCTCCGGTTGGAAGGCCGCCCGCGCCTTCATCACCGCGTAATCCTGCTCCGGCACGACGCCCTCGGCGGCCAGGGCCTCGCTGGCGAGCAATTCGATTTGGAGCCATATTTCCAGCTTGCGCTGCTCGGTCCAGATTTCCCGCATTTCGGAGCGTGAATAGCGTTGTATCATAAGAAAGTGATACCATCTCCAGTTCGCGATTGCACTATCGCAAATCGAATATGCGGCGGCCAAAGACCGCCGCTACAGTGTCATAAGAAAGCACTTTACCGCCGGGCCATCTTGCTCCGTGCGGACTCCAGAATCTGCCGCTCCCGCTCGGTCAGGCTGTGAATGCCCTGGGCGGAGATCTTTTCGAGAATGGGATCCACTTCACGGCTGATAAATTCCGCCGGGGGCAATTCTTCCGGGGTTCTCCGGGGCCGCCGGACGGCGCGCAGCACGGTCGCCCGCACCATCGGACGCGGGGCACGCCGGCGATCTCCCATTCCCCACAATCCGTCCGCGCCCGCGACCCAGCCGCTCCACTTGACAAACACAATGCCCGTGAGCATCCCGCCCAGATGCGCTCCGTGCGCCGTGGTTCCCGGCAGGAAAAGTCCGACGACGGATACGGCGGCTTCAATGAGCAAAAGCCACTTGGCCAGCAGGGTCACTGGCAAAACGAAAAAGACCAGCAGGGTGATCGGATAATTCGGTTCGCGGGTGGCGAATGCCGCGATCAAACCAAACAAGCCTGCGGAGGCCCCAACGACGCCTGAATAAAAATAAGCGGGAAAGGCAACGCATAACGCCACATGACACAAGCCGCCAACGGTCCCGCTCAGGAGGTAGAGCTTGAGCATGCTGGCGGCCCCGAGCATTTCTTCCACGACTCGGCCAAAAAAATAGAGTCCAATCATGTTGCACACCAGGTGCCAGATGCCGCCGTGCATAAACTGGAAGGTGATCAACTGGTAATACCTCCCCGCTTTCAGACCTTCCAGGCTTAAGGCAAAAAGCTGCTCCGTGCGCCTGTCCATAAGCGATTGGATCAGGAAGCACGCCACCAGGGTGATCAATAACAGTGTGGTCATGGACCAGTACTGCCGCTGAGGCGCCCGCATATATGAACGATCATCCAACATTACATTTGAACCTAGCCGCTAACCGGACTTTTTTCAATGGCCTGCTGTCACTTTCCCAATGTGCCGCTGGTTGAATAGCCGCCACGGGAGCCGTCCCGCGTCAACAACAGTGTTCGCATCCCCGGCCTGAGCCGCCCGATCCGCGCGCCGCCCGCCCGCCCGGCCACCAGCAACGCCGTGGAGAACGCATCCGTCTCCGTCGCTGAAGAAAGGGCCACCGCCGCCAGCACCGCCCGCGCGGCGGGACGGCCAGTACGAGGGTCCAGCACGTGCCCGCAAGTTTTCCCGCCCGACTCAAAGGACCTTCCCCAAATGGCCGAAACGGAAAGCGCCTCGTCCCGCAACCGGACAACCACCCGCGGCGGCGGTTCCCGGCCATCAAGATCGGGAGGAGACGCGACCGCGACCTGCCACGCCTCCGCCTCCGGCGGCGCGCCGATGGCGTAAGAGGTGCTCGTGCCGCCGTGGAGCAAGGCGCTTGTCACCCCGGCCTCGCGCAAGCTCCGCGCCGCGCAATCAATGGCATATCCCTTCCCAATCGCGCCCAAGTCAATCATAACTCCTTCGCAATCAAAGCGGACCGAAAAGTCCTTTCCGTCCAGGCACAAATGGCGCATGCCGGACACGGCGCGCGCCTGGGCCAGTTCCTCCGGATCGGGCATCCTCCCCTGCCCTCCCATGAAACCCCAGCAACGCACCAGCGGGCCAATGGCGATGTCGAACAGGCCGCCGGCCTCCTGGTGCAACCGTTGCGCCAGTTCGAGCAGTTGAAAGACCGGGGGGCTGACCCGCACGGGCTGGCGGGCGGCCAGCGCGTTGACGCGGGCGATCTCGCTGGCGGGACGGTAGAGGCTCAACCGCGCCTCCAGCCGTTCCACCTCATCGAGCGCCTCCTCCCCTGCGGCCCGCAAGTCCGCTTTTTCGCTCCCATGCAATAGCACCTCAAAACACGTCGCCATCGCATCGCGGGCGACCCGGACGGAATCACAAAGTTTCACTATCAATACTATTATCTGACTGCCCGGTCACGGCGGCTACGACTTCTCCAGCGTTCCATAAGTGATGGCGGGGACCTCCTTGCCGTCGCCATTGGTGATCTTGCGGGACTTTTCATCGAACAGGCACATCATGTTCAGGCGATTGGACATTTCGGCGAGCGAAAGGACCGTCTGGACGCGGATCGCCAGGTCGAGGTTTGCGTTGGGAACCGCGCCCGACCGGATACAGTCAAACCAATTTTTCTCGTGAGATTCGATGGTCTCGATGCCGAGGTTGCTGACCGTCTCCTGGTCAATGTCGTCGGTGAATTTCTCCGGGTCCAAATGCACGCTGTTCGGGCCGAGCTTGAGGGTGCCCTTGTAGCCGCGGATGACCGATGGCAGGCCAACCTCATTGACGGTGCCGGCGACGAGCATCAGAGCCGCGCTGCTGGGAAATTCAGCGATCAGTTGGATGTCTTCGGGACAATCCCGTTCCGACGCTCCGGGCGTGTTCTTGTCGGCGTGGACCGGGCTTTGGCCGAGGCAGACGACACGGGTAGGAAATTCCGGGTCGCCCATCGCGAGCATCAACGGAGTGATGCGATGCGGGGCGAGGTCGCCGAGTGGACCCGCGCAATAGGGATAGAACTTGCGCCAGCGGACGAAGTGTTCGGCGTTGTAGGCCACCTTATTCTTGACTTTCCCTTCCCATTTATTCCAATTCGGCAAATCTTGCGGGGTCATCCAGCCGGCCATGACGAAAGGCGGCTCGTTCCATTCGCCACCCGCGCTGTTGCGCATGTAGGATTCCTGCAAGAGCACGACTTTGCCGATCTTGCCCGCCTTGATCATATCGCGGGCCTTGAGCCATTTGGGGTCGGAGCAGGCTTGCGAACCGATCTGGACGGACAATTTCGGGTACTTCTTCGCCAAGTCGTATAAGTCAAACGCCTCGCCCAAATATCGCGCCATCGGTTTTTCCAGATAGACATGCTTGCCCGCTTTGAGAGCCGCCATCGCCGTTTCGGCGTGCCAAACGTCGGTGGTGGAAATGGTGACGGCGTCAATGTCCTTGTTCTCCAGCAATTCCTCAAAATTCTCGTATGCCTTGCAATCCGCCCCGATCATGGCCTTGGCCGCATCGCGGTAATGCGTGGATAAATCGCACACGGCCGCCTGCGCGATGTTGTTGTCCGCCGCGAATTTTTTCTGGAGGGTAATGTGCGCATCCGCGCCCTGTTTGCCGACCCCAATGTAACCGACCACAATTTTGTTGTTGGCGCCCACGACGCTGCCGGGAGCCGGCGCCTGCGTCTGGCCGTAAACCGGCGTCTTGAACAGATTTTGGCCGGCCGCCAGCGCGGCGCCCGCCAGGGTGGTTTTCTTGAGAAATTCCCGCCGGGTCGCCCCGCGGGCCGAGATGTTTTTAGTTGTTTGATTCACAGTGAAATATCTTTCGGGAATGCTATCCCATTGCGCCCGCAGGTCAAGCGCCGCGCGCGTGCCGTCGGCGGGACGCCGACGGCTGCGACCGGGACGGTCGCGCTCCCCGGACGTCGCACATAATTGGGATGCCCCGTCGTAAAGACTTTAATCGGCCCGAAAACATTTCAGCCTTTCTTGCCCGCGAGCGGGCGGAGATGAACGATGGTCGCCCCGGTCCCGCCGTAGTGAGTCCCGGCCTGGGAATAGCGATCCACTTGGGGATGGCGCGAAAGGATGGCGTTGACGGTGCGCCGGAGATTGCCGATGCCTTTGCCGTGGATGATGCGCAATTCCAGGAGGCCGCGCTCCTGACAGGCGGCCAGCCAGTCGGGAACCAGACCGCCAATTTCACGCGGCTGGAAGGTGTGCAAATCGAGAACGCCGTCCATCGGCAGTTGGACGGGGGGCTGGCTGGGAGGAGAATCGGATGTCATGGCGGCTTTCAACCGGGACCGATAGTCAACGCTTGGCGGGCCCTGTGCTGGCCCGCACGATGATTTCGGTGGGCAAGCGCCGCGCTTCGGTTGGCTCGCGGCGCAGGAGATTCTGCATCATCTTCATCGCGGCCAAGCCGAGGCGCATTTTGGGCTGGCGGACGGTCGTGAGGGGCACGCGAAAATATTCGCTCATGAGCATATTGCCAAAGCCAGCCACGGAAAGGTCCTGCGGAATGCGAAGTCCTTGATCCAAAAAGACGCCGACCGCACCCATTGCCGACAAGTCGCAGGCGCTTTGCACGGCAGTGATGGCCGGGGCTTCGCGGAGCATTTGCAGGGCAGCCTTTGCGCCTTCCTCGATGGTTGCGCCGGCGTCGAAAACCAAGCGGTCGTCCAACTCGACCTGGGCGGCGCGCAAAGCGCGGCGATAGCCTTCCAGGCGTTCCTGCGCCCACGGGGCGCTGTTGGGGCCGCACAGGAAGGCGATCTTCTTGTGGCCCAATCCCAGTAAATGCTCCGTAATGAGCGCGCTGCCGCGCAGGTCATCCGTTTCGACGTTGTAGAAACTGGCGCAGAAGGGAGCGCGATGACCGAGGATCACGGTTGGGACGCGGCGTTGCGCCAATTCCTCGTAAATGGCGGCGGTGGGGGCCAGCCGGTACACGGGAAATAGAAGCAACCCGTCCACCCGCCGCGAAAGGAGCCGGTGAATGCAAGCCTCCTCGCGTTCGGGATTATTGAGATGGTGGGCCAGAATGAGATCGCAGCCCAGCTCGCGCGCCCCCTCCTCGAGGGTGGGAATCGCGCCAGCATAGACGGGATTGGCCACTGTTGAGAGGACCAGGCCGAGCAGCTTGGTGTTGCGGTTGCGCAGACCTTGCGCCATCGAGTTGGGCACGTAACCCATCTGCCGCGCGAGCGAGCGGAGGCGGGCCTTGGTCCCGGGCGCGATGTCGGCGGCGTCGCGCAAGGACTTGGAAACAGTCGTGACGCAAACGTCTCCGCGGGCGGCGATGTCTTTCAGGCGGATCATTTAAGGCTGCTCCGGGATGCACAAATGCACCGAACCTGAATCCGCCATAGGCTCCACTTCGAGCGGTTCAATGGCCGGCTTGCTGGCGTTGCGCAATGTAATTCGAGCGTTCACGAGACCCATCGGGACAGAATATCGCTGCATTTGACTTTGTAAATATAATGTCCGCGCCCGGATTCGGCAAGCAGGAGATGAACGACGTCAAGCGTCTCGCGTCGCGGTCTCCTGAAGACAGCAGCCACACCCTGCACGGTGCCTGGCGCGCCACGGCGAGGGCCGTATTGCGATGCAGCCAGTTCAGCCAGATGCGGTGCCGGTGCATCCGCAGGACAATGGAGTCCGCCCGCAAATGCCTCGCCGCCTCGACGATGGTCTTAGCAGGGTGTCCCTCGCAGACGAGCGCATCCACGTCCGTCCGACTGCCCAGTCCGGCGGCCATACCGGACAATCGCGTTTCCGCGGCGCGCGCCAGTTCATCGAGCAGGCGCGCTCGGGCGAAGCCGCGCTCTTCCCCGGCGATATTCAATTGCAGGACATGGAGCAGCACCACCTTGGCATCGTGGCGACAGGCAAGATCGCCGGCGAAGGCGAGGGCAGGCTCTGGATCCTCAGACAGCGAAATGGGAACCAGAATCGTCAATTGCGCCCCCGGATCAACAACGCCAGGCGGGGCTGTTGCGGTGGTACTGTCCGTGTAGTTGCACAGGGCAAGTTTCATAAGGCAACTTCCCACACGCGCGGGTTCGGCGGTAATTAAAAGGCTGTCAAAGACCGTTAAGAAATGGTCAACAGGCGCGACGATCGGGGACTCCTTTTCCTGTCGGATTCAATCCACTTTCGCCGGACTGGAAAACCTGTTTGTTGGCGGATCGCGGCGTTCGGCCTCCCCTGCCCTGCCCTCTTGGAGGCAGTGGCCGTTCGGATGCCCTCCGGTGACCGGGAAGTGGAACTAGGTGGAACTAGCAGCCTGTCGGACTTAGGGCGAAGATTTTTTCTGAAAATCTGAACGCGGAAGGGCGACGCCGTGTCAGTCATGTATGGCTGCACGCTTCGTCAACATTGATTACGACACCCCGCTCATC
>Ga0182030_10004564_pt1 | contig 29524 bp, 35 predicted proteins | sample 812S3MmetaG_FD_121299 | JGI IMG/M metagenome (GOLD analysis project Ga0182030, IMG submission 121299) | Permafrost microbial communities from Stordalen Mire, Sweden - 812S3M metaG (Illumina Assembly) | ecosystem: Environmental > Terrestrial > Soil > Wetlands > Permafrost | place: Sweden...
GCTCGTAGCGCTCGAGGACAGCACGCCGAATGATCTCTTGGCGCGAGATGCCTTCAAGTTTGGAGAGTGAGGCGAGCGCTTCCTCGAGGACCGAATCGGTGCGAACTGTGAGGGCCATAGAGGCATGATACCACTTCGGTATCACCTTGGTGGCGAAGGCCCGACGCTAACCCGCACACCAACTGAAACAACCGTTCTTCCAACTCGCCAAGAAGATTGCGAACTTCTAGGTCCGGACAGGCCTCATTTTAGGCCTCATATTTCTGCAACACCACGAGACGAGACTGACTCAAAACAACACGGTTCCTTGAAAAGAATGGACATGGGCAACGAGACCGACGGAGAACAACCGATGGAAGGTTCCTTTTAATCCCAAGGTGCCGGGATCGAGACCCGGGCGGCCCACCAGTAGTACCAACCACTTTGGAAAGTTCTCACAAATTCGTGCCGTACAAATCCCACATTCTGTCCCTCCAAGAAGCGAAAATCGTAATTTAGGCAGTTCAAAAGCGCTTGCTCATCGTCGACCGTTTGAACTCATTGCGGATTCTGCACGTGAATCGAGTGGTCCCCGATGGGGCGCGGTCCTCTCAGATGAACTGCTCTGAAACTTTCCCGTCGCAACTCACTCGTTCATCTGGTGCCAATGGCGCACAACGTTAGCGGCGAGGGAGACCCCAAGGAAGTAGGCGACGGTGGAGTCTTCATTGGTGTTAACCATGAATCAGGTTCCTTTTATGGCGCAGCGGCGGTAGGGAGCGCCGACGATCCAGCCGCCGATGTGGTCGGGTTCGGCGTGGCTGTTGGTGAGAATCACGGGGGTACCAACGGTGAGCGTCCCTGGACGGATCACCCAGCAGTTCAACGCCAACAACCCGCCGAACTCGCGGCGGATCAGGCGGTAGACGTCGGGGTTCCTCTCTCCGGTACCGGGGTCGGTGGAGGTGACAACGCAGCGCTGCCGGAGGGAGTGGACGCCGATGAGGGCGTCACCGATTGCGAGGGCCCGACCCGGCCAGGTGGCTTCTGCGTCGGCTGGGACACCCCCGATGAGCAGGTTCGGCCGAAGCCGGCGGATGTCGAAGCCGAAGGCTTCGACGGCACCATCTGTGGCAACCAGGAGATTAAGAACGTCGAATCGTTCGGGACCGTTGTAGGCGACCAGGTGGGCCTGGTCGCCGGCGTGAGCCTGGATGATCACCTCAGCCTCCGGCCCGTCCCAGCGGTACCCGGACAAAAGCGGTGTGCCGTCGATATCGGTAGTGGCTGGCAGGGTCACGAGGCTGTGTCGGGTGCGTCCGGTTAACGGGCCCTGGGGCCCGCTGACGTGGACGACCCGGTCACCAGCAATCCCATCGTCAGTGACTGCGGCCGAAGTCAGTTGCTCACCGGCTAGAGACTTGATCGGGTAACGCCAAAGGCCGGCGAGATGCATCGTTAGGTTCTGCTACTTGATCAGGAGCGTCTGACCACGCTCCTCCACTGGACGAGGCCCGAAGATGCGTCGCTGGTCGGCCTCGATCGCCAGGTCATTGATGCTGGCCTCGCGACGGCTCATAAGGCCGTGGATGTCGAACTCCCAAAGCTCGTTGCCGTAACTGCGCCACCACTGCCCAGTGTGGTCGTGCCACTCGTACTGGAAGCAGACGGCCATGCGGTTCTCCCGGAAGCCCCACAGGGTCTTTCGGAGGGCGTAGTCCTCCTCTCGTTCCCACTTGCGAACGAGGAAGTCGATGATCTGGCCCCGGCCGGTGACCCATTCGTTCCGGTTTCGCCACACGCTGTCGAGTGTGTAAGCAGCCGCAACTCGTGCCGGGTCTCGGGTGTTCCAAGCGTCCTCAGCGGCTTGGACCTTTTGCGCCGCAGTGGCCGCGTCGAATGGAGGCAGAGGCGGGCGGTCCGGTTCGGTGTGCTCGCTCATCGGGCCTCAGGCGATGACGACAGGGAAGTCGATGTCGACGTCGGCTGCCTTGTTGAAGTAGTTGGTCAGTACGTTGAGAGCAACTTGGCCAATGGTCTCCGCGATCTCCTCGTCGCTCGCCCCCGCGGAGCGAACTGCCTCGAAGGCTCCCGGTGACACGGAGCCTCGGTTTTCATTCACGGCGGACGCGAACACAAGTAGGGCGGCGATCTTGGCGTCGCCAGCGCTGGACCTGCGGGCCGCGGCGATGTCGTCGACAGAGAGGTGGGCGACGTGCTCGGCCAGATAGGTGTGCGCGGACAGGCAATACGAGCAGGAGTTGTCCTGGGCGACCGCAAGAGCGATCCGTTCCCGTGTGGCCAGGTCAAGCACACCCTGGCTGAGGGCGCCGGAGAGCTCTAGGTATCCCTTCAGCAACGCCGGGCTGTTGGCCATTGCCTTGGTCATGTTCGGGGAGACGCCCATGACCTTCTTCACCGCGGTAAGAAGATCGGCGGCCGGGCCGGTCGCGGTCGCGGGGTCGATAAGGGGCAGTGTGTTCATGATGGAGTGTCCTTCCAATAAGGCAGAGGTTCTAACGTCTGCAGGTGTGTTTACCATTAGTATTTCTATCACTCCTCCCTAACGGTTTCAAGTCGCTGATACCATTAGAAAATGGATGCCGAGATCGCTTCGACTAACGGTCTGGCCAGAGGCTGGGTGCTGCCAGGCGAGCCGCTGCCAGTCCGCTTCATGAATACCATCTGGGCGGATCGGAGAGGCATACACGACGACCTCACACTCCCGGTCGATGTCACCGACTGGCTCTACAAGACAGGGCTCCTTGCCGTCGAAGACCACCCGGCCAGCGCAGCCGACTTGCGCCAAGCCCGTCGGCTACGAGACGCCTGTCGCCGGTTAGCCGCCCACGTGACCGTTGACGGGCGTACTCCGGCGGCCTCGGCCATCGAGGATGTCAACGAAGCCATCATCGAGATCAACGCTGCGGCCGCAGCGCATCCGCCAATCCCCCGACTAGTCCTTCGACACGGTGACCTCAGCCGAAGCCAGGGTCAACCTGGAGCAGCTCTCCCCAACGCTCTGACAGTCCTCGCCTCGGCCGCCATCGACCTCTTTACTGATGCGGACGCTCCTCCACTGCTCGCGTGCCAGGCACCAGGGTGCGTGCTCTACTTCGTGAGAGAACATCCTCGCCGTGAGTGGTGCTCCCCCGCGTGCGGAAATCGTGCCCGAGCGGCCCGCCACTACCAGCGGCACCGTGGCAGCGATCTCGGTCCGAACTAGCGGTGTTGCTCGCTATCTCGGCCCCCCGACCGGCGTGACTGCGCCGATCGAATACCTCGCCGACGGCGAACACCAGAACACTCGAAAGACCATCCTGAATCGGCCCGTTGCGGAACCCAACGACATCTCGAACACCTCGGGCGAAGCTCTGGACCAAGTAGGCACCTGCCCCAACCAATCCGAGTCACGCGAACCCGCAGTTTCGTCGCGCGCAAATCGAACTTCAATGTTGGCGATCCCGCCGTCGATCACCTAGGACTCGTCAGCTGCAATTTGCTCTTCAAGTTCGAAGGACTGATCCCGCACCATCGTTTGTACGAGCATTCAATGGGTTGAAGTCGGAGCCGACCTGCCAATCTTCGACTGAGAGGTCGAGGTTCGCTGCGCGAGGGCCGGACTCGGCAACGCCTTTATTCTTGTCCAGACACCGGCCGGACTTCGATCACCTCGGTTCGTTCGACCGCAGCGTCTCGAAAACGCGCAAGTGAAAGACGGCGACTGTCCGACATAAATCCTTCTATGTGAGCCCTAGAAGGGAAGTCAAGGAGTTGTACTTCGAGAGGATCATCGCCTTTACCCTCGCTCCGCACACGCTCTAGGACGACTCCCGAGTGATCGGGGACGAACCTCAGCACTGCATCCTCGTACGCAACTAGTGCGTCGTTTTGTCCCGGCTTTGCCCATAGAAGTACACAAAGAACCACGTTCATCGTCCGAAGGTTACTTTTTGCCGGGCCCGATTGAGAGCGACGAAATCATCCAAACCTTTCCTAGAGCGATTTGATGGGAACGGATCGATCTTTGTTGGACATCCTCTTCCAGAAGAAATGCACTGCCCGTTGATGTGCCATCGAAGGGTGCTTCAACGACGATCACTCATCACCTGATGCGTGGCGCGATGGCTGAACGGCAGCCACCAATTCCACCGACCGAGCAGGGAAACCAAAGCGGGCACGAGTAATGCCCGCACGACGGTGGCATCGAGAAGGATACCGACGCCCATGCCGGTGGCGAATACCTTGACCGGCACTTCTGGTCCTGAGGCGAGAGCAGCGAATGCGAGGAACAAAATGATCGCCGCGCTGGTCACCAGACGGCCAGTATGGCCGAGACCTTCCACAATCGCGTCGTTAGTTGATCTTCCCGCGTCATGTGCCTCTTTGATGCGAGAGACAATAAAGACCTCGTAGTCCATCGAGAGTCCAAAGAGGAACGCGAAGACCAACAGCGGGACGAAGTCCACAACGACCCCGGTCGCTGGTATGCCCCAAATCGCCCGGGAACCGTAGCCGTGTTGCCAGATGAGTACCAACGCCCCGTACGCCGCGCCGACCGAGAGAAGGTTGAGCACGACGGCTTTGATCGGCAGCACGACCGATCGGAAGGCGCGCATTAGCGCGAGAAGTCCGATGAGGGACACGATCGCGACGATGAGGGGAAACCGAGAGTAGAGGGCCTGAACGATGTCGACCTCTGAGGGTCCGTCGCCCGCGACCTGCGCGCCGGGAGCGCGTCGTGCGACCGTGGCGCGCACGGTGCTCTCCGTTGCATTGTCGAGAGCGGAGCTCGTCGGCGAACTAGGCAGCACGTCGACCAGGGAAGTGCCGGATCGTTGCCACGCCGGACCTGAAGGGGCGATGACGGTGTCAACGCCGGCGATGGTTCGAAGTTGAACGGCGAGGGCCTGCGGATTGGCGTGATCGGGAACGAGGATTTCAATCGGCGAGAGCACCCCGACGGGGAATCCGTCGTGCTGAAGGATGCGCAGTCCTTGTTCGGCCGAGCCCACATGGGCAAGAGACGTGGGTTGCGCCTCACCCACTCGCAGTCCGGACGCGGCCCCAAGTAGCACTACGAGAACAATCAAGGCGCCCGTGATAGCGAGGACGCGATGGCGGATGACTGCTCGAGTCCACGCCGACCACGCGCGGCTTGGTTGTCCGGCGTTACGTCGGTGTCGCCTTTGCGCGCGCCGACTCCTGCGGTCCAGTCGGGGGCCCCACGCGGAAAGTAACACCGGCAGCAAGGTCAGTGCCGAGATGACCGTAACGAGAGGAATCAGAAGGCCGCCGTAGCCGAGGCTTCGCAGGAACGGTACGGGGAGAAGGACCAACGTGAGAAGGCCCACCCCGACCGTCACACCGCTGAAGGCCACCGCTCGTCCGGCGGTGGACACGGCAACGACCACCGCCTCGTCATTGGAGTAGCCCCGATCTCGTTCCTCGCGCCAGCGCGTGACGACGAGCAAGGAGTAGTCAATCGCAATTCCGAGACCGATGAGGGCGACGAGGTACTCGACCAGTTGACTGACGTTGGTGAAGTGGGTGATGACCCCGATGAGCAGGAACGTGGCGAGGATGGAGACACCCGCGAGGACGAGGGGCACCACCGCCAAGAACGATCCGAAGACCAGTACGAGGACGAGAAGTGCGCCGATCGCTCCGAGGGCGACCTCGCCGAGCACCCCGATGCCGCCACTGCCCGGGGCGTTGTAGAGAGCGGTTAGGCCGGTGGCCGCCACCGTGACCCCGGTCGGGGCCCGTGCTCGCATCCGAGCCGCGATCTGGGCGGACGTCGGAGAATCGCTGCTGCCGTAGACCAGTCCGAGAACGGCCCGGCCATTGCGCGACACGAGACGAGCGTCGTCCACCGCGGGGTAGGACACCACACGCAGAGAGTGATCTCCGCTCAAAGTGGCGAAGGTCGCCCCCAGCGCGGCACGACCCCGTGCGCTCTCAGCCCGTTCACCGGGCGGCAGCGTGACAACGAGGACCGTTGGACTGACGTTGCCACCGTTGTCGTACGTGTGCGTGATGGCGAGGCCGGCTTGATAACTGGGCAACCCCGGAAACGCGGTGGTCGAGGTGAGCCGCCCCGCAATGGGCCCGATCAGGGCGATACCCGCCACGGCCACCGCCAGCCAGAAGAGCCCGACCTTCCTTCGATGACGCAACATGACGCGGGCGAGGCGGGCGAGCCCTCGGTCCGTCGTCTCGGGTGAGAGTGTTTCGTGTGGGTTTGCTAGGAAAGTGGTCACGCGATCAACGCTAAGGACGTTGTCGTTTCGCAACAATAGTGAAGGGTCCTCTTCGAGAGGGGGGTTACGTCTACTTTCCCGGGGGCACGGTTCGCGCGTTCAGGTACGCCAGCACCGCCATGACCCGGCGATTGTCGTCCTCTGAGAGCGGAAGATCGAGCTTCATGAAGATGTTGGCGATGTGCTTGCTCACCGCCTTTTCTGAGACGAACAACCCAGCCGCGACGCCCGCGTTCGAGCGGCCCTCCGCGATAAGGGCCAGCACCTCGTGCTCTCGACGAGTGAGACGAGAGAGGGGTTCGTCCACGGACCGCTCAACAAGTAGTTGGGAGATCACTTCAGGATCCATCACCGTGCCGCCACCGGCCACTTGGCGAACCGCCGCGACGAACTGACTTACGTCCATCACACGATCCTTCAGCAGATAGCCCACTCCCCCGATGCCGTCGGACAACAGTTCGCGCGCGTAGAGCGGTTCGACGTACTGCGAGAGAATCAAAATTGGGAGGCCCGGCAACTGTCGGCGGGCTTCGATCGCGGCTACCAGTCCTTCGTTGGTGAAGGTCGGCGGCAGACGGACATCAACCACTGCCACGTCCGGCTGATGTCCGACCAAGGCCGTGAGCACCGAAGGACCGTCTTCGACCGCTTCCACCACCTCGAAGTCGTGCGCGCTCAATAGTCGAACGAGGCCGTCCCTTAGGAGGGCGAGATCTTCGGCGATAACAACTCGCACGGCACCTCCATACCTATGGTTGTGGGTCCACCCGGGGGACTTGAGATATGCAGGATTCCATCGAAGGCGGCCAGACGACGTTCGATCCCCTGCAGACCGGTTCCGCGGCTCCGGTCAGCCCCTCCCTCTCCGTCATCACCGACCACCGCGCACAACGTGCCGTCCCCATAACTCACCCGTATCCAGGCGGACTGAGCATGGCTGTGCTTGACCACATTGGCGAGGGCCTCGGCGACGGCGAAGTAGGCCGCCGACTCCACCGACGGAGACAGGCGGGCATCAGGCAGATCGAGGCTCGTCTCGACGGGAAGCGGGACGACGAGGACCAGTGCTTGAATCGCTCCGTCAAGTCCTCGATCAGCCAGCACCGGCGGGTAGATAGCTCGGACCAAAGAGCGCAACTCAGCGAGAGCTGCGGCGGCGCCGGTCCTTGCCTCGCCTAACAACCGTCTCGCCTCGACGGGGTCAGTGTCGAGCAGGTCGCTGGCCATGCCAAGACTCATGCCGAGCGACACCAGTTGCGCTTGAGCGCCGTCGTGGAGGTCTCGTTCGACCCGTCGCAACTCGGCTTCTTGAACGTCGAGAGCGTCGCGCCGCGTGCGAGTGAGCACATCGACTCGTTCCTCGAGCGCTCGCTCTCGATCGTTCGAAAACAGTGGCACCACCCAGGCGTGCGTCGCAAACGCCAGGATGAGACCGAGGATCAACCAAATCGGCCAAAAGTACCCGAGGCCGCCCATGAGCCAAATGAATATTCCAGCCGCACCGAGCACGAGCGATAGAGCGGCGTGCACGGCTAGGGGACGCTGATCCAGCGAGCGCAGGGCTCGACGTAGGGATCGATCGAGTGCGAAAGGGACAGTCAACCCAAGCCAGACCCACCCCGGCCAGAAGTAGCTGGCGCTGGTGACCGACCAGATGACGGTGACCGCAAGTCCGAGTACCAGCGCAAAATTCGTGATACGCCACCGAGCAGCCCGCGGCCACCCGCTGTTCGCCACCGCAACCTGTACGCGTGAAACCCAGCGGCGGACACGACGGCTCCCCCCATTCTCAGTTCCTGCTCTTCGATCCCTCACGCCGTCACTCGGGGCTTTCATATCCCAGGAGACCTGGTCGCTGGGCACGACGAAATCCGCTGCCCTGCTTTTCCGGTTTACGTGACGATGATTGCATCCCTCCAAGTGTGACACCCCGTTTTGAGCCACGTAAGTAGGCTAGGTCTACATCCGAGGGGGTGGTAAGACTCTGCCCAGTAGATGGAGCGAATCGCGGCGACATCGCGGAGGGTTAAGTCGCCGAGAAGACTTGATTCGCGATCCCGCAAGAACCGACAACGTTACGAGTAGTCCCGCTAGCGCGATATAGCTCATTGCTCGTCGATGAAACGCCGTTACGGTAGATGAGAACCGCCCGTAACCGAGGAGAGGTATGACCATCAGCCATTTTCGCCGCCCTCTCGCGAGTCTGGCCTTGATCACCGGACTCGGAGTGGCCGCCCCCGCTGGCGCGGGTGCTGCGACCGCGGCCCCGCTGAAGAGCTTCTGCGCAGCGGTCAAAGCAGTGGGTCCCGTGCCCGCCTACGCGGCGGCCACGTCATCGCTTACACGCGCTCAGGCCTACTCGCGGGCCGTGGGAAGCTACGTCTCGCGGGTGAGCACAGCACGCAACGCAGCGCCGCCCGGGGCCGCGTCGGCTGCATGGGCTGCGGCCTCAGCCAGCGTGCTTAGCCTGGAGAACGACACCGCAGACTTGACCCGGTACCTCCAGTCCCTCGGATCGAGCAAGGCCACGATCTCCAAGACCCTCGCGAACCTGGAGTCGCAGATCCCCCGGGTACACCGCGCGATTGGGACCGCACAGGTGGCAAGTAGGGCGCGAGGTTGCGCGTTGTAGTCACGCGCTAGCGAAGACTTCGTCAACGGCACGCACTCGACAAAGTGGGTCGAAACGAATCTCGACTTCTCCACGCTTCCCTCCGCCGCACCCGCCGCCGTCTCCATCGGTGAGGGCCGGGTCCGTAAAGACGTCACCGCCGAAGTCAACGGTCGAAGGGTCACCGTGGCGCTGTGGGTGCCCGACTCCGACGACGAACTACCGGCGCGGCCCCAGAGCACGGCCCTCAAGCCGCGGCGCCAGCATCACACCGGCGTTGTGGGCAGTGGTTCGGGAGTCGTCACCGTGCCGATGCAGGGCACCATCGTGAAAGTCAGTGTGGTGGAGGGTCAGGCTGTTGAAGCCGGCGATACTGTCGTGATCCTGGAAGCCATGAAGATGGAGAACTCGGTCAACGCAGAAAAGTCAGGCGTCGTGAAAAAGATCCACGTCACCACCGGTGCGTCCGTCTCGGCCGGAGACGTCGTGGTGGAGATCGAATAAGCCTTGTTAGAAAGGGTCGTTCATTGCACCGCAGAATGCTGTTATCGAAGATACATCGCGCCGTCGTAACAGACGCCAATCTCCACTACGTGGGCTCGGTCAGCATTGACAAGGCCTTGATGAGCGCCGCAGGCATACTCGAGTTCGAGCAGGTAGCGGTACTGGACATTGACAATGGCGCGATTTGAGACGTATGCCATCGCTGGCAGCCCAGGACAGATCTGTTTGAACGGTGCCGCAGCCCGGCTAGTCGCCATTGGCGATCACGTAATCCTCCTGCCCTACGCCAATTTCGACGAAGCTGAGCTCGCGAACTATCAGCCGCGTGTCATTCATGTGAATCATCGCAACGCTCAGATCACAAGCGGGTGATCAATATTCAGGGCGTATCATGCAACGATACCGACACCGCGCAACACTTTGAAGGTTTCTATTAACCTTCAGGCGCTATCGAGACCCAAGCGACCCACAAGGAGTTGTGGGCATTTTCGTGCCTCAATTATCGATCACGTTCGCGCAATCCCCCTCGGACGTTTTGTATGCGGCCTATGCCGAGGTACGTGAAGCGCTGGCGCCGTTGGTGGGTAACGGCGACGTAGAGACATTCACCGAGGTTTTTTGGAGCGCTCGTCATGGTCTTGCGACACCTTCTCGGGCCCGCAGACGGCGCGCAGTCCTCTAAAACCAGCCAGCGCCTAGCCATGCTGGAGGAATTTCTCCACGTCGCCTGATTGAAACCGTGATGCGGAAATCAAAACCGAATGTCGGCACAAAAGTTGATGTAAGCAAGAGCCAACCCAGGAAGGTTCACCTTGCCCGCGAAGTTCCCAAAGACGAGTTGATACAAAATGGAACTAGGGGACGAGGTCCACCTTGGCATGATCAAGCCACGCGAACATGAGGTGGGTTCGCGCCATCGCGCGTCTTCTCGATGGCGCGTCACCAGGACGTTCGACGCGCATCCCTCAACGCACCATGCGCGCCGACCCGCCATTCGCGACGTGATGGACCTCGTCAAGATTGGCCATCGACGAGTCGCCCGGTGTACTCATGGCGAGCGCACCGTGAGCAACTCCGTAACGCAGTGCTTCCTCGGCGGACATGGTCTCGAGGAGCCCAAAAATCACCCCCGCAGCAAAGGCGTCGCCTCCGCCGACTCGATCGAGAATCTCGAGTGACTCGATGACCTCGGCAGAGAAGACCTCCCCGTCGACCCAGCAGACCGCTGCCCAATCATTGCGTGAGGCGGAGTGGATGGAGCGAACGGTGGAAGCGACAACCCGCAACTGGGGGAACGCTGACGCGAGTTCACCCATCGCACGTACGTCACTCGCTTCCGCAGGCTCAGCCGTCGAGAAGGGCGGCGGAGGTACCTCGAGGCCGAGGGCGTCAACGAAACTTTTCTCGTTTCCAAACACCACGTCGCAGAGCTCCACCAGCCTCCTATTCACCGCGACAGCACGCGCGATGCCTTGCTGGTCACCCCAGAGCGACGCGCGAACGTTGACGTCGTAGGACACGACGGCGCCCGAGCGCCTCGCCGCGTGCATCGCCTCTTCGGCCAGGTCGGCGGTCGTTGGAGACAGCGCGCTGAAGATTGCGCCCGTATGAAACCACCGAGCGCCACGACGGACAAACACGTCGTCCCAGTTCACGTCACCCACCTTCATCTGGCTGGCGGCGGAGTTGGCGCGATCAGAGCAGCTGAGCGCTGCTCGCGGCCCGAAGCCTCGCTCAGTGAAGTTGAGTCCGTTGCGCACGGTGCGACCGACTCCGTCGTAGGGCACCCAGCGCACGTGAGATAGATCGACGCCCCCTTGGCGCATGAGGTCCTCGATGAGTCGACCCACGGGATTATCGGCCAACGCCGTGACAATGGCGCTTCGCTGACCGAAGCAATGTTCTAGACCTCGCGCGACGTTGTATTCGCCACCACCCTCCCAAACGCGAAAAGTTCGAGCCGAGCTCACCCTTTCCTCTCCCGGGTCGAGGCGGAGCATGACCTCGCCGAGCGCGACCACGTCGAGCTCACACTCCTCCGCGGAGCGCTTCACCAACTCTCGCTCACCCTTACGAGTTGTCGTCGCGTCCACCGCGCTCCTCCTCCACAATGGCCTTCGCCCGTCGAGTGCGTTCACTGATTTCCTCGAAGCGTCCGGCGTTGATGAGTTCGCGCGGGGCCAGCCAACTTCCGCCGCACGCCACCACCGTCGCCAGTCGCAGATAGCTCGCGAGATTCCCTTCGCTGATCCCTCCGGTCGGGACGAAGGCCACCTCGGGAAATGGCCCGGCCAGCGCCTTCAGCATCTCCACGCCCCCCGCCGCCTCAGCCGGAAAAAACTTGAGGAGCGTGGCACCGGATTTTCGCGCTCGCATCACCTCGCTCGGCGTGCTCACTCCCGGGAGTACCAGGACGTCGCGCTCGACACCGTAGACGACGACCTCCTCGTCGGTGCCCGGTGAAACGAGGAAGGACACGCCGATGTCGATCATGCGCCGCGCATCCTCGAGGCTGCGCACCGTGCCCGCGCCGAGCAGCGCGTCGGGGTGAAGCGTGATGAGTCTCTCAAGAGCGAGAGCGCCCTCGGGGGTTCGTAGCGTTATCTCGGCCGCGGGCACGCCGCCCTCGCATAGGGCCTCGAAAAGATCTTCGCCCTGGCGGGCATCGTCAATCTCGACGATCGGCAGGATGCCGAGATGGCCTAGGCGGCGAGCACTGCGCGTGGCGCGCGACTCTCGCGAGATCGAGGTGGCAGCGTCACTCATCGAGCCAACCAACCCCCATCGACGGGCATCATGATGCCGCACACGTAGTCCGAGGCGCGCGAGGCCAAGAAGAGAGCGGCGCCGGCGATATCGCTCGCCTCACCCCACCGGCCCGCGGGAATACGCTCGAGGATCGAGCGGCGTCGATCGGCATCGGCGCGCAGCGCTTCAGTGTTGTCCGTCGATATGTATCCCGGCGCGATACCGTTCACGTTGACCCCGTGGGCGGCCCACTCGTTGGAGAAGGCCTTCACGAGTCCGGCCACCCCGTGCTTGGACGCCGCGTACGACGGCACGAAAATGCCCCCCTGAAAGGACAGCAGGGACCCGGTGAAGATCACCTTGCCCGAGCCGCGCTCGACCATGGTGCGACCGATCTCGCGAGTCAAGACGAAGGGAGAGGTGAGGTTGGTGGCTATCGTGTGCTCCCACATGTCGTCGTCATGCCCGACGGCTGCGGCACGAACGATGGTCCCCGCGTTGTTCACCAGGATGTCGACGGGCCGCGAACGCGCAGACAGGCTCGCCGCGAGGTCGTGTAACTGATCGGCGTCGGAGAGATCGGTCCGAATCGGCTCGAAGGTCCGTCCCCGTGACTCGATCGATCGCTGCACCGCGGAGCCATCCAGTTCGAGTTGGGCGCTCACGCCGATGATGTCGGCCCCCGCGGCCGCGAGAAACTCCGCGACGGCGCGCCCAATACCGCGGCGCACCCCCGTCACCACGGCGAGCTTGCCGGAGAGATCGAACAGACCCTGGACAGTCAGCGAATCACTCATGAAGCGCCGCAGTCGACGAGCACCTTCATCGCCTCACCCGAGACGAGCTGGGCGAAGGCCTCGGGAGCGCGCTGTAACTCCACGACATCGGTGATGAGGGCGTCGGCGGGGATGGCCCCACGCGCGAGCAAGCTCAGCGCCCCTTCGAAGTCCACGTGCTCATACACGCGCGCCCCGACCATGGTGAGTTCGCGCCAGAAGAAGCGAAAGAGGTTCACCGGCGTCGGCCGGGGGTAGATCGCGACCAGGGCGAGTCGCCCCCGAACCGCCAGCGACATGACGGCCGCCTCCACTCCGCCGGGCGAACCAGAGACCTCGAAACTCACGTCGACTCCGGCACCCTTTGTCCACTCCTCAACAACCTCCAGCACATCGTCGCTCGGGTCAACGGTGCGCAGCCCGACCCGCTCCATAAGTTGACGACGCTGGGCGTTGGGCTCGCTGACCACCACGTCGCCTCCCGCCGCGGTGGCCACCGAAGCGATCAGCATGCCAATGGGGCCCCCGCCGACCACCAGTACCTTCTCTTCCACCTTTAGCCCCGAGCGGCGCACGTCATGCAGCGCGACGGCGGTCGGTTCGGTGAGCGCGGCGTTCCTCAGTCCAAGGCCCGTGGGCACCCGAAGAAGTGTCCGCGCAGGGACGTTCCAGTACTCTTGCAGCGCTCCGGGTGAGTCGATGCCGATGAAGTTGAGGCGCTGGCAGATGTGGGTGAAGCCCCGGATGCAGGCGGGACACGTGCCGCACCAGTCGAGGGGTCTCACGACCACCTCATCTCCGGGAACCCAAGCGGAGACGCCTTCGCCCACTGCTGCCACCGTGGCGGACATCTCGTGTCCGAGAACGGCCGGCAGGGATACGCGCTCGGCCATATCTCCCTCGAGGATGTGCAGGTCCGTTCCGCAGAGGCCGACGAAACCCACTTTCAGTTGGACCTCGCCGGCTTCGGGTGGACGAACCTCGACCTCGCGAACAACAATGCGACCCTCACCCTCATAACACGCTGCGAGCATTACAACTCCTTCTTCTGTTTCTCGCGACCGCTCGGTCGCATCTGGTGGACCACTTTCACGACAGTTTCAGTCCGTAGCAACGAATCGCGGTCTCTCCTTGGAGGGCCGAGCGTTCGCCCTCACTGAGATCAGCACCGAGTTCGCGGAGCGCCAGTGTCACTCGCTCGTAACCTCCCGCGACCTCGCAGATAGGCCAATCACTGCCGAGCATGAGTCGTTCGGCGCCAAAGGCCGCGAGAGCCGTCGAGAACGCCGGACGAAGGTCCTCTGGCGTCCACGGTGCTCGGTCCCCTCGCGCCGGATACAGACCAGAGACTTTGGCGTAGACGTTCGGGAACTCTGCCGCACGGCGAACGCGCTCGGACCACGGCGACAGGTCACGCCCAATCGGCGGCTTCGCCAGATGATCGATCACGATTCGCAGATCTGGGTGGCTGGCGGCGATGACGGGGACCAATTCGAGGTGGCGCGGCAAGGTCGCGACGACGTCAAAAGCCAGCCCCTCACGTTCGAGCACGCCGAGACCGGTCTGCACCTCAGGAAGCACGAGCCAGTCGGGGTCGGGCCGCGAGTGGATCAACACCCGAACTCCCACAACCTTGGACGATCGTCGAAGCCGAGCGACCGCCGCCTCCAACGCCGGGGGGTCGTCGAGAGGAGCCCAGGCCACCACACCCGCGATCTCTGGGTGGGCGGAGGCGATCTCCAACATGAGATCATCGTCCGCCCCCTCGTCGTCGGACTGCACGAGGACAGTGGCGTCGACCCCACTCAACCTGAGGTGAGGCGCGAGGTCCTCAAATCCGAGTGGCCGGTCCAGTTCGGGAAACTCCGTGGCGAGCCAGGGATAGCTCACGCGACGGGGATCCCAAAAATGCTGGTGGGCGTCGACGACTACCACGCCCAACCTCGGGGCTTGAGGACGTTGATCACTGTGCTACCGGGACCACGTATGGGCGCTTCTTGCTTGGGTCTCCGGGCGGCTCCGGTGTACTCACTGGGCGGCCAACAGCCGCCGGCACGCTCATTCGCGGAAGGCGGCTCACCGCGATCACGCCGCGGCGATCCGCACTCCCGACTCGGCGTCGAAGAGCAGCATGGTGTCCGCTTTCACGCGCACCCGTATCGTGTCGCCCGTTTTGACCTGAGCGCTGGGATCGACGCGGACCACGAGATCGGGAGCGAGGGTGAAGGCGCTGCTCGCATGCTCGGAAAGCTGTGCGTAGACATAGGCCTCGGCACCGAGCTCCTCGACCACCCTGACCGTGGCGGGGATTCCCTCGTTGTCGCGTGATAACTCCAGCGCCTCGGGTCGCAGGCCCGCCGTGATCGGTCCTTTCGCGGTCGCGCCCTCGTAGGGACGTGGAAGGGCGATGAGCGTGGAACCGATCTGCACCCCGCCCTCGACGATGGTGCCCGACAGCAGGTTCATGGCAGGCGATCCGATGAACCCCGCGACGAAGGCGTTGACCGGGGCGTCGTAGAGAGTGCGCGGCGCGTCGATCTGTTGCAACACACCGTCCTTCATCACCGCGACCCGGTCGCCCATGGTCATCGCCTCGACCTGATCGTGGGTCACGTACAGCGTGGTGACCCCGAGGCGGCGTTGGAGTTCGGCGATCTGAGAGCGAGTGGAGACGCGCAATTTGGCGTCGAGGTTGGAGAGTGGTTCATCCATCAAGAAGACCTGGGGATTGCGCACGATGGCTCGTCCCATGGCGACCCGCTGGCGCTGGCCGCCCGAGAGCTGGCCGGGCTTGCGCTCGAGAAAGTCCTCGAGGTCAAGTATCTTTGCCGCTTCGCGAACTCTTGTGGCGATCTCTGACTTCTCCATCTTGGCCATCTTCAGCGCGAAACCCATGTTCTCGCCCACGTTCATGTGCGGGTACAACGCGTAGTTCTGAAAGACCATCGCGACGTCGCGACTGCGCGGAGGAAGTCCCACCACGTTGCGCTCGCCGATAAGGATCTCGCCCTCGTCCACCGGTTCGAGACCGGCCAGCATGCGAAGGCTGGTGGTCTTGCCGCAGCCCGAGGGTCCAACCAGCACGACGAACTCGCCGTCACCGATCTCGAGGTTGAGCCGATCAACCGCGTTGCGTTCGGTCTTGGGGTAGATCCGAGACGCCTCCCGATAGGTCACCGTTGCCATAAAATTCCTTTCCCGCTGCCCGAAGCAGACGGCCCATAGTGGTCGGTGTCCTGATGCGCCGCCGCTCCCTCGTCGCGACCGCGCGGACGCGTGTGCCACCAGCTCATGGACCGCGAGGTCCCCGGTTCGACACGTGCACTCATCAGCAGCCCTACTCTTTCGTCGCGCCCGCGAGCATGCCCCGCACCAAGGCGCGCTGCGCAAAGAGAAACACCAGAGCCACCGGCGCGATCGCGACCAGAATGGCCAACGCCAACTCCGGCCGCTTGACGAGCTCCGCACCGGCGCCGGGATTGCCGGGATTGAATGCCTCGGTGGAAGAGATCAGGTACTCAAGGCCCACCTGGACGGGCAGCTTGCTGTTGTCCGCCAACATCACGAAGGGCAAATAGTAGTTGTTCCAATCGGCCACGAAGGCAAAGAACGCCACGAGCGCGACCACCGGGCGCGCTAGAGGGAGCGCCACGTGGCGAAAGACACCCCACTCGTTGCAGCCATCCACCCGGGCGGCCGCGAGAAGATCCTTGGGGATCGTCGAGGAGAAGAAGATGTAACAGAGATAGACGCCGAAGGGAAAGAACGAGAACGGAAGGATCACCGACCACGCCGTGTCAGTGAGGCTCACCGCGTTGATCTCGAGAAACAGCGGCAGCACCAGAGCGGTGGCGGGCATGATCATCGTCACCAACGTGATGACCAGCAGTGTGCGTCGACCGATAAAACGTGTAAGCGCGAGACCGTACCCTGCGGGAACCGCGGCCAAGATCGCGATAGCTACGCCGCCAAAGGTGTAGATCGCCGAGTTCTTCAACCAGCCAACCATCGCGTCGTTCTGGAAGCCGAACAACGCTCGCCACGCGGCGGCAAAGTGGGCGACGGTGCCGAAGGTGAAGGGCCCCGAGGACGTGAGCTGAGTGTCAGTCTTGGTCGTGGCGAGCAGGACCCAGATAATCGGGACGAAAAAGAACGCAGCGAAGGCGAGCAGAACGATGAGCCCCACGACCTTCCACGTGAGCCGAGAGATCCTCATATCAGGCAATCTCAAATAATTTGGTGCGCCACACCAGCAACGCGGCGCCGGTCAAGCCGAGCACCAGCAGAATGACCGAGATCGCAGAGGCCTCGTTGAAGTTGTCGTTGATAAAGGCGATGTAGTACGCGAGCTGATTCGGTGACCAGGTGTTGCTCACCAGGCCCGCGGAGGCCTGACCAACCAGCTGGGGTTCGACGAAGAGCTGCGTGCCCCCGGCAAAGGAGAGGATGAGCATGTAGGCCACCCACTTTTTGATGAGCGGCAACTTGATACGCACGGCGGCCTGAAAGGCGTTCGCCCCGTCCAGACGGGCGGCCTCCAAGAGTTCGTCGGGGATGTTATTTAGCGCGCCGTACATGACGACGATCCACCCACCGGCCCCCGTCCAAAAGGCCATGATGGCAAAGATGAATGGCAGGTGCGAGGGCAACAGCACCAAATCGATTTGCGAGTATCCCATCCCCGAGAGGAGGAGGTGCCATGGGCTGAGAGTTGGATCGAGCATGAACAGCCACACCAGCACGCTGGCGGCGCCTGCCAGCGCTCCGGGCATGTAAAAGAGAAAACGAAAAAAAGCACTCGTTCGATGTGCCAGTGAGTGCAGCATCAAAGCCAGCACCAAGATGAGCGTGGCCTCGGCGACCAGCCAAATCACTAGGTACTCACCGACGTGTTCGAACGCGGGCAGGAAGCGAAAGTCGTGAAAGGCGTTGGAGAAGTTCGCGGCTCCCGCGAACTTTCCTCCGACCTTGGTGAAGGCTAGGTAGATCGCGTAGGCGCTCGGGGCGATGCCAAAGAGCGCCAACAGCACGCAGTAGAGGGCCACGAAGGCGTAGCCCGAGACGCGCGAACTACCAATGGGTGCCCCTCTGTCGTCGCGACTGCCCCGACGGGCGCGAAGGCGCTCGTCGGGGACAGCCGCAACAGGGGGGACAGTCATCTATGAATGAACTTGGTAACCGTCAGAACGCGCCAGGTTTGAAGCGTCGCTGGCGAAGATACCGAGTCCGGCCGCCTGTGTTCCGCCGCTCGCGAGAGTCGGCACCACGTCCGAGGCCCAGATCTGGTCATTGGCGTACGGCACCGCCGACCAGCCGGACCAGATCTCGTTCGCAGCCTTGCTGAACGCCTGATCGAGCGTGGGCTGACCGGTGAGCGGGGTGGCATAGGTGCCTGAACCGTTCTGAGTGGCAATCCACGGCGCGTCGTCAGGGGTGTACGCCGGGTATCCCGGAGAGAGCTTCTGGCTCGCAATATTCGTGCTGAGCCAAACCATCGCCGAGGCCGCCAGTTTCAGATGCTTGCTGTGCGACGACACGAACCACAAACCGCCGCCGATCGCTCCGGTGACGCCCGGTCCGCTCGAGCTCCACGTCAGGGGATATCCCGCCGCCATGGTGCAGTCCGGGTTGGACGTCGCGCACGAGCCAAGGCCGGGAAAGACGCCCCCCATCCACGCGGCACCTGGGTAGAAGACAATCTTCCCGCCGTACTGCTGACCGAAGGTCGAACTGAACATGTAGGCAACGGGCAGTGCGGTGCGCGATGCACTGTCGAGAAGCGACGCCATCTCGGTGCAGTTGGTCGAGGCCGGGTTAATGAGGAGCGTGCCGGGTCCGGTCTGGTCGCTTAAGGGACACTCGTTACCCCAGTAATAGGTATCCGCGTCCCACGAATCGCCTTGCGTGCCAATGATGTCACCGTGCGCGGCGGCCAACGTGGCGTCGGCCTCCCACTCTTGCCAAGTGGTTGGAACAGACGTGATCCCGTCCTGAGCCATCAAGGCTGGGTTGTACCAGAGCACGTTCATGGCGAGGTCATTGCGCAAGCAGTACACCTTGTTACCAAACGTACACAGACCTTCCGAACCTTTGGCGTACTTACTGAGGATGCTCTTCGACACCAGGCCTTTGTTGAGCACGGCCGCGTCGTTGAACGGCGGCTGAGCGAGCGACGCCGCGTCGTTGTTCTGCTCGCTGAAGTAGATGTCCGGCCACCCGTGTCCGACCCGGTTATCCAGGGCGAACGCCGACTGATAGGTGCCGTCGCCGTTCGTGTCGCCGTCCTTTAAGACGGCTACCACGTGGACGTCGGGGTGCGCCTTGATATAGGCCTCCACCATAGGTTTACGGGCCGTGTCATACCAGATGGTGAGCGTCGGCTTTGACGAGGCACCCGCGCCCGACGAAGCAATGCCCACTCCGGCAAGCGACACCCCCGACAGGCAGGCGAACGCCACGAGAAGCCGTGCGGGGCGAAGCCATCGCGACCACCCTCGACTCCTATTGATTGATCTCATTGTTGCCATTAATTTCCCCCTCCTTATTTAAGGTCTGTTTCCGTTCGCTGTTTGCGATCTTTCGCCGCGCGTTACGCGGGCGCCTGTGCTTTCCCTGAGGTAGATGGCGCAACGGCGCCGTTGGACATGTCAAAGACGTAGGGAACGAGTTCCTCGGGATAGTGCGGTCCCGGTTCGAGGCCGACCCCCGGGCCTAAGGGCGCCGCGACCATCCCCGACGCGTTCACGCCCACCTCGCGCTTGACGGGATTCGAGGTGACGAGCGACTCGTAGTAGGTGCAATTCGAAATAGCCATGCACAGATGCCGGGCGTACATTGTTGGGCCGTGCGGTTCGGCTCGTAACTGGTATGAATCGGCCAGATGAGCGATGCGCATGGCTCCGGTAAATCCGCCTCGAAGCTCGGTGCTCGTGCGCACGTAGGTGGCGCACCCGCTCGCGATGAAGTCCGCCGTGTTCATGTGGACACCGTCTGAGGTCTCGGCGACGTTGAGAGGGACGCGAACCCTGTCGGCGAGCCACTTGTAGGCGGTGATACTGAACTCGCGAATTGGCTCCTCGTACCAGAGGTACCCCGACGCGGCCAGAGCGTCGCCGACGTAGACCGCGTCGGGTAGGTCGAAGCCCGCTGATCCGTCATACATGAGCGGATAGTCATCGCCGACGTGTTCACGAACGGCCGTACAGAGCTCGGCGTCACGTTTTGCGTCGCCCCACGCGTGAAGCTTGAGGGCCGGATAACCCAGTTCGATGCACTGGGTGGTCACGTCCAAGAATTCGGCAATACTGGAAAACGTGACCGTGGACGCATAGGCCGGGATCTCGCGACGAAAGCCGCCGATGACCTCCCACGTTGGCGCGCCGTAGTAGCGACCGGCAAGATCCCATAGAGCGGTGTCGACGAGGCCCAAAAGCCAGAGAGGAAGCTCGTCCGTACGATCGATCTCCCACAGTCGATGCCAGAGCCATTCACGCTGAAGAGGATCTGCGCCGAGTAACTCGGCGCGCAGCACGTGCTCGAAGACGTCGGCGACCACCGCTGCACTGCCTCGGCGAGGAGCAATGGCTACACCGTCCACGCCCTCGTCGGTCCTCAAGCGAATGACGCCAACCTCGCGATCCGGAGGGCTGCCGCGCAGCCCGTCGCGCCAGACGAAAGGAGGGTTGGCCCCGGGAGCGAAAACGTTAAATGTCTCGACTTTGGTTATTCGCATGCCGCACCGGCCAGATTTCCGATGTGGTGCCGAGGCGCGTGCCCGCGACCAGTATTGACCGGCTCAATCATCACCATGTTTCCCCCTAAACATCAGACGACTGTCGTATGATAACATGGACCTCAGAGGGGCGCAAGCGAAGGTCGCCTCGAAGGTAGTGGAAGAGAGTGGGCGTCTCGCGTGACCGGTAGCCAACGACAAGTTGACGGTGTTGACGTTGGCTCTGCGGCAATTCGAGGTGCCGATCGTTCAATCATCAGTCGTCTGCTATCCCACTTGGAATTATGCTGATGCTCATTGACGTAATCAATCCGGTCGAAGGTCCACAACACGTGAGCACTCAGTCTTCAATGCCGTCACGGCCGGCTCGGCTCAATCATCTCGTCGTCTCATCGTTAGTTGATGAGATAGTTTCGGGAAACCTGCCGGTGGGGTCGTCCCTTCCCCCGGAGCAAGTGCTGTGCCAGGACTTCAAAGTGAGCCGCTCGGTTACTCGAGAATCGATCAAGCTCCTGGAGGAGAAAGGACTGGTCGTCGCCCGTCAGGGACAGGGTACGACGGTCCAGCCGGTCGACAACTGGAACCTGCTTGACCCATTGGTACTCGACGCGTACATCCGAAACGACCGCAGCCTCACCATCTTTGACGACCTCATGGAAGTGCGAGCGGCCCTGGAAAGCCAGATGGCCAGCCGGGCCGCGATCAGGTTAAATGAAACTCAATTGGAGGAACTGCGCGCGAGGTTGCTCGAGCTCGAGTCGTTGCTCGAAGACCCCAGTCGTTACACGGTGGCCGACATTGCCTATCACGACTTAATCGCCCAGTTCTCGGGTCACCTGCTCGCTCGTTCCGTCCTCAGAACGGTGCAACCTATCGCTCTCGCGAACGCCTACTACGGTCGCACGCACCGATCACACGAGGACAACCTGCGCTCTCATTACGGTCACGCGATCATCTTCGACGCGTTAGTGAATCGCGACTCCGAAGGAGCGGCGCGAGCCGTCGAGGAGCACATTCTGGGCTCCTGGGAAACCTACAAGCGATCGCTCCAGGACTCCAAAGCACAGTCTGGTCAAACGCAGAGTGAGGAGTAATCGCTGGGGCACTTATCTTTGCGAATGGTCTGCCGACAGGCAGAGTGAGTGGCCAATCAGAAATCGTTAGTCGGGTTCGCGGCGGTCAGTGGTCCCCAACCTTCAGTGTCCCCGTTGCGCGAACCCGACTAACGATCCGGTTGGTGAGGTCACCAACTCCCATTCTTCTCGTTTCGCTGGACCGATTACGTAATGGCTGGGACCGCGTGTCGCGTCGGTCCTTCGAATTCGCTCGATCATCTCTCCACGGAGCGAAGTTGTGCGACAGAACAACGAAAAGGAGGCCCCTGTGAGCCAGATCATCGGGTTACGCACCCAACTCAAGCCCGGCGTGGAGGAGGCCTACGACCTGGCCCACGCGCAGGTGTGGCCAGAGCTGGTGACCGTTCAACGCGAACTGGGGCTAGAGCACTGGACCATCTTTCGCCATGGCGTTGATCTCTTTCACGTGGTCGAGTGCGACGATTTCGATCGAGCGATCGAAGCACTCGCGGGTAACCCGATAGACCAGCGCTGGCAGGCCGAAATGTCGAAGTACGTGATGCCAGCCGAGAGCGGCCGGGGCGCCGCAGTCGAGCGTTTACGTTTGGTGTACCGCCGGTGAGTGGCGAATGGGCGCACACTCCCCCGGGCGCGGAGGGCGAAACCGTCACGGCGCGCGCACTCTTCAAAGAGAATCGTCTACGCCTCAGCGAGATCTCGCTCGGCTGTGCACAACTTGGAAATCTGTACCAGGCCATCACCGACGATCAGGCTCGTGACACTGTGGACCGCGCCTGGGAACTGGGGGTGCGCTATTTCGACACCGCTCCGCACTATGGACTCGGGCTGTCCGAGCGGCGACTCGGCAACGCCCTCGTGGATCGACCCCGCAGTGAGTATCTCGTGTCGACAAAGGTTGGAAGGATTCTCGAGCCGCTGCAGCGGCCCGGCGAGCGCGACGACGGAGGCTTCGACGTACCGGCGACCCATCAACGGGTGTGGGATTTCAGTCGTGACGGCATCTTTCGTTCACTGGAGTCGAGCCTCGAGCGGCTCGGCCTTGATGCCGTTGACATCGTCTACCTCCACGACCCAGATGATCATCGACAAGAGGTCCTCGAATCGGGATATCCGGCGCTCGAGGAACTTCGCGCTCAAGGCGTCGTCGGAGCGATCGGCGCGGGAATGAATCAGGTCGAGATGCTCACCGACTTTGTGCGACTCACCGATATGGATGTCTTCATGCTCGCCGGCCGCTACACGCTGTTGGAACAGTCCGCTCTGGATGAACTTTTGCCGACGTGCGAAGCTCAGAGTGTCGGGATCGTGGCCGCGGGAGTTTTTAACAGTGGGCTCCTCTCTCGTCCCGCGCCCGCCGATGACGCAAAGTACAACTACGGTGATGCGCCCAAAGAACTTCTCGCGCGCGCCCGACGTATCGCCCAGATCTGCGAGCGCCACAGTACGACTCTTCCGGCGGCCGCGCTGGCCTTTCCTCTCGCGCACCCCGCGGTGGTGAGCGTCTGTGTTGGCGCACGCTCGCCTCAACAGATTGAAGGCAACGTCAACTACTACCGAGAGGGCGTGCCCGACTCGCTCTGGGTCGACCTCAAGGATGAAGGCCTCGTGCGAGCAGAAGCTCCCGTCCCGAGCACGCGGTCAGCTAGATAACGGCCACCCCATCCACGAGGGCCAACTTGCGCACTCACAGTCGTAAGAGCACTTTTCCCACCATCTCATCCGCGCTCTCCACCACGTTCAGAGCATTTTCGATCTCTTCCAAAGCGAACTCGTGAGTCACCAAGACGCCAGGATCCAGGTTCCCCTCCACAAACTCGACCACGGCGCTGTTCCAACCTTCTCGGGTCGCGCCAAAGACGCCACTCACTTCGACATTCTTTGACACGATGTCCACGGAACGGACGATGTCTTCCTTTGGAGCAATTCCGCACACGATCACTCGACCGCCGGCGCGAACGAGGTCGAGCGCCAGTTGCGCGCTGCCCATGGCCCCCGCGGCCTCAATCACGACGTCCAGGTTCTTCACGGCCGAGCGCGCCGCTTCGGGATCGACCAGCCGGGCGGCGCCGCAGCGACGTGACAGTGGTCCTTTCCAACTTCTCGGGTCAATCACCGTTACTTCTGCTCCGCGCGACGAGAGGAGCTGGGTGCAGAGCAGCCCGATCGTTCCCCCGCCGACCACGCCCACACGGTGATGGGGTTCGATGCGTGCGCGATCAACCGCGCTCGCGGCACAGGCCGCGGGTTCAATGCCCGCCGCGGATCGAAGATCGGCGTCGTCGGGAAGCACGTGGAGTTGACTGGCCGGAACGAGAATTCGATCGGCCCACGCACCGTCGGTGGTGAACCCCGCTTCACGGTAATCGCGCTCGCACAGTGCGTAATTGCCGAGGCGGCAATAATCGCATGCGCCACAGGAGCGAATGTTCTCTCCCACAACCGCTCGGGCGAGCAACGCCCGGTCGACCCCGTCGCCGACTGCGTCGACGATTCCGGACCACTCATGCCCGGGGACTATCGGGTACGACGCGGTCCCGCGGGGTCGAGTCCCATTTCGTAGGTCAATATCCGATCCGCAGATCCCCGCCCACCGGACCTCCACGAGGGCCTCTCCCGGTCCGACCTCGGGAACGGCGCGCGTGGTGAGTCGCAAATGGCGGGGCTCCTCCAAAAGGACGACGCGAATCACTGCTCACTGCGCGAACCACGAAAGTGCCAGTCGTTGGAGAAGAGATCAAAATGCGCTCCCGTGGTCGGATGATCGGCGACATAGTCAAGGTCGAGTGTGACTCCGAGGCCGGGGCCTTCCGGAATCGAAAAGAAGCCCTCAACCACGGCGGGAAGACCCGGCGCCGACGCCAGGATGTCAGAGTCGGCGAAGTCGTTGAAGAACTCTTGGATCTTGAAGTTCGTCATGCACGCGGCCAGGTGAAGATTGGCGGCCGTAAGTACTGGGCCACCGACGTTGTGGGGAGCCACTAGTACGTGATGAGTCTCGGCGGTCGCTGCGAGTTTACGGGTTTCGAGAATTCCCCCGAGGTGGCCGATGTCGGGCTGAATGATTGCTGCCGCTCGCAACTCGAAGAGTTCGCGAAACTCCGTGCGGTCGTGCACGCGTTCTCCGGTCGCGATGGGAATAGTGGACCCTCGCGAAACGGAGGCTAAGGATGCGAAGTTGTCAGGCGGAACGGGCTCTTCGATCCAGGACGGCTCGAAGGGTTCGAGCATCTTCGCTATTCGAAGGGCCTCGTGCGGGGCGAAGCGCCCATGCATCTCGACCATCAGTTCGTTGGAGGGCCCGATGGCGTCGCGCACCGCCTCGACGAGCTCAATAGAGCGGTGGCGCTCCTCATGGTCAAGTTCGAACTTCCCCGGTCCGAAAGGATCTAGCTTTAGCGCCCGGTATCCGCGGTCGATTACCACTCGCGCGGCGTCGAAGAAATCTTGCGGTGTTCGCTCCACCGTGTACCAGCCGTTGGCGTAGGCCTTGATCCGATCGCGAACTTTCCCACCCAGGAGTCGCCACACCGGCTGGTTGAGCGCCTTGCCCACAATGTCCCAGCACGCCATTTCGACGCATGCGATCCCGCTCATCACGATCTCGCCAGAGCGACCGTAATCCCCGTACTTCATTCGACTCACCAACGACTCAATGTCAAATGGGTCGCTTCCCAAGATGTGATTGCCTTCAGCCTCGGCGAGGTAACCGAGCAGGGCCTGGGTGTGGCTGAGCATCCGAGTCTCCCCCACCCCCACGAGACCCTCGTCGGTGAAAATTTGAACAAAGGTGAGGTCGCGCCACGGGGTTCCCACCACGTGCGTGGTCATTTTGCTGATCTTCATTACGTCCTTCCATACAACGAGAGCGAGGCATGAAGCTTCGAAGCACGCGGATCTGAGCGAAGAGTTCGTCCGGCCTTGTTTGACGTTGGATGACTCACGAGAGCGCGAAACGCAGGGGCCGTGGAAGGGATGGGTCCTCGAATCCCGACATAGGTGGTGTCTCGGCGCTCAAGCGTTGAACAATGTCGAGAGCGAGGCGCGCCCGGCGTACCCGTTCACGGGCGGTCGCTATCCCGACGTCGAGCAGATGCCGGCCCATTGGGTATATCGAGGGTGCATTTCTCAGTCCGAACTTGAGATAGATGGGGGCGGCCACTCGCATGAGCTCGGGAACGTCATAGAGCCGTATAAAACCGCCCATATCGTCCGAGGACTCCACGTACATGTCCATTGCAGCGGGGGACGCGGAGCGAAGCTCGGAGAGTTGGCTGATCGAGAGATCGCTGGGCACGTTGATTGAATCGGCTCCCAGCGCCGCGATCACGCGAAATGCCATCGGATTCACCGGTCCGACGAGCACGCTCACCTTGAAGCGCATGTTCGACGGGAGATCTCCCGACTCTCGAAGACAGTGACCCGCCCACAGCACACCTTCATCAGCGAGAAGGAGATTGCGCACACCCAAATCCGCAGCGCGACGCATATCCTCAAGGCACTGTCCGAGTTGGTCAATCCCTCGCGCGCGCGGGCCCGCTCCGCGCGAGGACGACGCAGCCGCAGCGCCGATGTCCCAATGGCCCCGCGGACCGAGGAACAGACAAACTTCGACGTTGGACTCGTCTCCCAGTTCGACCATGGAGGTGATCTCATGGTCGGTCAGCATCATGACGCCACTGCCTTGACTAACTCGATGAAGCGGCACATCCAACTCCCGCGCTTCATCAATGACAGCGCGCATGAGTTCTGGACCTTCGACGGAGGGAATCTCAACTCGCCACGCCCCTCCGTCGGCGAACCTCCCCGCAGAAGTGGGCGGAGCGCTCTGTCGCTCCAGCCCGAGCAAAGACAACCGATCCGCACCGGCGAGTTGATCTTTTGGCACCCTCAGACTCCTCTCCGTGACTACCTATATTCCCGATGGTGAGGTGAACCCACGGGGCGACGGCCGAAAGGCAATACCATAACATCGGATGTCTGATGTTATGGTATTGCCCATCTTCCAATGCCCGCAACCAATGACTTTCAGGGCTCGTCCTAAAGGGGCCGTTTTGAGACGCACGATCCTTACCCCAATCGATTATTTGACTGAAGTTGATCAGCAAAACCGACACGTGGCGAGGCCCTTGGTGCAACCGACCACAAATAAGAGTCGAGGTACGTTGGCTAGTTTTTGTGCCAGGTTCTTTTCAACTTTCAGTTTTCTCCTTGATTCGTCGATCGAGTCGAGAAAAGACAGCAGATATTGGAGTCGATATTCTGATCGCGAGTTTTCGTGACGCCGAGCAATTGAGTCCGTTGACCGATCTGAAGTGATCGATTCGTCGCAACCAGTCGAAAACGATCTCCACAGCCTTTTCTCCAGGACCGGTGGATGAAACCTCGCAGTCAAGGCATCCAAACTGATTTCGTCAGGGGAGTCCTAGTTGAACACGCCTTGCAGCCGGCCCGAGACGATCCAGCGCTGTGCGACGAGCAGAACGAGGATCACCGGTGCGGCGCTCAGAAGCAGCAGCAGAGCCTCGGCTGAGGGCGGCATGGCGAGTTGCAACTGGATGTTTTGATAGAAGTCGCCTGACGTCGATCCGGGCATCAGTTGTTGCGCAATGCCAAGCGACAATGGGTAGCGCCCCGAGGTGTCGAAAACTCCGTACATCACCCACGGTAGGAAGTAGTTCGTCCAGCTCGCGATGAAGTCGAGCACCACGATCAGCCCGATGATCGGCGCCGAGAGCGGTAGGACCACGCGGCGGAATGCCTGCCACTCGGTGCAGCCGTCGACTCGTGCCGCGGCGAGAAGAACGTGGACGCGCGGGGTGTCGTAGAACAGGTAGGCGATGTAGACGCCGAAAGGGAACAGTCCGTACGGCAAAATTACGGCGAGCGGGCTGTCGAGCAGGTGGAACGCATTGGCGCCTAGAAACAGCGGCAGCGCAAGGGCGTTACTCGGGATCAGCATCGCGATCATTGTCCCGATCAGCAGCGGCCGCCGCCCAACGAACTCGGTCGTCGCGATGCCATAGCCGGCCGGGATGCCGAGGACCACCGCGACCAGAACGCCCGCACCCGAGTAAAGAACTGAGTTCCCCAGCCAGGTAAAGGTTTGTCCCACATCGAAGGGCTTGAGCAACAGCCAGACGATCGGCACGACAAAAAAGACCCCTATAACCGCCAGCATCGCCCACACCGCTAGCCGCGACGGAGTGCGCCACCGTTGATTTGCCAAGCGCTCGGTCGAGGCCACTCAATCCTCCCTCAAAAGGCGCGTCCGGAACACAAGCAAACCGGCGCAAACCAGAGCGATAACCAGCAGGTCGATCGAGATCGCGGCAGCGTAGTTGAAGTTGTCGCTCAGGAACGCAAGTGAGGTCGCGAGCTGATTCGGAGACCAAGCATTGCTTACGAGGATCCCGTGGGTTGCCTGGCTGAAGAGCTCGGGTTCGGCGAATAACTGAGTACCGCCCGCGAAGGAGACGATGAGCATGTACATGACCCACTTCTTGATCAGTGGCAACTTCACTCGCAGCGCCGTCTGAAGCGGTCCCGCGCCGTCCATCTCCGCAGCCTCGAGCACATCGCGCGGAATGTTTGTAAGTGCACCATGGATCACGAGGATCCAGGCACCGGCACCGGTCCAGAACGCGATCAGCGCGAACACGATCGGCAGGTTGCTGGGTATCAGCGAAGCACCGAGCGTTCGATAGCCCAGTGCGCGAAGCACGACGTCCCACGGACTCAGTCCTGGCTGCAACATGAACAACCACACGAGCACTCCGGCCGAACCAGCGAACGCGGCGGGCAGATAGAAGAGGAAGCGAAAAGTCGCGCTGACCCTCGGGGAGAGGGTGTGGATCACTAGCGACACGCCGATCACGATCACGACAAGCGCCGTTAGCCATATCGCCATGAACTCCGCGATGTGCTCAAACGCCGGGAGGAAACGAAAGTCATGGTAGGTGTTGATGAAGTTCGTAAAGCCGGTGAATCGGCCCCCCACCGACGTGAACGCCAGTTCGAGTGCGTACCCCGCCGGCGCGATGCCGACGAGCACGAGCAGCACGACGTATCCCCCTACGAACAGGTAGCCAGCCCGAGATCTCCGGCGCGCGCCAACGGGTCTTGTCCGTCCGGTGCGGCCGGTCTGACCGACCGAATGGGACCCCGACCGGATCATTTGGGACGCATCCTCAGTAGACGCCTTTCCCAAACAACAGACATATGATGAATCCTACAACTTCTGCTATGTTGAGATCGCTGAAACCGGCGTTCTGCCCCAGTTGCGGCAGAATCCTGGAGGATCCAGGGACGTTTGCTGGTCCAAAAAGTCGACTTCCTCATTCCCAGGCAGTCGACGAAAACGAACCGGGAAATTGAAACTGCCCTAAATATCCGACGTCGAACTCCCGATCTTCTCTTCGCCGACGATGCTCTCGGCACTCAGCCGCAAAACCTTCAGAGTGACTAGGGCATCAAGGTGAGTGGGGAACCGGATCTACCCGGGACGCCTAATTGAACGCCCTAATTCAAAGAGCCTACGGACTCGTCCATCGCTTCAAATGCGGTAACAAAGGATGCCCCCATGGTTATAAACGCGTGCATCACCTGCCCTATCGGCCGGCGCGCATGTCAAGTCGGACGTGGGAGAATTGTGATACCTCGCTGGAAGGCTGCTGATGATCATTGCAATCGCAGGGGCATCAGGATTCGTCGGTCGCGCGCTCACCGTCCAACTACTGAAAAGTAATCACGACGTACTCGCCATGCACCGGTCACTAAAGACTGCCGTGGCGAGCGAGAGAACAGTTGTGGTCGAC
>Ga0182030_10004565_pt1 | contig 29523 bp, 24 predicted proteins | sample 812S3MmetaG_FD_121299 | JGI IMG/M metagenome (GOLD analysis project Ga0182030, IMG submission 121299) | Permafrost microbial communities from Stordalen Mire, Sweden - 812S3M metaG (Illumina Assembly) | ecosystem: Environmental > Terrestrial > Soil > Wetlands > Permafrost | place: Sweden...
GATCGACAGCGTCGCCACGGGCCGGGCCTCCAGGCGCTTGATGCCGATCTCTTCACCGGTTTCCAGGCAGTAGCCGTAAGTGCCGTCCTCGATGCGCTTCAATGCTTCATCGATCTTGCGGATCAGCTTGCGCTCACGGTCACGAGTGCGCAACTCGAGGCTGAATTCCTCTTCCTGGGTGGCGCGGTCGTTCGGGTCGGGAAAGTTCGCCGCCTCGTCCTTCATATGCGAGACGGTGCGATCGACTTCCTCCATCAGGTCGCGCTTCCAGTTCAGCAGGATCAGCTGGAAATGCGCCAGCTGCTGCTTGCTCATGTACTGTTCGCCGCGCCTGGCGACATACGGCTTGACGTTGCGCGGGCCGGCCAGAAGGCTGCTGGTATCGGAGCCCTCGCCTTCGGTGTCGGCTTGCTCCGCCTGGGGCAACAGGCGCGTGCGCGCCGTGATCGAGCTTACGGCGGCGTTGGTGGGCCGGTCGTTGGGCAGTGCCCCGATGGTGGGCGGGTGGCGCGGCGCAGCTGCACGCTGGGCGTCACGGTCGGTTTTCTTGGCGATTCTGGACCCCGGCTTGAGCGCTGTGATGGTGGCAGCTGCGCTCTTGCGGCTCGCCACGACGCTCTTGCCGCGTGCTTCGGCGCGGCTTGGGGCGGCTCGGCGCGGCGCGGCCTTCGCGCTCAGCGGCTTCTTCAACTTGCTGGTTTTTGCTGCGGGCTTCTTGGCGGGCATCGCCTCGCTCCTGCCATCACCGGGTCATTTAAGAGGGCGCGATTATACCGACGCAGGGCGGCCTGTACAGTCCAAAAAAAGGCAGTCGCGGCAGGCTGTTACGCTGATCCGGGCAGATTCACCGACTCCGGAGTGCGCCACTGCGGCGCGCGCCGCTCGGCAATCACACTGGTGTAGATGCCGCCGCGCACGTTAAAGCGGGCGCTCAGGCGCAGGAAGCGTGGCGCGATCGCGGCCGCCAGATGATCCACGATTTCGTTGGTCACGGCCTCGTGAAAAGCGCCACGGTCGCGGAACGACCAGAGATAGAGCTTGAGCGATTTGAGTTCAATGCACAGCCGATCGGGCACATATTCGAGATCAAGCGTCGCGAAGTCGGGCTGGCCTGTCTTCGGACACAGACAGGTGAACTCGGGAATTGCCATACGTATGGTGTAATCCCGAGCCGGTGCAGGATTGGCAAAGGTCTCGATCGTGCTTGCGGGCTGGGTCGGCATCGGGGCGGTGGTGGAGTGCACAAACTGCGTCGAAAGCGGCGCCCGGATAATTTACACTAGCCACGCGCGAAGCTCGCGAACATTGGTCACGGCAACGAACATCGGTCACACCAACACCATGGGGTCTGCGGGACTTTAATGCGGCTCAATAAAGTCAGGCTCGCCGGATTCAAATCCTTTGTCGATCCGACCTCGGTGCACCTGCCGGGCAACCTGATAGGTGTGGTCGGTCCCAACGGCTGCGGCAAGTCGAACATCATCGACGCCGTACGCTGGGTCATGGGGGAGCTGTCGGCCCGGCACCTGCGCGGCGATTCGATGAGCGACGTGGTATTCAACGGTTCGAGCGCGCGCAAGCCGGTTGGCAGCGCCGCAGTCGAGCTGGTATTTGATAACAGCGACGGCAAGATCGGCGGCGCCTACGCCAGTTACAGCGAAATCTCGCTCAAGCGCACGGTCGCGCGCGATGGCAGTTCGGCCTATTTTATCAATGGCGGACGCTGCCGGCGCAAGGACATCACACAGCTGTTCCTGGGCACCGGCCTGGGTTCGCGCAGCTACGCCATCATCGAGCAGGGCATGATCTCGCGCGTCATCGAGGCGCGGCATGAGGACATGCGGCTGTTCATCGAGGAGGCCGCCGGCGTGTCGCTCTATAAAGAGCGCCGCCGCGAAACTGAAATGCGCATGGCCGATACGCGCGAGAACCTGGCGCGACTGCAGGATCTGCGCGACGAGATCGATAAGCAGATCCGGCACCTGCAGCGCCAGGCAAATACCGCGCGCCGCTACCAGGAACTCAAGGCGCAGGAGCGCACGCTGACCGCAGAACTGCTGGCGCTGCGGCTGCGTGAACTCGACAGCGGCTCGACGCTGCAGGACAGCACGGTGCGCGAATGCGAACTGGCGATGCAGCAGGCACTCGCCGAGCAGCGTGCGGCGGAAGCCGCGATCGAGAAGCAACGCGAATTCCATGCCGAGCTCGGGGCGGCCGCGGCGCGCATCCAGGGGCGTTACTACGAGCTCGGCGCCGAAGTCACGCGTACCGAAGAGAACATCCGCTATACCCGCGAGCTGCGCGAGCGTGCGCGCGCCGACCTGACGCAGGTGAAGGCCAACCTGGGCTCGATCGCTCAGCAGATCGTGGACGACGAACAGCAACTGGCGGCGCTGCGCTCCGAGATCGCACAGCTCGAGCCGTTGGTGGACGAGCGCAGCGCGCGCGAGCGGCTCGCCGGCGGCGCGCTGTCCGAGGCGGAGACGGAGCTTGCCGCCTGGCAGCAGCGCTGGGAGGATTTCAATCGCGAAATGGGCGCCGCCGGCCAGAGCGCCCAGGTCGAGTCGGCGCGCATCGAGCAGCTGGAAAGCCAGCGCTACCGCCTGCAGGCGCAGGCCGACCGGCTGAGCCTGGAACTCGAGGCACTGAGCTCGCAGCAGGCCGATGCGCCGATCGCAGGCTTGACTGGCCGCGAGGCTGCCGCACGCGCCATCGCCGATACGCTGGCGCGCGAGCTGGAGAGCGCCGTCGCGCAACTGCACACCCTGCGCACCACGCAGCACAGCACCGATGCGCGGCTTGAAGCGCTGCGCCAGCAGCGCGACCAGGCGCGCGCCGAACTGATGTCGCTCGAAGCGCTGCAGAAGGCGGCGCTGCGCGAGAAGAATGAGCGCGCCGGCGCCTGGCTTTCCGGCCTGGCCGACAGCGCCGGCCAGCCGCGATTAGCCGAGACACTGGAAGTGGAGGCCGGCTGGGAGCGCGCAGTGGAGACCGTGCTGGGGGATTACCTTGAGGCCGTGGGCGTGACCGCGCTCGATCAGCTGCAGGCATCGCTGTCGGGCCTGGATGGCGGCAGCGTCACATTTTTCGAACAGGCGCCAGCCGGCGTCGCAGGCCGTGACGGCACGCTGGCGGCGCAGGTGCGCGGACCGCAGGCAGTGCGCTCGCTGCTCGAGCAGATGCGCACCGCGCCTTCGCTGGCCGCGGCTTTGCGCCAGCGCGCGCAGCTGGGCGACGGCGAATCGCTGATCACCAGCGCCGGGGAGTGGGTTGGTCGCGACTGGCTGCGCGTCAACCGCGGCGGTGATGTACACGCCGGCGTGCTGGAGCGCGAACATCGCCTGAAGCTGCTGCGCGAGCGCTGCGCCGGCGCCGATGAGCGGGTGCGCGAGCTGGAGCAGGAGGTGCGCTCGCTGCGCGAGCAGCTGACGCTCGCCGAGCGCCAGCGTGATGCCACGCAGGAGCGTCTCCAGAACACGCATCGCGAGCATGGCGATCTGCGTGGCCGCCTCGAGGCGCTCAAGGCGCGGCTGGAAGAGGCGGCATTGCGCCGCGCGCGCATCGAAGCCGAACAGGCCGAGGTCGCACTCGACATGGCGCGCGCGCAGGACAGCCTGGCGCGCGCGCGCGCCGGGCACGATGAAGCCAGCGAAACGCTGGTGCGGCTCGACGAACACCGGCTGGCGCTCGAGAGCGAACGCGAGCTTACGCGCGAGGCGGCTGGCAGCGCGCGCGAGCAGGCGCAGGCTGCGCAACGCGAACTGCATGAGGGGCTGATACAGCTCGAGAGCCGCCGTTCGGCGCAGGGCTCGATGGCCGCTGCGCTCACGCGGCTGCTCGATCAGCGCGGCGCGCTGCAGGCCCAGGTAGAGAGCCTGGAGCGCACGCTGGCCGACGGCGATGCGCCGGTCGCGGAGCTGGAATTGCGCTTGCAGGATCACCTGGCGCGGCGGCTGGAAGTGGAGGCCGAACTCGCCAGCGCGCGCCGCCAGCTCGAGGACTGCGATAGCGAGCTGCGCGCGCTCGAGCAGCGACGGCTGGCGGCGGAACTGCGTGTCACGGCGGCGCGCGAGATGATGCAGCAGGCACAGCTGGCCGCGCAGGAGTCGCGCGTGCGGCGCGAAGCGCTGCTGGAACAATTCACCGCCACGCAATGCGAGCTCGGTGCGGTGCTCGAGAACATGAACCCGCAAGCCAACATCGGTGCTTGGGACGAGCGTCTCGCCGGGCTGCGCGCCGACCTCGAGAAGCTCGGCCAGGTCAATCTGACGGCGATCGATGAGCTCGCCGAGCAGACTGAGCGCAAGAATTACCTCGACCGCCAGTTTGCCGATGTCAGCGACGCGCTGGCGACACTCGACCAGGCAATGCATAAGATGGACCGCGAGACGCGCAGCCGCTTCGACGACACCTTCAACCGCATCAACGCCGGGCTGCAGGAGAAATTTCCGCGGCTGTTCGGCGGCGGCCACGCCTATCTGGAGCTGGTTGGCGACGATCCGCTGACCGCCGGAGTCGCGATCATGGCGCGGCCTCCGGGTAAGCGTAACAGCACCATCGCGCAGCTGTCGGGCGGGGAGAAGGCGCTGACCGCGGTGGCGCTGGTGTTCTCGATCTTCGACCTGAACCCGGCGCCGTTCTGCCTGCTGGATGAGGTTGATGCACCGCTCGATGAGCACAACGTCGGGCGCTATTGCGAGATCGTGCGCGAAATGTCGAGCCGGGTGCAGTTCATATTCATCACTCACAACAAGCTGACGATGGAGCTGGCGCAGCAGCTGATTGGCGTCACCATGAATGAGCCCGGCGTGTCGCGGCTGGTGGCCGTGGATATCGACGAGGCCATGAAGCTGGTGGCGGTCTGACGCCGGACGACTCATGGGGGCATTGCGATGGATATTGCTGCTGGCTGGCCTGGTATTCCTGGCCGCTCTGGCGGCGTGGGAATCGCGCCGGCCACGGCAGGCGCGCCGCGACGCGCCCGGCCGTTCCGAGCGCAGCGAGCCGGAGTTCGGCACGATGGCTGGTGCCAGCGGCAGCAGCGCCGAGGGCAGCATTGGCGTACCCGTCGATGAGAGCGCGGCAGCCTCGGGGCGCATCTTTACCGGAGCGAGCCTGGGTGGAGGCGGTGGGACTGGCGCTGGCGCCGGGCGCACGCGTGCCGAGCCGCCGCCGCGCATCGATCTGCCGCCGCTGGATGCGGGCGAGCCGGAAGCAGCGCTGGGCGATTTTGGCCGCCGGGTGGCCGGTTCGACCATGGTCGTCGATGAGCCGATCAGCGCCGATGGGCCCGGACCTGCGCCGGGTGCTGCTGACCCTGAACCCTACTACGTCTACGCGCGTGCCGAGCGCTCCGATGCGGCCTCGATGCACGAGCGGGCGCTGCCGAGCGAGGCGCCGATGTCGGGCGAGGGGCCGCTGCCGGGGGAGCAACTGCGACCGGCGGTGGTCGACTGGCCGCCGGAGGCCGAGCGCCGCATCATCTCGGTGCGCATCGCAGCGCTGAGCCACGAGCGCCTGTCAGGCCGGGTGGTGCGCCTGGCGCTCGGTGCCTGCGGATTCGAGCATGGCCGTTTCGGCATTTTCCACCAGCCCGGCGCCGATGGTCGCGCGCTGCTCAGTGCCGCCAATCTCAGTAAGCCCGGCATCTTCGATTTGCCGAACATGGACTTCCAACGCTTCTCGGGGTTGAGTCTGTTTGCCGTGCTGCCCGGACCGCTGCCGCCAGCGGCGGCGCTCGATCACCTGCTCGATACTGCACAGGACTTGGCCGAGCGGTTGCGGGCGCGGCTGCAGGATGAACAGGGGCTGACACTGGGCGCCGCGCAGCTGGAAGCGCTGCGGCGCACGGTGCAGGATCTGACGGCAGCAGAGCGTGCGGAGCCCGCTGCGTGACCGATGGCGCGCGGCGGCGCGTCGCCACATTGCGGCGGCAGATCGATCAATACGACTACCAGTACTACGTGCTCGACGATCCGTCGGTGCCGGACGCCGAGTACGACCGGTTGATGCTCGAGCTGCGTGAGCTGGAAGCGCGTCATCCCGAACTGGTCACGGCCCAGTCCCCGACCCAGCGCGTCAGCGGCGAGATCGCCGCGGGCTTTGCCGAAGTGCGGCACAGCGTGCCAATGCTGTCACTCGATAATGCGTTCAGCGACGATGACATCATCGCCTTCGATCGGCGGGTGCGCGAGCGCCTGAAGCGCGACGCGCAGCCGATGGAGTACTGCGCCGAACCGAAGCTAGACGGCCTGGCAGTGTCGCTGACCTATCGCGCCGGGCAGCTCATCGTCGCGGCCACGCGCGGCGACGGCAGCAGCGGCGAGGACATCACGGCCAATATCCGCACCCTGCGCGCGGTGCCGCTGACGCTGCGCGGCGCGGCTCCGGATGAGATCGAAGTGCGCGGCGAGGTATTCATGCCGCTGGCCGGCTTTGCGCGCATGAATGCCGCAGCGGCCAGCAGCGGGGAGAAACTCAAGGCCAATCCGCGCAACGCGGCGGCCGGCAGCCTGCGCCAGCTGGACCCGCGCATCACCGCGTCGCGGCCGCTCGACATTTTCTTCTATGCCGTGGGCCGCTGGCAGGGGACTCCGGAGCGCGCGGCGAGCCAGACCGGCCTGTTGCAGCAGCTCGCCGGCTGGGGACTGCGCACCAATCCGGAAGCACGCGCGGTCATTGGCGCTGTCGGCTGCCTTGAATTCTTCCACGCGCTCGGCGCGCGCCGCGCGGCGCTGCCCTATCAGATCGACGGCGTGGTCTATAAGGTCAATTCCCGAGCGGACGAGGAGGCGCTCGGCTTCGTAGCGCGCGCGCCGCGCTGGGCAATCGCGCACAAGTTTCCGGCCGACGAGGCGCTCACCGTGCTGCGCGAGGTCGAATTCCAGGTCGGGCGCACCGGTGTACTCACGCCAGTGGCGCGGCTCGAGCCGGTGCAGGTGGCCGGGGTCACGCTCAGCAACGCGACGCTGCACAACATGGATGAAGTCGAGCGCAAGGATGTGCGCATCGGCGACACCGTGGTGGTGCGGCGCGCCGGCGATGTGATCCCGGAGATCGTGCGGGTGCTGCCCGAACGCCGCCCCAAGGGCGCCAGGCGCCCGCAACTGCCCAGAAAATGTCCGGTCTGCCATTCCGAGGTGGTGCGCGTGGAAGGCGAAGCCGCTGCGCGCTGCAGCGGGGGCTTCAACTGCCCGGCGCAGCGCAAGGAGGCGCTGCGCCACTTTGCCAGCCGCCGCGCACTGGATATCGAGGGCCTGGGCGACAAGCTGATCGATCAGCTGGTGGCGCAGGAGCTGCTGCGCACCCCCGGGGATATCTTCGAGCTTACGGCTACGCAGCTGGCGGAACTGGATCGCATGGGTGAGAAGTCCGCCGCCAAACTGGTGACTGCGATCGAGCACAGTAGGGCCACGACGCTGCCGCGGCTGCTGCACGGGCTCGGTATATCCGGGGTGGGGGAGAGCACCGCGCGCGCCCTGGCCGAGCACTTTGGCGGCCTTGCTGCGCTCGAGGATGCAACCGTGGAGCAGATCCTGGAGGTTCCCGACATAGGACCGGTGATCGCCGCCAGCGTGCACAGCTTCTTCAGCGACGCGCGCCATCGCGCCGAACTTGCGCGGCTGCGTGCGCTGGGGCTGACCTGGCCGGAAGCCGCGCCAGCGGTGCGATCCGAAAGGCCCACGCTGCCGCTGTCAGGCGTCACCGTGGTACTGACCGGAACGCTGCCAAACCTGAGCCGCGAGCAGGCAGCCGAGCGTCTCAGCGCCGCGGGCGCCAAGGTCAGCGCCTCGGTGTCGAAGAAGACCAGCTACCTGATCGCCGGCGCAGAGCCAGGCTCAAAGCTCGCCCGCGCGCAGCAGCTTGGCGTGCCGGTGCTCGATGAGCACGGGCTCGAGCGGCTGCTGCACCGGCGAGGACCGGCGGCGAGTTAGGGCGCCTGGCGGGCTAGGGCGCCTTCGCGGGGGCTGGCGCGGTCGCAGCGGCCGGCGTCTCGCTGTCGAGATTCTTCTCCACCTTCGCGGTCTTGAGCAGGTCATCCTGGTAGGCGCGAAACTTCTTGGTTTCCACCAGCTGGGCAACCCGATCCTTGACCTGATCGAGCGGCGGCACCGGCGTGTCGCGGGTGTCGAGCAGTTGAATCACGTGCCAGCCGTATTGCGATTGCACCGGAGTCGGCGTGACCTCGCCCTTCTTGAGCTGTACCACGGCATCGGCGAACGGCTTCACCATGTTGGAGGGAGTGAACCAACCGAGCTCACCGCCCTGCTCCTTGGACGAGTCCATCGAATCCTTCTTCGCAAGATCCTCGAATTTGGCTCCCTTCTTGAGCTCATCGATGACCTTCTGCGCCGCATCCTGGCTCGACACCAGGATGTGCCGCGCGTGGTATTGCGTCTTTGGCATGCCCGCGATCTGCGCGTCGTACTCCGCCTTCAGGTCCGCATCGGAGGGCTTCTTGTCGTCCAGATAATGCGTGGCGCCGGCCTGCTGCAGAATCTCCAGCCTCGACAGTTGCAGCAGCGAGGCGGTATCGGTGGTCTTGTCGAGACCCTCCTTGACTGCCTCCTCGGCGATAATCTCGCCGCGGATCAGGTTATCGAGCAGCTGTGCGCGCTGCTCGGCGGTGAGTTCCGCGGCCGGCTTGCCGGCAGTGTTCTTGGCGTAGTACTCGAACATCGCGCGGCTGATCGGCGTGCCATTCACGGTGGCGACCGGCTTGTCGGCCGGCTTGGTGGTGTCCGCCGTTGGGCCGCCCTTGGAGCAGGCGGCCAGCAGTGCCAGCGTCGCGAATGGGAGTGCGTGGTAAATTTTCATCAGGTATCTCGTTAGGTTACGTAAGTTACTTATTGAATTCGCTAGGAGTAAGAGTTTCCATCGCGAGCGCGTGAAGTTCGGTTTCAAATAGCGGTGCCAATGTCTCGTTGACCAGGCGGTGGCGTTGCAGCGGTTTTAGTCCTTCAAAGCATGTGGACACGATCCGCAGCCGGAAGTGCCCTTTGCCGCCGGCGCTGGTGTGACCTAAGTGCGCGGCACTGTCGTCGCGCACCTCCAGGTGCGCGGGCTGCAACCGCTGCTGCAGCAGGCTCTGGATGTGCACGGCCGTCAGGCTCGGGGTCGAAGGGGCGCGCATCAGGGGTCAGGCTGCCACAGTCTCGGTGCGCGACGCCAGCCACAGTGCCTGGGCGATCGCGAACAGCGCGAACGCCGCGCTGATGCCGATCACCTTGAAATATACCCAGGTGCTCTCGCTGGCGCTGCTGGCAATCCACAGGTTCGCCGCGCCGAGCAGCGCAAAGAACCCCACCCAGAGCCAGTTGAGCGCCAGCCAGGTGGTGCGTGGCACGCTGTCGGCGCGGTTGACTACGGGTGCCAGCAGCCGCTGTGCCAGCGGCACGCGGCCGATCCACGGGCTGCCAAGGCTGGCTAGCGCCACCAGCCACAGGAATATGGTCGGCTTCCACTTCAGAAACCGCGGGTCACGCAGGATCAGCGTCGCGCTGCCCAGCGCCAGTACCAGCACTGCGGATAGCAGGTGCATCGGCGGCAGGCGCTTCAGGCGCAGCCAGTCGACCAGCAGCAGGCCGAGCATCGCGATCATCAGCACCGCGGTGGCAACGTAGATGCCGCCCATTTTATAGGCGATGAAAAACGCCACCAGGGGCGCAAGGTCAATCAGCGCTTGCATCCTTGAGTTCGGTTGCCAGATAGGGCGGTAATGAGGGCCGCTATGATAGCGGATTCGACCCCTACGGCGCAGGCCATGGCCCAATACTTCGAACTTCACAGCCAGAATCCGCAGCTGCGCCTGATCCGCCGCGCGGCGGAGATCGTGCGCGCCGGCGGCCTGATCGCCTATCCGACCGACTCGTGCTATGCGCTCGGCTGCCACATCGGCGATGCGGCGGCGCTCGAGCGGCTGCGGCGTATTCGTGGCGCCGACCGCCACCATCATTTCACGCTGGTGTGCCGCGACCTGTCCGAGATCGGGCGCTATGCGCGCGTCGAGACCTGGCAGTTCCGGCTGCTGAAGGCGGCCACGCCCGGACCATTCACATTCCTGCTGCCGGCGACACGCGAGACGCCGCGCCGGCTGCAGCATCCCAAACGGCGCACCATCGGTATCCGGGTGCCCGACCACCCGGTGCCGCAGATGCTGCTCGCCGAGCTGGGTGAGCCGCTGATGAGTTCGACGCTGCTGCTGCCGGGTGATGAGCTGCCGCTGACCGATGGCGACCAGATCCGCGCGCGGCTCGAGCACCAGCTCGATGCGATCCTGGACGGCGGCCACTGTGGCATCGAGCCCACCACGGTGGTGGATCTGGCGGTTTCCCCACCGCAGGTGGTGCGTGCCGGCAAGGGCAAGCTGGCCGGAGCCGGCTGGGAACTGCTCGGGAACCCCGTATAATCAGCTTTGTTCCACCAGAGGCCCGCCGCCCGCGCGGGGAATGACTTCCAGGATGAGTGCCGTCCCTCAAGGCAAGCGCGTGCTGTCGGGCATGCGCCCCACCGGAGCGCTGCACCTGGGCAACTACCACGGAGCGCTGCGCAACTGGGTCGAGCTGCAGTATCAGTACGAGTGCTATTTCTTCATTGCCGACTGGCACGCGCTGACCACCGGTTACGAGGACACCACCGGCCTGCCGCAGGCGGTGCACGAGGTCATGATCGACTGGCTGGCCGCCGGCCTGAATCCTGGCGTCGCGACCCTGTTCGTGCAGTCGCATGTGCCCGAACACGCCGAGCTGCACCTGCTGCTGTCGATGATCACGCCGCTCTCCTGGCTCGAGCGCGTGCCGACCTACAAGGACCAGCAGGAGCAGCTGAAGGAGAAGGATCTCGCCACCTACGGCTTCCTTGGCTACCCGCTGCTGCAGAGCGCGGACATCCTGCTGTACCGGCCGGCGTTCGTGCCGGTGGGCGAGGACCAGGTGGCGCACGTGGAGATCACGCGCGAGATCGCGCGCCGCTTCAATCACGTGTATGGCCGCGAGCAGGATTTCGAGCAGAAGGCCGAGCGCGCCATCAAGGAGCTAGGCGGTCGCAACATCACGCTGTATCGCCAGCTGCGGCGCCGCTTCCAGGAATCCGGCGACCTGGCAGCACTGGAGCGCGCGCGGGCGCTGGTCGAGAGCAACACCCGCATCACGGTGGCCGATCGGGAGCGCCTGCTCGGGTACCTGGAGGGTTCCTACGTCAGCATCCTGCCCGAGCCGCAGGTACTGCTGACGGCCAGTCCGCGAGTACCGGGACTGGATGGGCGCAAGATGTCCAAGTCCTATGGCAACACCATCCAGATGCGCGAGGACCCGGACGCGGTGGTGGCCAAGCTCAAGACCATGCAGACCGATCCGGCACGCGTGCGGCGCACCGATCCGGGCGACCCGGAGAAATGCCCGGTATGGGATCTGCACAAACTGTATTCGGACGAGCCGACACGCCAATGGGTGGATCAAGGCTGCCGCACCGCCGGCATCGGCTGCCTGGACTGCAAGCAGCCGCTGATCGAACGCATCGTCGAGGAGGTCAACGGCATGCGCAAGCGGGCGCAGGAATTCCAGGAAAATCCCGACATGGTCGCGACTATCCTGACCGAGGGCGGCGAGAAGGCGCGCGCCGCGGCGCGCGCGACCCTCGACGAGGTGCGCCGCGCAATGCATTTGCGCCCGCAATGATTTATAACGGCTGACGATGGTGAAGCCGGATCTCAAGATCGTTGTCTCCAACCCGCCGCCGGCTGCAGCGCCGCTGGAGCTGTCGCCCGAGCAGGTCGAGATGCCATTCGCCGTAGTCAACGGCGAGCGCATGACGCAATTGCCGCGCGATCTGTATATCCCGCCGCAGGCACTGGAGATATTCCTCGAGGCGTTCGAAGGCCCGCTCGATCTGCTGCTCTACCTAATCCGGCGGCAGAACGTAGATATCCTCAACATCCCGATCGCAGAGATCACGCGCCAGTACATCCAGTACATCGAGCTGATGCAGGATCTGCAGCTGGAGCTGGCCGGCGAGTACCTGGTGATGGCCGCAACGCTGGCCGAGATCAAATCGCGCATGCTGCTGCCGCGGCCGCCCGGGGAGGGCGACAACGGCGAAGAAGATCCGCGTGCAGAGCTGGTGCGCCGGCTGCAGGAGTACGAGCGCTTCAAACGTGCGGCGGCGGATATCGATGCCATGCCGCGGCTGGAGCGTGACGTCTGGCAGGCGAGCGCCGAACTGCGTGACCGGCCGCTGCCGCGCACCCTGCCGCAGGTGACGCTGCAGGAGATGCTGCTGGCATTCAAGGAGGTCGCAGTGCGCGCGGCGATGTTCGCCCATCACCACGTGCGGCGCGAGCCGCTGTCGGTGCGCGAGCGCATGAGCAACATCCTGGCGGCGCTCGAACAGGGCAGTTTCCTGGAGTTTAGGCGTCTGTTCACGCCCGAGGAGGGCCGGGCCGGCGTGACCGTGAGCTTCATCGCGATCCTGGAGCTGATGCGCGAGGGGCTGATCGAGATCATGCAGACCGAAGCCTACGCGCCGCTGCACGTGCGCGCGGCGGCGGCAAATCGTACATTGCATCTGGTCGCCGACAATACGCAGCCCGAAGCGGCCGCAGCTGCGGGGGCTTCCGCGAACGGCGACGACAGCGGAGTGTTGGAATGAGCGCAGACGAGATCCGAAATATCGTTGAGGCCGCGCTGCTGGCGGCCGGAAAATCGCTCACGCTCAGCGAATTGACGCAAATATTCGACGAACAGGATCGTCCCGAGCCGGCCGCGGTCCGCAGCGCACTGGCGTCGCTGGGCGAGGCGTGCGCCGCGCGCCCGATTGAGCTCAAGGAAACCGGCGGCGGCTGGCGCCTGCAGGTGCGCCGCAGCTACGCCGGCATCGTCGCGCGGTTGTGGCCCGAGCGCCCGCAGCGCTATTCGCGCGCGCTGCTCGAGACACTGGCACTGATCGCTTATCGACAGCCGATCACACGTGCCGAGATCGAGTCGGTGCGTGGTGTCACGGTCAATCCCAATATCACCAAGACGCTGCTCGAGCGCCAGTGGATCCGGGTGGTCGGTCATCGCGACCTGCCCGGAAGGCCGGAGCTGCTCGGGACTACGCGCGACTTCCTCGAGTACTTCGGACTCAAGAGCCTGGATGAGCTGCCGCCACTCACTGCGCTGCATTCGCTGGGCGAACTCGATCCGCAGCTCGACCTGCCGGTGGCCGGCGAGCTGCCGGCGAACCTTACCGCCCGGGCGGCCGACGAGCAATTGGCTGAGCTCGACTCGGGTGACGCGGACCCTGCAGACGCCGATGCAGCCGAGAGCGACGAGTTCGACGCCGCCGCGCCCGCCAGTTCGGGCATGCTCGCCGCCCCGCCCGACCCATCGCACTAGGGCCAGTCCGTTGCCGGCCGCGAGCCCAGCCGAGCGGCTGCAGAAGGTGCTATCGCAGCTCGGGCTCGGCTCGCGCCGCGAAGCCGAGGCTTGGATACGCGCCGGCCGGGTCACGGTCAATGGCAAGGCTGCGGTGCTCGGCATGCGCGTCGCCGGCGACGATCAGCTGAAGCTCGACGGTCGCCTGATCCGGCGCCAGATCGCCAAGGATGTGCCAGTGTTCCTGGTGCACCGCTCCCCGGGCGAACCGCTATTGCCGCCGCGCAGCGGCCCCGAAGCTGCCGCCAGCCCCAGCGCAGCACCGCCGGGCGCCAGCATCGCCGAGCGGCTGCCGCACCGGGCCGGCCGGCGCTTCATCAGCGTAAGCCCCATGCCCACGGTCGATGGCGGGCTGGAACTGCTGACCGCCGATGGCGCGCTGGCAATGCGCCTGCAGCGCGCGGTCCACGCGCAGCCAATGGAGTTCAGCCTGCGCGTCCGCGGCGAACTGTCGCCCGAGCAGCAGCAAGCAATTCGAAATGGTCTGCTCGACAGCGGCTCGATACTCAAGGTGCTGGAGATCGAAGCGACCGGCGGCGAGGGCAGCAACCGCTGGTACCGCTTGCTGGCCGCAGGCGCCAGCGGCAACGACGTGCGCCGGCTGATCGAGCGCCAGGCGGTCACGCTGGTGCGGATGCTGCGCACACGTGTGGGCACGCTGGCGCTGCCGCGCACGCTGGCGCGCAGTCACTGGCGCGAACTGGAAGGCGCCGAAGTCACCGCGTTGCTTGGCAGTCGAGGCTCTGGCCGCTGACCCCCCGGCTGGCGGGGCCGAGCAGCCACAGATACGACGCTACGACATCGTCGGGCGCTGCCAATGCACTGACGTCCTCGGCCGGGTAGGCCTGGCGACGCATGCGTGTGCGCACCGCTCCGGGGTTGATGGCGTTGACGCGCGGGTTGCCGGCGCGTTCGAGTTCGTCCGCCAGCACGCGGCACAGCGCTTCGATGCCGAACTTCGACACCGCGTAGGCACCCCAGTAGGCATGAGGCTGACGGCCGGCACCGCTACTGGTGAAGACGATCGAGGAATCGTGAGAGGCACGCAGCAGCGGCAGCAGAACTTGCGTCAGCGCGAACGCCGCCGTCAGGTTGATGTGCAGCACGCGGCACCAGGTCGGCACATCGTACTGCTCGATCGGGGCTAGCGCGCCCAGAATGCCGGCACTGTGCAGCAGGCCGTCGAGCCTGCCATAGCGCTGCCGCAGCGCATCGGCGAGCGCATCGTAGTCGCGCGCCACGGCCTGTTCCAGATCCAGCGGCGCGATGCTGGCGGGGGCCTGCGCGAGCGCCGCGATCTGCCCATGCACGCGCTCAAGCTTGCCGACGGTGCGCCCGATCAGCACCAGTTCGGCGCCGTGCGCCGCCGCTGCCAGCGCGACTGCGCGTCCGATGCCGTCGCCGGCACCGGTGACAGCGATTACCCGTCCGCGCAATGCGTCTGGGGGCGCCTGGTAGCGCTGGTGCGGCGGCCGGTCTGCTGCGATCTGAGGCTCGGTCATGGCACGGTCCGTGTCGGTGGCTGGGGGAGCTGCACTTTTCAGTCGATTCGAAAGCGGCCGCGCGCGGCGCGGTGCGCTGCGTTCCAGGCGACGATATTGTCGGCGAATGCGTCGAGCGCGGAATTGTTTCTGCCAGGCGGGCGTTGCGAGCGACGGCGCGCCTGGATTGCGGTCAGCGCGACCCAGACCAGCAGCGGAGCGAGCTGCGGCTGCTGCCTGCTGTCGATGGCGGCCACTTGTAAGCTCAGCGTTGCCAGCGCCGCGGTCGCCGGGTTGGCGGCGGACGGTGGAGCGGTTGTGCCGGCCAGGCGCTCAAGTTCGCTGGCGCATTGACCCAGATCGCGCAGCGCGCGCGGCAGGCCCGGTGACGCCGGCGGCACGGCCCTGTCCCGCGGCACGCTGCGCAGCACGCTTGCTGCCTCGGCGAACACAGCCCCTTGCAGCGCACTGCCGCTGGATGCGGCTCCGGCAGCGGCGCCGAAGGTTGCGGTCGCCAGATCAATTGCAGCCGCATCCACCAGCGGCGCGAGGTCCGGGGGCAAAACGTCGCCCGGCGGCGGCAACAGGGTGCGCAGCCAAGGATGTTGCGGCTCGCCGCGGGTGAAGCGCTCAGCCTCCGCGCGCCACCAATCAAGCCGCGCATGCGCCACGGAATGATCGAGGCTGCGGCCAGCCCCGGCGCTGATTTCATCTGCCAGTGCCAGCAGCGTTGCCAGCGCTGCTCGCGCGGCGCGCGGGGTGTACAGCAGCGCAAAATAGCGCGGCGATCCGGGTGGCGGAGGCGGCGGCGATGGGGCGGAGGTCAGGTTGCCGGCCGCTGCACTCACGGCGTGCCACCGCTGTCGGGCGGCGGCTCGCGTACCAGGCGTTCGATCGGCTCCAGGGTGGCGATCGGCTCGCCGGTGGCGGCGCCGAGTTCGGTGAAGCGGCGCGCACCGGGCAGCACCTGGCGCTCGAGTGAACCCACGGCGCTGTTGTAGGCATCGACCGCGGCGCCGAGGGCGCGGCCAGTACGCGCAAGGTGGGTGCTGAAGCTCGACAGGCGCTTGTGCAGTTCCTGGCCGAGATCGCGGATCAGCGCGGCGTTCTGCGCCACCGCGGACTGGCGCCAGCCGTAGGCGACCGCCTTGAGCAGGGCGATCAGCGTTGACGGGGTGGCGATGATGACGCCGGTGCGTAGCGCGTGCTCGAGCAGCTCGGGCCGCTCGGCCAGGGCGGTGCTCAGGAACTGATCGCCTGGAAGAAACAGTACGACGAAATCGGGACTGTGCTCAAACTGCGCCCAGTAAGCCTTGGAGGCCAGTTCGCGCACGCGCGCCTCGACCTGCTGCGCGTGACGCCCGAGCGCCAGCGCGCGCAGCTCCTCGGTCGGCGCATCGATCGCATCCAGGTAACCCTCGAGTGGTGTCTTCGCATCCACCACCAGCCGGCGTCCTTCCGGCATGTTCACCACCAGATCGGGTCGCAACATACCGGCGGCATCACCGACGCGCGGCTGCTCGGTGAAATCACAGTGCTGCGACAGGCCGGCCAGTTCCACCACTCGCCGCAGCGTCAGCTCGCCCCAGCGACCGCGCACTTCCGGGCGACGCAGTGCAGTGACCAGATTACCGGTCTCGCGCTGCAGCGCCGAGTTGCCCTGCGCCAGAGTCTCGATCTGCGTGCGCAGGCCGACGAAGGCGTCGCGCCGCTCGCGTTCCATCGCCGCCACCTGGGCCTCGGTTTTCTCCAGCGCGCTGCGGATCGGCTCGACCAGCGCCTGCAGCGCCAGTTCGCGTTCGCGCCAACTGCTTTGGATGCTGTCCTGCTCGCGGCCGAAGCTCTCGCGCGCCAGCTTCAGGAACATGTCGGCGTTGTCGCGCAGTGCCGCCGCGGCAAACTCCTGCACATTGGCGCGCAGCCGCGCCTCGCTGTCGGCGAGCGCGCGCGCCCCGCGGCGCGACAGCAGGCGCGATGCCGCCAGCGCCAGCAGCAGGCCAAGTACCACTCCGCCCAGTAACGCCAGCACGATCTGCGTCGAAGACATCCGCGCCTGCTCCGCGTCAGGCGCCGGCCTGCGGCGCGCGCTGCGCGGCGCCGCGCGACAGTCCCACCCAGGCCAGCAGTTCCAGCGGCTCATCGATCCAGGCGATCACCGGCCAGCTGGCAATATCGTCGTGGGCACCGATGTAGCCGAAGCTGGCGCCGAGCGCGACCATGCCGGCGGCGTGCGCCGCCTGCATGTCGCGCAGCGCATCGCCGAGATACAGGCAGCGCGCCGGTTCGATGCCAAGGGTGCGCGCCGCGCTCAGCAGCGGCAGCGGGTCGGGCTTGCACAGCGGCAGGCTGTCGCCGGACAGAACGCAAGCGGCACGCTGATACAGACCGAGCTGCTGCAGCAGCGGTTCGGTGAGCCAGCTCGGCTTGTTGGTGATCACGCCCCAGGGAATGCGATGCGCCTCGAGCTGCAACAGCACCTGCTCGAATCCGGGGAACAACCTGGTGTCGACCACCAGCCGTTCGCGGTAGAGCTGCAGGAAGCGCGCGCGCAGCGCATCGAACTGTGCGGTGTCGGCGTCGGGAAATCCCAGCTTGACCACCGCGTTGGAGCCATTGGAAACGTGCGGCCGGATAGTGGCAAAAGCGAGCGGCGCGAGCTGCTGTTCGCCGCGCAGCGTATTGAGTGCACGCGCCAGATCCGGCGCGGTATCGAGCAGCGTGCCGTCCAGATCGAGCAGCACCGCGGCCAGCGGCGGATCGGGGATCACGCCCGGTCGGCCTCGCGCCGGAAATGCATCAGGTAGTTGACGCTGGCGTTGGCGGTGAGCCGCGCGCTGTTGTTGAACGGGTTGTACTCAATGCCGCTGATATCGCACAGCGTCAGCTGCTGGGCGCGCGCCATGCGTGCGAGTTCGGCCGGCCGCAGCAGGCGTGCATATTCGTGGGTGCCGCGCGGGATCAGCCGCAACAGGTATTCGGCGCCGACGATCGCCAGCAGGAAGGAGCGCAGATTGCGGTTGATGGTGGAGATGAACAGGTCGCCGCCCGGATGCAGCAGCCCGGCAACCGCAGCCAGCAGCGCCGGCGGGCTCGGCACGTGCTCGATCAGCTCCATGCAGGTGATCACATCGAATGCCGCGGGGGCCTGTGCGAGCAGCTGTTCCGCTGAAGCCAGCTGGTAGTCGATCGCAAGCCCGCTGTCATGCGCGTGCAGCCGCGCCACCTCGATCATCGCCGGCGCCATGTCGATCGCAGTCACATGTGCGCCATGGCGTGCCAGCGCCTCGGCCAGCAGGCCGCCGCCACAGCCGATGTCGAGCAGCCGGCGCTGCGAGAGCGCCACGCTGCGCGCCACATAGGCGGTGCGCGGCGGATTGAGTGCATGCAACGGCTTGAAGACGCCGCGCGGATCCCAGAATTCATGCGCCAGCGCATCGAATTTGCGGATTTCCGCATCGCTTACCGCCGCCTGCGCAGTGCTGTTCATGGCGAGCAGTATAGCCGCGCCGGCACGCCCGGCGACGCATTGCGTGCAGCGGTGCGTCACCGGCGCATGGCTGGCGCTCAGGCGGCGCGAGGCGGGGGCGGCGGCCGCGCGCCGGGTGCGGCAACAGCGGCGCCGAGGTGGTCTCTTATGCTATGATTTCAAGCTTAATATTCAACGCGCGAAGACCATAAGAGTGACCGAAATAGCCCGCGAAATAGTGCCCGTAAGCCTCGAAGAGGAGATGCGCAAGTCCTATCTCGACTACGCGATGAGCGTCATCGTCGGGCGTGCGCTGCCGGACGTGCGCGATGGGCTGAAGCCGGTGCACCGGCGGGTGTTGCACGCGATGCGCGAACTCGGCAACGACTATAACCGCGCCTACAAGAAGTCGGCGCGCGTGGTCGGCGATGTTATCGGCAAGTATCACCCGCACGGCGATGTCGCGGTGTACGACACCATCGTGCGCATGGCGCAGCCGTTCTCGATGCGCTATCTGCTGGTTGACGGCCAGGGTAATTTCGGCTCGGTGGACGGTGACGCGCCGGCGGCGATGCGCTACACCGAAGTGCGCATGTCGAAGCTGGCGCACGAACTGCTGGCCGACATCGACAAGGAAACGGTCGACTTCGTTCCCAACTACGACGAGTCCGAGCACGAACCGTCGGTGATGCCGACGCGCATCCCGAACCTGCTGGTCAACGGCTCTTCCGGCATCGCGGTCGGCATGGCGACCAACATCCCGCCGCACAACCTGGTGGAAATCACCAACGCGCTGCTGGCGCTGATCGACGACCCGTCGCTGACGCTGGCCGGGCTGATGCAGCACGTGCCGGGCCCGGATTTCCCGACCGCCGGCATCATCAACGGCGCGCAGGAGATCGTCACCGCGTACAAGACCGGCCGCGGCCGGCTGTCGGTGCGCGCGCGCGCCCACTTCGAGGATTTCAACGAGCGCGGCGGCCAGGCGATCATCGTCACCGAGCTGCCCTATCAGGTCAACAAGGCGCGGCTGCTCGAGCGCATCGCCGAGCTGGTGCGCAACAAGCAGATCGACGGCATCTCCGAGCTGCGCGATGAGTCCGACAAGGACGGCATGCGGGTGGTAATCGAGCTCAAGCGCGGTGAAGTCGCCGAGATCGTGCTCAACAACCTGTACGCGCAGACACCGATGGAGACGGTGTTCGGCATCAACATGGTGGCACTGCTCGACGGCCAGCCAAAGCTGTTGTCGCTGCGCGAGATGCTGGACGCGTTTCTGCGCCATCGGCGCGAAGTGGTCACGCGGCGCACCATCTACGAGCTGCGCCGCGCGCGCGACCGCGCGCACATTCTCGAGGGGCTGGCGGTGGCGCTGGCCAACATCGACGAGGTGATCGCGCTCATCAAGGCCTCGGCAGCGCCGGCCGAGGCACGCGCGGCGATGATCGCGCGCGGCTGGGCACCGGGCGCGGTGGCGCAGATGCTGGAACGCAGTGGCGCGGCCGCGACGCGCCCGGATGCACTGTCAGCCGAGTTCGGCCTGGCTGGCGGTGTCTACCGCCTGAGCGAGGTCCAGGCGCAGGCGATTCTCGACATGCGGCTGCATCGGCTCACCGGCCTGGAGCAGGGCAAGATCGTGGAGGAATACCAGGCGCTGCTGGGCGAGATCGGCGAGCTGTCGGACATCCTGGCGCTGCCGGCGCGCCTGACCGAGGTAGTGCGCAGCGAGATCATCCAAATTCGAGAGGAATTCGGCGACGCCAGGCGCACCGAGATCAGTCGCGATCACCTCGACCTGAGCACCGAGGACCTGATCGAGCCGCAGGACGTCGCGGTGACGCTGTCGCATGCCGGCTATGCCAAGGCGCAGCCGGTGTCGGACTACCAGGCGCAGCGGCGCGGCGGGCGCGGCAAGTCCGCCACCGCGGTCAAGGACGAGGACTTTATAGAGAAATTCTTCGTCGCGCACACGCACGACACACTGCTGTGTTTTTCCAATCGCGGCAAGATCTACTGGCTGCGGGTGTTCGAGCTGCCGCAGGGTGGCCGCGGCTCGCGCGGCAAGCCGATCGTCAACCTGCTGCCGCTGGAGGAAGGTGAGAAGATCAGTGCCGTGCTGCCGGTGAAGCAGTTCGACGAGCAGCATTTCGTGTTCATGGCCACCAGCAGCGGCACGGTCAAGAAGACTCCGCTGTCGGCATTTTCGCGGCCGCGGCCGAGCGGCATCATCGCGCTCGACCTGCGCGTCGATGATCACCTGGTGGGCGTCGCGCTCACCGATGCGACGCGCGAGATCATGCTGGTCACCAGCGGCGGCAAGGCGATCCGCTTCCACGAGGAAGAAGTGCGGCCGATGGGGCGTGAGGCGGCCGGCGTGCGCGGCGTGAAACTCGGCGAAGGCCAGCGCGTGATTGCGCTGCTGGTGCTGGGCGAAGGCTTTGTCCTGACGGCGTCGGAGAACGGCTACGGCAAGCTGACGCCACTGGATGATTTTCCCGGGCACGGACGCGGCGCCCAGGGCGTGATCGCGCTGCAGACCACCTATCGCAACGGTGCCACGGTGGCCGCGCTGCAGGTGCAGCCGGGCGATGAGCTGATGCTGATCAGTTCCACCGGCACGCTGGTGCGCACGCCGGTGGCCGACATCTCGGTGGTCGGGCGCAATACCCAGGGTGTGCGGCTGATACGGCTGGGCGAGGCGGAGCGGCTGACCGGCATCGAGCGCGTCGCCGGCCTCGAGCCGGGCGATGAGGCCACCGCGATTGACGGCGAAGGCAGCAACGACAATTCGGACAGTGCCGCGGGCGGCGATGGCTCGCCACTCGGTGATGGCGGCAGCGACGAGGTCAGTCCGCTGTAGTCCGTCCGGCGCCGCGGGAGGCCGGGCGTTGCTCTGCTAGAATCCCTTGCTCGCTTGAACCTTTTCCGAGCTTGAGCCGTTACTGGAGATGAGGAGTTGCATGCGCGTATTTAATTTTGCAGCCGGTCCTGCGGCATTGCCGCTCGAGGTGCTGGAACAGGCGCGGGATGAAATGACCGACTGGCGCGGCAGCGGCATGTCGGTCATGGAGATCAGCCATCGCAGCAAGCCGTTCATCGGCGTCGCCGCGGAAGCGGAGAGCGACCTGCGTGAGTTGCTGGGGATACCGGCCGGCTACAAAGTGCTGTTCATGCAGGGCGGTGCCACCGGGCAGTTTGCGGCGATTCCGATGAATCTGGCGCCGGCTGGCAGCAGCGCCGACTACCTGAATACCGGCGCATGGTCGAAGAAGGCCATCGGCGAGGCCCGGCACTACTGCAACGTGAACGTTGCGGCGGATGCCGCAGGCTCGAACTACACGACCGTGCCGGCGCGCTCCGACTGGAAGCTGACCCCGGGGGCGGCGTACCTGCATTACACGCCGAACGAGACCATCGGCGGGGTCGAGTTCGCGTTCGTACCGCAGGTCGAGGCTCCCCTGGTGGCCGACATGTCCTCGACCATCCTGTCGCGCCCGATCGATGTCAGCCGCTTCGGGCTGATCTACGCCGGCGCGCAGAAGAACATCGGGCCTTCCGGCCTGTGCGTGGTGATCGTGCGCGAGGAGCTGCTCGGCCATGCGCGCGCGGGCACGCCCAGCGTCTGGAACTACAAGGCGATGGCGGATGACGACTCGATGCTCAATACGCCGCCGACCTTCGCCTGGTACTTTGCCGGACTGGTATTCAAGTGGCTGAAGCGCCAGGGCGGCCTGGCCGCGATGGCCGAGCGCAATCGCGCCAAGGCGCAACTGCTGTACGCCACCATCGACCAATCCGGGTTCTATCGTAACCCGGTGGATCCGGCCTGCCGTTCGTGGATGAACGTGCCGTTCATCCTGCCGGACGCGGCACTGGACAAGCCGTTTCTGGCGGGTGCGGAAAGTGCCGGCCTGATGAACCTGAAGGGCCACCGGCTGGTCGGCGGCATGCGTGCCAGCCTGTACAACGCGACCTCGATCGACGCGGTGCGGGCGCTGAGTGAATTCATGCTCGAATTCGCGCGCCGGCACGGTTGAACAGCGGCAGCGCCATGGGATTTCGGATCCTGACCCTGAACAACATCAGCGTGCGCGGGCTGGAGCGCCTGCCGCGCGATCGCTATGAGGTGGCGTCGGAGATCGGCCATCCGCACGCGGTGCTGCTGCGCTCGGCCGATATGCACAAGATGAGCATCCCGGGATCGGTGCTGGCGGTGGCGCGCGCCGGTGCCGGCACCAACAATATCCCGGTGGCGGAGCTGAGCAGGCGCGGCGTGCCGGTGTTCAACGCGCCGGGGGCCAATGCCAACGCCGTCAAGGAGCTGGTGCTGGCGGCACTGTTTCTGGCGGCGCGCAACATCTGCCAGGCCTGGGATTACGCGCGCAACCTTGCCGGCGATGACCGTGGCATCGATGCGGCGGTGGAGCAGGGCAAGAAAAACTTCGTCGGCTTCGAGCTGCCGGGCCGCACGCTGGGCGTGATCGGGCTGGGTGCGATCGGTGTCGAAGTCTGCAACAGCGCCCAAGCGCTGGGCATGAAGGTACTCGGCTACGATCCGCAGATCACCGTGGCGCGCGCCTGGCAGCTGTCGTCATCGGTCGGGCAGGCGCTGTCGCTCGATGACCTGTTCGCGCGCTCGGATATCATCAGCGTGCACGTGCCGATGCTGGAGGCGACCCGCGGCCTGATCAATGGCGCGCGGCTGCGGCTAATGCGCCCGGGCGGGGCGGTGCTGAACTTCGCACGCGCGGCGATCGTCAATGAGGCGCAGCTGGCGGCCGAACTCGACCGCGGCCACCTGCACGCCTATATCTGCGACTTTCCCACCAACGCGCTGAAGAACCATCCGCGCGCGGTGACGCTACCGCACCTGGGCGCATCCACCGGCGAGGCAGAGGACAACTGCGCGGTGATGGTGGCCGACACGCTGCGCGAGTTTCTGGAACAGGGGCACATCCGCCATTGCGTCAACTTTCCGGACGCCGCGCTGCCGCGCGCGGCCGGCTCGATCAGGCTGGCGATCGCCAATGCCAACGTGCCCAACATGGTGGGCCAGATCTCCACCTGCCTGGCGAGTGCGCACCTGAACATCGCCGAGCTGCTCAATCGCTCGCTGGGCGAATACGCCTACACGCTGATCGACGCCGAAGGCGTGGCTGACGAGAGCTTGCTGCAGCGCATCCGCGCCATTGACGGCGTACTGTCGGCCCGGCTCGTACGCGCGCCCGACTGAGGCTATATGGCAAGCCGCAGCGGCAAGCACAAGACGGGCAAGCTGGATGGCGCGCGCAAGGCGGCGGGGGCTGCCACCCAGCTGGACTCGCTGCGCGCCGACATCAATGCGGTCGACGAGCAGCTGCACCAGCTGCTGAACCAGCGCGCACGGCTAGCGCAGCGCGCCGGCATCTCCAAGCACCAGGACGGTCACACGGTTGACTATTATCGGCCGGAACGCGAGGCCGAGGTGCTGCGCCTCGCGCTTGCGCGCAATCCGGGCCCGCTGCGCAACGAGGAGATCGTGCGGCTGTTCCGCGAAATCATGTCGGCCTGCCTGGCGCAGGAGGAGCCGCTGAAGGTGGCGTTCCTCGGGCCGGAGGGCACGTTCACACAGCAGGCGGTGTTCAGGCATTTTGGTCATTCGGTGCGCGCCCTGGCGCTGCCGACCGTGGATGAGGTGTTCCAGGAGGTCGAGGCCGGCAACGCCGACTTCGGCATCGTGGCGATCGAGAATTCGAGCGAGGGCACGATCACCAACACGCTGGATCGTTTCCTGACCAGCCCGGTGCATATCTGCGGCGAGGTGGAGCTGCGCATCCATCACTGCCTGATGGGCAAGATGGACGCGCTGGCGCGCGTGGTACGGGTGTGCTCGCACAGCCAGGCGCTGGCGCAGTGCCGCGGCTGGCTCGATGCGCATCTGCCGGACGCCGAGCGGGTGTCAGTGGCGAGCAACGCCGAGGGCGCGCGTCGCGCGCGCGACGAGCAAGGCACCGCGGCGATCGCCGGGGAGACTGCGGCCGAGGTCTACGGCCTCAATATCCTGGTGCGCGAGATCGAGGACCGCGCCGACAATGCCACGCGGTTCCTGGTGCTGGGGCGCAAGCTGCTGCGGCCGAGTGGCGCGGATCGCACCACGCTGCTGCTGTCGGTCGGCGACACACAGGCGCCCGGTGCGCTGCATCGGCTGCTCGAGCCGCTGGCGCGCAACCGCATCAGCATGACCCGCATCGAATCGCGGCCGTCGCGGCGGCGCAAGTGGGACTACGTGTTCTTCATCGACATTGAAGGCCATGCCGAGGATGCTCGGGTGCGCAAGGCGCTCGCGGCACTGAAGAAGCGCGCGTCGCTGTTCCGGGTGCTGGGGTCCTATCCACGGTCGGTGCTGTAGCCAGATGGTGACCGGGCGCCAGAGCGGCGAGCGCCATCCGGGACGGCTGGCGGTGCGGGCGGTGCGCGAACTGGCACCTTATGTGCCCGGCAAGCCGATCTCGGAGCTGCAGCGCGAACTCGGCATCCACGATATCGTCAAGCTGGCCTCGAACGAAAACCCGTACGGCCCGAGCCCGCATGCCATCGCGGCGATGCGCGCCGCGCTCGAGGATGTGTGGCTGTATCCGGACGGCAGCTGCCATGAACTCAAGCAGGGGCTGGCGCGCCACCTGGGCGTCGATGCTGCGTGCCTGACGCTCGGCAACGGCTCGAACGACCTGCTGGTGCTGCTGGCGGAAGCGTTCCTGACGCCCAGCCACAGCGCGGTCTACTCGCAATACGGCTTTGCGCTGTACGCGCTGGTGACGAGCGAGACCGGCGCTACGCCGATCGAAGTGCCGGCGCTGGGCAGCGACAGCGACATGCCGCTCGGGCACGATATGGCTGCAATGGCGGCCGCGATCGCGCCTAATACGCGGCTGGTATTCATCGCCAATCCGAATAACCCCACGGGCACCTGGGCGGCGCCGGCGGCGGTCAAGCATCTGCTCGAGCGCACGGCTGCGACCACGCTGGTGGTACTGGACGAAGCCTATTTCGAATACGGCCACGCACGTGGCTCGCAGGACGGGGTCGCATGGCTCGCCGAGCACCCGAACCTGGTGATCCTGCGCACCTTCTCCAAGGCCTACGGGTTGGCCGGCGCGCGCGTCGGCTATGCGATCTCGCACCCGGAAGTGGCCGAGGTGCTCAATCGGCTGCGGCCGGCGTTCAATGTCAATTCGATCGCGCAGGCCGGTGCACTCGCCGCACTCGGCGACCAGGCGCATATGCGCTCGGTAGTCGAGCGCACAATGAGCGAGCTGACGCGGGTGACGGCTTGCCTTGCGCAGCTGCGGCTCTGGAGCGCGCCATCGGCGGCCAATTTCGTGCTGCTGCGTCTCAGTGCGCCGGCCGCGCCGGTGTTTGAGCGCTTGCTGCGCCGCGGACTGATCGTACGCCCGCTGGCAGGTTACGGCCTGCCCGAGTGCCTGCGCATCTCGATCGGCCTGCCGCAGGACAACGATCGACTGCTGGCGACGCTGCCGCAAGTGCTGTGAGCGCGGCGCGCTACATAGTCCGACCGGCATGCAGCGCGCATGGCGAGCTGCGTGTTCCGGGGGACAAATCCATCTCGCATCGCTCGCTGATGCTGGGCGCCATCGCGCAAGGGGCGACCTCGGTGAACGGCTTTCTGGCGAGCGAGGACTGCCTGGCGACGCTGGCGGCGCTTGGCGCGCTGGGGGTAAAAGTGGAGCGGCCAGGCGAGACACAGGTGCGCGTGCACGGGGTGGGTCTCGAAGGCCTGCGCGGCGCCGAGGGCGTGCTGGACATGGGCAATGCTGGCACCGCGATCCGGCTGCTGATGGGACTGCTGGCGGGTCAGCGCTTCGACAGCACGCTGATCGGCGATGCCTCGCTGATGCGCAGGCCGATGGAGCGCGTGGCCGCACCGCTGCGCAGCATGGGCGCGCACATCGACACCGAGGGCGGCCGGCCGCCGGTGCGCATCCACGGCGGGGCGACGCTCGCCGCGATCGATTACGTGCTGCCGATGGCCAGCGCCCAGGTGAAGTCGGCGCTGCTGCTGGCGGCGCTGTACGCGCAAGGCAACACCAGCATTACCGAGCCGACAGCGACGCGCGATCACACTGAGCGCATGTTGCGCGGGTTTGGCGCGCGGGTGAGCTGCGAGGGCGCGCGCGTGAGCCTCGCCGGCGGCCAGCGGCTGACTGGCTGCAACATCGAAGTGCCAGGCGATTTCTCGTCCGCGGCATTTTTCATCGTGGCCGGCTGCCTGGCGGCACACCAGGGGCTCACGATCTGCAACGTTGGCGTCAACCCGACCCGCACCGGACTGCTGCAGATGTTGCGGCTGATGGGCGCGGATATCGCCGTGCATCCGCATCGCACCGGCGCACCTGAGCCGGTGGCCGATATCCACGTGCGCGCCAGCGCGCTGCGCGGCATCAAAGTGCCGCAGGACCTGGTGGCACTGGCGATCGACGAGTTTCCGGTATTCTTCATCGCCGCGGCGGCAGCTTCAGGCCAGACGGTGGTGACCGGCGCGGCGGAGCTGCGGCTCAAAGAGAGCGATCGGCTGGCGGTGATGGCGGCCGGCCTTACGACACTGGGTATCGAGTGCGAACTGGCGGCCGACGGACTTGCGATCCAGGGCGGTGCGATGCACGGCGGCCGCATCGACAGCCACGGCGACCATCGCATTGCGATGGCGTTTGCGATCGCCAGCCTGGCCGCGAGCGCGCCGATCGAGATCGACGACGTCGCGAACGTGGCGACCTCGTTCCCGGGCTTCCCGGCACTGGCGCGCAGCGCCGGGCTGGCAATCGAAGACTGATCATGGCCGTGCCGGTCGCCACCATCGATGGACCCAGCGGCTCGGGCAAGGGCACCGTGTCTCGATTATTAGCCCAACGGACCGGATGGCACTTGCTCGATAGTGGTGCGTTGTACCGCGTGGTGGCGCTCGCCGGGGTGCTGGCGGGGCTGGCGCCGGACGATATTGCCGGCCACGCGGGGCTCGCTGAGCGGATGAACGTAGTGTTCGGGGCCGACGCCGAGGGCCGCGAGCGCATTATGCTCGAGGGGCGCGAGGTAGCCGCGGCGCTGCGCACCGAGGCCGCCGGGACCGGGGCGTCGCGGGTAGCGGCCTGGCCGGCGGTGCGCGCGGCACTGCTCGACCGGCAGCGGGCCTTCGCCGGCCCCCCCGGCCTGATCGCTGACGGGCGCGACATGGGAACGGTGGTGTTTCCGGGCGCACAGCTCAAAATCTTCCTCACCGCGACTGCTGCGGAGCGTGCCCGCAGACGCTATAACCAGTTGAAAGAGAAGGATTCTGGTGTTAGCCTTGCCGCCCTTTCGCTCGAGATCGCGGAACGCGATCGGCGCGATTCGACGCGGTCCGTGGCACCGCTGGTGCCGGCCGGCGATGCGATCGTCCTCGACTCGACTGCGATGAGCGCGGCCGAGGTAGCGGGCAGGATTTTCGCGCGCGGCCGGGAGCGCTCGCTTTGGGGCTGAGTGCGCTCGCGACCGCACCGGCCGCCGCCGCCGCGCGCTGCATGGCGCGAGCGGCCGGGGATGCGTTGCACGGGGACATTGATTCGAAGGTAGGGTGCCGCAGGATGCAGCGCCTGTCATATCCAACCCGCGGGGCCGGAGGCTCAGGCGGCGCGATAAGCACGCACGACGTGCGAGAGAGTGTATGAACGAAGTTGCGACTGAAAGTTTTAGTGAGATGTTCGAGCAGAGCCTGGCGAATCAGCGTATTCGCCCCGGCATGATCCTGACCGGCCTGGTGATCGATGTCGGTCCCGACGTGGTCATCGTCAATGTCGGCCTGAAGTCCGAAGCGGTAATCCCGCTCGATCAGTTCAAGAATGAGCGCGGGGAGATCGAGGTGGCCGCCGGCGACCAGGTCGAAGTCGCGCTCGATTCGGTAGAGGACGGCACCGGTGAGACGCGGCTGTCGCGCGAGAAAGCCAAGCGCGCACGCACCTGGACCCGCCTCGAGGAAGCATTCAACAACGCCGAGATCGTCACTGGAATTATTTCCGGCCGCGTCAAGGGCGGCTTCACGGTTGAAATCGATCACGTGCGCGCCTTCCTGCCGGGCTCGCTGGTGGATGTGCGCCCGGTGCGCGACACCGGCTACCTCGAGGGCAAACCCCTCGAGTTCAAGGTGATCAAGCTCGACCAGAAGCGCAACAACGTCGTGGTGTCGCGTCGCGCGGTGGTCGAACAGGAGTTCTCGGCCGAGCGCAGCGCGCTGATGGACAACCTGCAGGAAGGCGCGGTGGTGCGCGGCACGGTCAAGAATCTCACCGACTACGGTGCGTTCGTGGACCTGGGCGGCATCGATGGCCTGCTGCATATCACCGACATGGCGTGGAAGCGCGTCAAGCACCCGTCCGAGGTGGTCAAGGTCGGCGATGAGATCGACGTGCGGATCCTGAAATTCGATCGCGAGCGCTCACGCGTATCGCTGGGCCTGAAGCAGCTTGGCGCCGATCCGTGGGAGAACATAGCGCGCCGCTATCCGCCCAACACGCGCGTGTTCGGCAAGGTCACCAACATCGCCGACTACGGCGCGTTCGTCGAGATCGAGGACGGCGTCGAAGGGCTGGTGCATGTCTCGGAGATGGACTGGACCAACAAGAACGTCAATCCGGCCAAGGTGGTGCACACCGGCCAGGAAGTCGAGGTCATGGTGCTGGACGTGGACGAGGAGCGCCGCCGCATCTCGTTGGGACTGAAGCAGTGCAAGGCCAACCCGTGGAAGGAGTTTGCCGAGAATCACAATCGCGGCGATCGGGTGTCGGGACAGATCAAGTCAATCACCGATTTCGGCATCTTCATCGGCCTGCCGGGCAACATCGACGGGCTGGTGCACCTGTCGGACATCTCCTGGGACCTCCCAGGCGAGGAGGCGGTGCGCAACTACCAGAAGGCGCAACAGGTCGAGGCCATGGTGCTATCGATCGATCCGGAGCGCGAGCGCATCTCGCTCGGCATCAAGCAGCTCGCCAAGGATCCGTTCTCGGCCTTCATTGCCGAGAACCCCAAGGGCAGCATCGTCAAGGGCACGGTCAAGGACGTCGATCCGCGCGGCGCGGTGATCGACCTGGGCAACAGCATCGAGGGCCAGCTGCGCGCCTCGGAACTCGGCCGCGAC
>Ga0182030_10004567_pt1 | contig 29507 bp, 30 predicted proteins | sample 812S3MmetaG_FD_121299 | JGI IMG/M metagenome (GOLD analysis project Ga0182030, IMG submission 121299) | Permafrost microbial communities from Stordalen Mire, Sweden - 812S3M metaG (Illumina Assembly) | ecosystem: Environmental > Terrestrial > Soil > Wetlands > Permafrost | place: Sweden...
GGGAGGATGATCAGCCAGGCCAACGCATAACCGGCGATCAAAGCGGCGAATTTGACGAACATCAAGCCCATGACATTCTCCAGCAACCAGCCTAAAGTTTGCTCGTGTGCACTCCTTGCCGGAATACGTACATATGCGTGCGGCGCTTCGTGAATGCGCTTCCGGCCGCTGCGGCTTCTGCGTATGGCTCGCTGCGCGATCGAGGTCCAACATGGGGCTGGCTGGTATTTGCCGGCGGGGAGGGCGGCCATGAGAATATCCATCGTTCGCGTCATTGTCATAGCGGCAGCGATTTTCCTGGATGGCTGCCGCGGCGGCTCGCCCGCTGCGCCCGGCGCGACGGTATCGGCGGTTGCGGCGCTCGCACGCCCGGCAACGCCGGCAGATGCCGGCACCGTCGTGACGATCGACCTCGCGGCGGTGGCCAATGTGTACGCAATCGCCAACGCCGGCTCGCCCGTCGGTGACGGCGGCATGGACACCTATGGATACGCCTATGCCGCTGGCTTAATCGGCTCCTCGGTCACCTGGTCCGGCGTTTCCTTGGCGTTCGGTCCCCCGGGGGCCCTCGACGCCGTCTATGGTGGAACGATCGCCGTGCCGGCCGGAAACTACTCGACCGTGAAGTTGTTGGGCGCGGCAGTCCAGGGCAGTCACGTCAATCAGCTGTTCATCGTGAATTACACCGATGGCAGCTCGGACACCGTCGAGCAAAGCATGAGCGATTGGGGCTCGCCGCATAGCTACGCCGGCGAGTCGAAGGTGCTGACCTTGCCGTACAAGATACGGGCGCAGGGCAGCACGCTCAACCAGGTCAATTATCTCTACGGATACTCCTTTGCCATCAACCCCGCGAAGAGCGTCACGAGCATCACGCTGCCGAACAATCGCGATATCGTGATTCTGGCCATTGCCTTCTCCACCGGCACGAGCCTGCCCCAGGCCGCCGCTCCGACGTTCAGCCCGGCGCCTGCCACCTACGATTCCCCGCAAACAATAACCCTCTCGGACTCGACGCCCGGCGCGGCCATTTACTACACCACCAACGGAACGGCGCCGACCACCGGCTCCGCCAGATATACCTCGCCGTTGCAGGTCAGCGCGACGACCACGGTCGAGGCGATGGCGGCGGCCAGTGGCTATGCCAACAGCGGGGTCACTTCCGCGACCTACACGATCACCGCCCCGTCTGGAGCGGCCGTCGATGTGAGTCTCGCGGCCGCGGCGAACGTGTACGCAATCGCGAGCATCGGCTCGGCGGTAAAGGGCACCGGCATGGACACCTACGGATATGCCTACGCCGCCAATCTGCTGGGCTCATCGGTCACATGGGGGGGAATCTCCTTCGCTCTCGGCGCGGCCGGATCCTTGGACGCCGTCCATGGCGGAACGATCGCGGTGCCCGAGGGCCATTACGCGAAAGTGGAGCTTTTGGGGGCGGCCGTCCAGGGCAGTCACGTGAATCAAACCTTCATCGTCAACTATACCGATGGCACCTCGGACACGTTCAAGCAGAGCCTGAGCGATTGGAGCTCACCGCATAGCTACGCCGGCGAGTCGAAGGTGCTGACCCTGCCGTATAAGATCCGGCCGCAGGGCACGACACTCAATCAGGCCAACTACGTCTATGGGTACTTCTTCGCCCTCAACGGGGCGAAGACGGTCGCCAGCATCACGTTGCCGGGCAATCGCGACATCGTGATCCTCGCCCTCGTATTGATTCCGGCGAACTCGGCGAGCGCGTGCTCGCCGCTGAGCTACGGCGCCGTCGGGGACGGCAAGACCGACAATACGACGGCGATCCAAGCGGCCGTGGACGCCTGCGCGGCGCAGGGCGGCGGCATCGTTGAGCTCCCGGTGGCCGGCAACGATGCGGTCTATCTGACGGGCCCATTCACGCTGCGGAGCCAGGTGCAGCTGCAGATCGACGGGGGCGTGACGCTGCAAGCCACCAACGATCACAGCCGCTACGTCGGCGCCTACATCAACTGGGTGTACCAGCCCAATGAGGCGCTGATCTCGGCCACGGGTGCCCAGAATGTCGGAATCCTTGGTGCGGGCGTCATCGACGGCGCCGGCAATCAGCTGCAGCCGGACAGCGGTCCCAGCTGGTGGACGCTGGGCGCGACCCAACCGACATCGACCCGACCGTGGCTGCTCGAGTTCTATGAGTGCGAGCATGTCACGATCACGGGCGTGACGTTGCAGAACGCGCCGATGTGGAACCAGGCGCTGCGCTTCAGCAACGACATCACCGAATCCGGTATCACCGTCATCGCGCCGGCGAACTCGCCCAACACCGACGGCGTCGATCTGGTCGGATCGACCAACGTCACGCTCTCCGATCTTAACATCAGCGTGGGCGACGACAATATCGCCATCAAGTCCGGCCTGCCGATCGACTCCAAGGATCCGAAGCAGAAGGGACTGCCACAGATGGCAACCTCGCAGGTGCAGGTGACGAACATCACGACCGGCAACGGGCATGGCATCTCCATCGGCAGCGAGGCGGTCAACGGCGTCAACAATGTCACCATCCAGAACGTGCACTTTACCTATACCGGGAACGGATTCAGGATCAAGACCGCCCGCGATCGCGGCGGCCCTATCTTCAACATCACCGCGGAAGACTTGGTGATGGTCGGCGTCGGCCTGCCGATCGATCTCGATGCCTACTACCCGGGTATTGCCGGTCCGACCGAGCCGCCATACGATGCGGCCGTCCCAATCACGGCGACCACACCGTACGTTCATGACATCACGATTGCCAATGTGACAGCGACCGGCGCGACCAGCCAGAGCGTTGTTGTGGGCCTGCCGGAATCCTGCATGCGCAACATCGTGCTCAGCAGCGTGAGCATCCAGACCAGCGGCACCGGGCTCAGTCTGCGTCACATGACGGGCTCATTCACAAATGTGACGAGCAAGCCGGCATCCGGCACGCCTTTCGTGGTGCAGGAGAACGTGACGGTCACCACCGCCGGGACGACACCCCCGATCACCGACACGCCGCCGCGGGCGGGCCAGATCGCCTGCGGCGCGCAGGTGTCTGACAGCCCAATATGATCCGACTTACGGTTAATGGGAGATCTGTCGAGGTCGATGATGGCTTGAGCTTGCTCGACGCCGCCCAGGCGGCCTGCGTTCATATTCCTACGCTTTGCCACTACCCCGGTCTGCCGTCGCACGCCGTGTGCCGCATGTGTCTCGTCGATGTCGAGGGCGAGGCCCGCCCACAGCCGGCCTGTGTGACGAAGGCCAAGGAGGGAGATCGCGTCGTAACCGACTCCGATGAACTGCGCACATTTCGTCAAGCCAATATGCAGTGGCTGCTGGCACGCCACCCGAACGACTGCATGCGGTGTGAGGTCAATGGATCCTGCAAGCTCCAAGGTCTGGTCTACGAATATCAATTGCACGACAGTTGGCAGCATGTCCCAAGAGGGTCCGCCGAACATCCGGAGCATATCCTCACGGACCACGGATTGCCGAGCATTTGGCGTGATTTGACGAAATGCGTCGAATGCGGCTTATGTGTAGAGGCATGCGGTGAATCGGGACAACGCCAATACGTGATCGGATTTGCGGAGCGCGGATCGGATCGCTTGCCCGTCACTGTCTTCGATCAATCGCTGGCTGACACCAACTGCATCTCTTGCGGTCAATGTACGCTGGTGTGTCCCGTCGGTGCCTTGATCGAAGCACCGCATTGGCATGAGGTTCTTCACACCCTCGATGCACGCAGACGTCTTTCCGCCGTCCAGGTGGCGCCGGCAACGCGCATCGCAATCAGCGAAGAATTTGCAATGAAACCCGGTACCGTGAGCACGGGCAGAATGATCAATGCCCTGAGACAACTGGGCTTTGATTACGTGTTTGATACCAATTTTGCGGCCGATTTGACCATCGTGGAGGAAAGCACGGAGCTCCTCGCGCGCATCAAGAACCAAGAAAGGCTGCCGCTTTTTACGTCCTGCTGTCCAGGATGGGTAAACTGGGTCGAGATCAACCGGCCTGATCTGCTGCCGCATTTGAGTACGACAAAATCGCCGCAACAAATGCATGGCGCTCTCACCAAACGGGGTGCCTTCGCGCGTGCGCTGGGTCCTGAATTCGCCAATGGGCAAGCAGAGCCCTACGTCGTCAGTGTGATGCCCTGCACGGCCAAGAAAGGCGAGGCCGAGCGGCCCGGTATGTCGGGCGATATTGATCATGTGCTCACCACGCGAGAGTTGGCAAGAATGATCAGGGCGCGGGGTATCGCGTTTGGCGCGTTGCCGGAAGACGGTGAATTTGACAACCCTCTGGGCGAAAGCACGGGCGCCGGGCAACTTTTCGGGGCATCGGGCGGCGTCATGGAGGCGATGCTGCGTACTGTGCCGCATCTCCTCGGCGAGGAGAACCCGCTCACGTTGGAATGGCATCAACTGCGGGGCGTGGATGAGCGGGTAAAGACCGCCGAGGTTCCCGGGTTGGGGAAGGTCGCCATATGCAATGGCATCGCCGCCGCGCAACGCATGCTGGAGACGGGGGCCTGGGCAGAGGAGTTTGTCGCCATTGAGGTCATGGCATGTGTCGGTGGGTGTCTGGGCGGCGGCGGCGAGCCTAAATCCATGGACCCGCTGATCCTCGAGAAGCGCATGCACGCCGTTTATGAACTGGACAATCAGGCGCCGCGACGGCGCTCGCATGAAAATCGGGAAGTACAAAGGTTGTATGCGACGGAAATGAAGCACCCCAATTCCGCGCAAGCGCGCCTTTTGCTGCACACGTGGTATGGCGCGCGAAAGTCCAAGCGATTGCTTTTGATGAGGTTTCTCGATTGTGTGGACAGGCGAGATGGATGTGGCGCTGCCAAGCTGTTGCATCCGGATGCGTCGTGGTCGACCGCATCGCCGTTCGGTGACATCCACGGCGCTGCGAATATCGAGGCATTCATCGATACGCAGTTGCCGCCACGCAAGTATGGCCCGGAATATGCGCGCCATCGGCTGGAACCCGACACGGATATTGACGATCTGAAGGTCATCACGCCCGCGGGCAAGCCATGCGGATTCAGCATGGAAATAGAGACGCTGCACGAACCTGGCGATTCGAGGATGCTGATCAGAAAACTTGGGCGAGAACCATGCGAAGGATCGGCGTGCGGCTGAGGAACAGACGCCGGCCATGATCCGCGCAAAGCCCGATGAATGGGCTCGCAAACATCATGGCCGGCGACCCGAGTCGCAGGGCTATCGAACCGACAGACGATTCTCAACGGCGCTTACGCCGGGTGCGGCCCATGCGGCCAGGTACGCGTCCTCACGCTCCCGCCAAGAATGGACGTGACCGTTGAGAGTGACTGTGGCACTGTCCACGTTGACCTCGATGTCCTTGGCATCAAGGATCGCGTGGCGCTTGAATGCATCTTCGATCGATTGTTTGACGTTGCCGGCCTTGACCTTGGATGCCACGTGGATGTCGTTCGTCACTCCCTTGACGCCCAGCAAGCTGCGTACGGTATTCTCGGCCGCTATGCGCTGATATCCCCAGTTGACTTGTCCACTAAGAGTTACCCAGCCATCTTTGACTAGCGGCTTGAGTTGGGAATCGCTCAACGAGACGTGCCATTGCAGCGCGTTTGCTGCCGTCGCGGCGATGTCCGTGTCCGTACGCGCGCCGGCTTGGGGAATCTTGACCTGGATGTCGTTCGCGATGGCACGCACCCCGCCAACGCGCCTGGCGATATCATCTGCCGCCCACCGATCAGAGTAGTTGGGGACGTCACCGGTCAATGTCAACACTCCGTTGCTGACAGTTACCCCAATCCGGGTATCGTTAATGCTGGGATCCCACCGCAATTCGCTTTCAATGTCGCGGCGGATTTCTGCATCAGTCTTCATAAACATCTCCTCGAGTTATTTCGCAAATTCAAGGTGATCCTCGCATGCCGTCGCCGGACGATACGTGGATCACGTCCTTGCTACGGAAGCATGATGGTGCAGAGGGTAGGCGCGAACCATTCGTGGTTTCCACCCATGGTTGCTCCATTTACCTAACATTCGGGACCGCTGAGATGCGGCCGTGCGGTCGGATGGATAGTGCTTCCGCGTAGCAGCATCCGGTGGAGAGTACTTAGTGATCCCGTGGCCTTCCCTATTCCGGCGAGCCGCGGTCGTGACTAGGATTCACCTGATTGCAAACCCAAGGAAGCCTGAAGATGCAGAGCAGTGCGGAAACCTCCCCCGTCCCGGTGGTTTACAACGACACCGTGGTACGGCGTTTTGCCTTTATGACGATCATCTGGGGAATCGTCGGGATGACGGTTGGCGCGTTGATCGCCGCGCAATTGATCTGGCCCAACCTCAATTTCAATCTTCCTTATCTCAGCTATGGCCGATTGCGGCCCTTGCATACCAACGCCGTCATTTTCGCCTTCGGCGGATGCGCGCTGTTCGCCAGCTCCTACTACATCGTTCAGCGCACCTGCCATGTGCGGCTGTTCTCGGACAAGCTCGCGAATTTCACCTTCTGGGGGTGGCAATTGGTCATCGTGCTGGCGGCCATCACGCTACCGCTCGGCATCACGCAAAGCAAGGAATACGCCGAACTCGAGTGGCCCATCGATATCTTGATCGCCGTCGTATGGGTCGCTTATGCGATCGTGTTTTTCGGCACGCTGGCGGTGCGCAAGGTGAAGCACATCTATGTGGCCAACTGGTTCTTCGCCGCGTACATCATCACGATTGCAGTCCTGCACATCATCAACAATCTGGCGATTCCCGTGTCGCTCACCAAGTCCTACGTGGTGTATTCGGGCGTGGTCGACGCAATGGTGGAATGGTGGTACGGGCACAATGCCGTCGGCTTCCTTCTGACCGCCGCATTCCTGGGAATGATGTACTACTTCGTGCCCAAGCAGGCGGGAAGGCCGATTTACTCCTACCGCTTGTCCATCGTGCATTTCTGGGCCCTGATCTCCATTTACATGTGGGCGGGGCCGCATCACCTGCACTACACCTCGCTGCCGGATTGGGTGCAATCGCTCGGTATGGTGTTCTCGGTCATTCTGCTGGCGCCCTCCTGGGGCGGCATGATCAACGGCATCATGACCTTGTCGGGCGCCTGGGACAAACTGCGCACCGACCCCATTCTCAAGTTCCTGATCGTTTCCTTGTCTTTTTACGGCATGTCGACCTTCGAAGGTCCGATGATGTCCATCAAGACCGTCAATGCGCTGTCGCACAACACCGATTGGACCATAGGCCACGTTCATTCGGGTGCGCTGGGCTGGGTCGCCTTCATGGTGATCGGATCGATGTATGCGCTGATTCCCAAACTGTGGGGCCGCAAGGAAATGTGGAGCGTCCGATTGATCGACGTGCATTTCTGGATCGCGACCATCGGCGTGGTTCTCTACGTCACAGCGATGTGGATCGCGGGCGTGATGCAGGGGCTCATGTGGCGCGCCACGAATGCGGATGGCACGCTGACCTACACCTTCGTCGAAGGGCTGAAGGCGACGTACCCGTACTACATGGTCCGCCTGGGCGGCGGACTGCTGTTCCTCATCGGCATGTTCCTCATGCTCTACAACGTGCTGCGGACCATCTTGCCGGAGACGCGCAGCGAGCCGCTGCCGGCGCTCGGTGTCGCGGCCGGACGGAGCGCGTAGATGAACCACGAAATCGTCGAAAAGAATGCATGGCTGATGGGCACTCTGATCGCCATCGTGATCAGCGTCGGCGGCTTGGTGGAAATCGTGCCGCTGTGCTTTCAGGCCTCGGTCATCTCGCCGTCGCCCGGGATCAAGCCCTACGCGCCTCTGGCATTGGCGGGGCGCGACGTCTACGTGCGCGAGGGATGCTATCTGTGCCACACGCAAATGGTGCGTCCGCTGCAAGCCGAAGTGGAGCGCTACGGGCATTACTCCATCGCCGGAGAAGCCGTGTACGACCACCCCTTCCAGTTCGGCTCCAAGAGGACCGGCCCTGATCTAGCGCGCATCGGCGGCCGCTATTCGGATCAGTGGCACCGGATTCATTTGAACAATCCGCGCAATGTGGTGCCCGAATCGAACATGCCGGGCTTCACGTGGCTTGCGAATGCGCCGCTCGATGGCAAGGAGATCGTCGCCAAGATGCACGCTTTGCGGCATATCGGCGTTCCCTACACGGATGCGGAGATCGCGGCGGCGGCCGGACAGGTCACCGGGCACAGCGAGCTGGACGCGCTCGTCGACTATTTGCAGGGTCTGAAATTTCACGGAGATGCTACGCCATGATCGGCATCGTGCGCGGCCTCATCACGGTCGCCCTCTTGATTCTCTTCGTCATGCTCGTTGCCTGGGCGTGGAGCGGCCGGCGCAAGCAGTTGTTCGATTCCATGGCGCGAATGCCGCTGGAAGAGGACGCGGATGCGGCGCCGCCGGAGCCCGGGAGCAAGCTGCCATGAGCAGGGGTTTCGGGATTTTCATCACAGTCGTCGTATTGGCGAACATCGGCGGCGCGCTGTGGCTCATCTGGTGGACGGCCCGCGGCAGCGGCAAGGTATCTCCGTTGGAGACGACGCACGTTTGGGACGATGACCTCACCGAATATAACAATCCCTTGCCGCGCTGGTGGCTCTGGATGTTCCTGTTGTCCATTCTCTTCGCGCTCTGCTACCTCGTGGTGTATCCGGGACTCGGCAATTTTCCGGGCATCGCACACTGGACCGAAGTATCGCAATACCGAGAGGAAGATTCGGCCGCGCGCCGGGCGCTCGAGCTGCGCTTCGCGGCGTTCAACGGCAAGAGTCTGGCCGATCTGTCGAGGGATGCGGCGGCCATGTCGACCGCGAAAAACCTGTTCGCTTTGAATTGTTCCGCCTGTCACGGCTCGGACGCCCGGGGCGCCAAAGGGTTTCCCAACCTCACCGACCAGGATTGGCTGTGGGGCGGCGATGAGCAGACCATTTATCAAACCATTTCGCAGGGCCGCGACGGCCTGATGCCCGCCTGGGGCCCCGTACTCGGGCACGACGGCGTCAATAACGTGCTGGCATACGTTCTCTCTCTGAGCGGCCGCGGCCCCGGCGGACCACCGGCTGCGGCGGGGTCGTTGGCCGCCGGCAAGGCCCTGTTCACGACCATGTGCACGGCTTGCCACGGCGCCGACGGCAAGGGGAACAAAGCCGTCGGTGCCCCCAACCTGACCGACAGCATCTGGTTGTACGGTGGTTCGGTGAACGATATCCGCGAGACCATCACCAATGGCCGCACGAATCACATGCCGGCCCATCTCGAGCGGTTGGGCGACACCAAGGTGCGGCTGCTGGCTGCCTACGTGCTGAGTCTGTCGCGGCCCGTCCCGGGTGGCGCGGTTGCGGCGGAGCCGGTTCATGCTGGCCAATGACGAGGGTTCACAGCCGCAGTCCTGGTCGCGCTTCAACGAATGCGTCAGCGTGATTGCATGGACTTCATTTCTGGCGGCCTGCGTTGAAACGCTGGTGTTCTTCGCCTTCTTCGATCCCATGGTACTCGGCATCGATGAAGCGACGCCCACTTGGATGGCGCTGCGGCCGGCGGCCTACGCCGCCGGATTCTTCTTCTTTTGGGTGTTCACCTTCGTCGGTTCGACGTTGACGGCCTATATGCTCGACTCCGGTCCGAATGCGCCGGCCAAGCCGACGGAACCGCGCCCATGAGCGTGGAGGCGGCCACCGTCGTCGTCCAATCCTCGTACGCGGCCCACCAAAAAGTGTATCCGCGGGAGGTCAGCGGCCGGTTCGCCCGTCTGAGGGTATGCGCGGTAATCGCCTTGCTCGGACTTTTCTATGTCATGCCTTGGGTGCGCTGGAATGGACGCCAGGCGGTGCTGTTCGACCTTCCGGCGAGAAAATTCTACATCTTCGGCCTCACGCTGTTTCCGCAGGATTTTTACCTGCTGACCTGGTTGTTGATCATCGCGGCGCTGTCGCTGTTCTTCTTTACCGCGCTCGCCGGCCGGCTATGGTGCGGGTTCGCCTGTCCGCAAACCGTCTGGACGGAGATCTTCGTGTGGATGGAGCGCCTCACGGAGGGGAGTCGCTCGCAGCAGATCAAGCTCGACAAGGCGCCCTGGACCGCCAACAAGATCTTACGCAAGACCACAAAGCAGGTGTTGTGGGCGAGCTTCGCGGCGTTCACGGGGTTCACGTTCGTGGGCTTCTTTTCACCGATCGAGGGCTTGGCCGTGGAGGTCGCCGCGCTGCATCTGAGTTCTTGGGAGCTGTTTTGGGTGGCCTTCTATGGCGTCGCCACGTACGGCAACGCCGGCTTCCTGCGCGAGCAGGTGTGCAAATACATGTGTCCCTATGCGCGCTTCCAGAGCGCGATGTTCGACCGCAATACGCTGATCATCTCCTATGACAAGGCGCGCGGCGAGCCGCGCGGATCGCGCGGCCGCGCCGCTGCCGTACCGCCCGCAAGCCGGGGCGACTGCATCGATTGCACCCTGTGCGTGCAGGCGTGCCCGACCGGCATCGATATCCGCAAAGGCCTGCAGTACGAATGCATTGCCTGCGCCGCCTGCATCGATGCCTGCGACGCCGTCATGGACAAGATCGGCACGGCGCGCGGTCTGGTGCGCTATTCGACACAGGCGGAAATCGAGGGCAACGCCACCCGGTTGCTGCGGCCAAGAATCGTGGTGTATGCCGCGGCGCTCACGATGCTGACCGCGGGCTTCGCCTATGCCGTGGCGCATCGCGCGCCCGTCGATCTCGACGTGCTGCGCGACCGAAATACGCTTTACCGTGAACTCGACGACGGGCGCATCGAGAATGTCTTCAGCGTGCGGATCATCAACAAGGATCAGCGCGGACATGAGTTTCGGCTGTCCCCTCTGAACCTGGCCAATGCCACGATAGACAGCGACGCTCCCACTCAGTATGTGAACGCGGAGGACGTCAAGACCGTGGTGGTACGAGTGCGGATTCCGGAAGGGCAGGAACACGGCGGCCGTGACTTCAGCATTCTGGCGCAGGCGGTGGACCGGCCCGAGCTCAAAGTGTTGAGCCGGGCGCGGTTCTTCGCGGCGCCCTAGGTTTTCTCTCTCAGGAGTATGTCGTGCACGCAAGCGCATTGTCCAAGGCCTGGTATCGCCACCCCATGATGTGGCTGGTGATCGCACCGCCGGTCGGGTCGGTCATCGCCGGCATCATCACCATGATCCTGATTCTCAAGCATCCGGATCCCGACGTTCGTACGCCGCACCCGACGCTGCCCGTGCTACACGGCAGCACGGCGAACTCCGTCGTGCCGCCGGCCGACTGAGCGGCCGTGCCCGAGGTGCCGACCACCTGCTTTCACTGCGGCGAATCGCTCGCCGGCCGGCGCCTCGCGTGGGCGCGCTTGCATGATTCCGATGTGGCGGTGTGCTGCCAGGGATGCAAGGCGGCGGCCGAAATGCTCGCCCTGTGCGGTCTGGAGGAGTTTTACCGATTCCGCAGCGCACCCTCGGTCAAGCCGCAGGAACCCAGCGCCGAGTGGCTGCTATACGATGACCCCGTACTGCTCGACGGCCTCACACGGGTGGAACCCAATGGCCGCTCTGCCGTGTTGCTGATTGACGGACTCACCTGTGCGGCCTGCAGCTGGCTGATCGGACGGTCCTTGCAGCAGATCGACGGGGTGGTGCATGCCAGCGTGAATACGGCGACGGGGCGCGCGCGAGTGGTTTGGGACGGACGCAAGGTGGCCTTTTCCCGGCTGCTTCGGCTCATCGCCGATCTGGGATATCGGCCGCACATCGCGACCGTTGACGCAGCCTACGAACAGGCGCGTGCCGAGCGGCGCGCCATCCTGAAGCGGTTGGCGGCGTCGGGATTGGGGATGATGCAGGTCATGATGTTTGCCGTCGCCATGTACGCCGGCGACATGCAGGGCATGGATCAGACGATCCGCGACTATCTGCGCGCCGTCAGCATGCTGGTCGCGACACCGGTGATGCTCTACGGCGGCTGGCCGTTCTTCGCCGGCGCTTACAACGCCTGGCGCGTGCGCAGCATCACCATGGATGTGCCGGTCGCCCTGGGTTTGGCGCTTGCCTATGGCGCGAGCGTATTCAACACCTGGCGCCACGCGGGCGATGTGTATTTTGACTCGGTCACCATGTTCATCTTCTTTCTCACCGTGGCGCGGTTCGTGGAAATGACCGCGCGGCATCAAAGTACCAGCGTGACAGACTCTCTGAGCCGCACGCTGCCGGCGACGGCACACCGCTTGAATCGCCGCGGGGACGAAGAGAGCAACGGCGAGGATTCGGTCAGCGACGTGCTGGTTGCCGAGCTCGGCATCGGCGATCGACTCTGGGTTCGCGCGGGGGAAATAGTGCCCGCTGACGGCGACCTCATCCACGGCTGTACCAGAATCGATGAGTCGATGCTGACCGGCGAGCCGCTGCCCGTCGCCCGAGGACCCGGCGAGCGACTGGCGGCGGGCACGCTCAATGTGGCGGCGCCTGTGCAAATGCGCGTGGCCGCGACCGGGGCTTCGACCGTGCTCGCGGGCATTGTCGCGCTGCTCTCCCGCGCCCAGGCGGAGCGGCCGCGAATTGCCCGCGAGGCTGATCGCAGGTCAAGCCGTTTCCTGGCGCGCGTGTTGTGCGGCGCCGTGTTGGTGTGCGGGGTGTGGCTGATCATCGATCCGTCGCGGGCTTTCGCGGCCACTTTGGCGGTGCTCGTCGTTGCGTGTCCATGCGCATTCTCGCTCGCGACTTTGGTGGCCGTCGCGGCGGCAAACGCCGCTTTGGCGCGCCGCGGTGTGCTGGTAAGCCATCAGGACGCCATCGAAGGTCTGGCCAAGGTGACCCGGGTGGTGTTCGACAAGACCGGCACGCTCACCCAGGGCACCGTGTCGGTGACCGGGTGCACGTTGGCCGGCGCTCTCTCGGAGACCGACTGCTTGGGCATTGCGGCGGCGCTGGAAGCGGCGTCCGAGCACCCGATCGCGCGCGCGTTCGGCCGTTTGCAAAGTGCGGCGCGTCCTGCAAATGACGTGCAAGTGGTACCGGGAGCCGGATTGCAAGGCACCGTCGGTGGCGCGCGATACCGGATTGGAACGCCGGCGTTCGTCTTGGGCGGGCTGCCCGGAGCGGCGGCAAACGGGCCGCTGCACGATGACGGCGCCATCGTGCTCGGAACCGACGGCGGAGAACTGGCCCGATTCACGGTAGGCGATTCGCCCCGCCCCGATTCCGCCCGCGCGGTGGCAGCGCTGCGCAGCCTCGGATTAGGAGTCGAGATTCTCAGCGGCGATGCCCGCGGCGCGGTAGAACTCGTGGCAGAGCACTGCGGCATCAGCCGCTTCGCCGCGCGCCAATCTCCCGGCGACAAGCTGCGGCGCATGCAGGCGCTCACTGCGCAAGGCGAGTTCGTCGCCATGGTCGGCGATGGCATGAACGATGCGCCGGTGCTGGGCGGGGCCGGCGTATCCATCGCCATGGGCCGCGGTTCGGCGTTGACCCTGGCGACTGCCGACTTGATCTTGGTCGGCGACTCTCTCGCGGCGCTGCCGGCTGCGGTTGCTCTGGCGCGCCGTGCGAAATCGATCATGCGGCAGAATTTGCTGTGGGCCGCGGGCTACAACCTTACGGCCATGCCGCTTGCCGCCCTCGGCTGGGTTCCGCCGTGGCTTGCAGCCATCGGCATGTCCTTGAGTTCGATCGTGGTCGTGTTGAATTCTCTGCGTCTGATGCGCGCCGACGCGCCGACCGGCCGGCCTCGATTGCCTGCCGTGCCTACCCCGCCAATGCTGGCCAAATCACGTCTGGAAGGTTCACTCCCATGAGCATCGTTTTCGTTCTGATTCCCGTGAGTTTGGTGCTGGTCGGCTTCGGCGTCTGGGCGTTCTTCTGGGCGGTGCGCACCGGCCAGTTCGACGAATTGGACGCGGCTGCGTGGGAGATTTTGCTCGACGATCCGGCGGACCCTGCGGTCAAGGGTCCGCAGCGCAAGCCCTATCACAAGCCGTAGCTCGTGCATCACCTGATGGCCGTCGCTGGTCCGATCTCCCTGATCGCTGCGTTCGCCGCCGGAGCCGCAGGCAGCGTGCACTGTGTTGCCATGTGCGGCGGAATGTCGGGAGCGTTGGGAATGAGGGCACGGCGTCACGGGGCGACCTCAGGCCGGGTATTCGTGCACGGGTTGGCCTATCAGGCCGGACGCATCGGCAGTTATTCCTTCGCCGGTGCGCTCGTGGGCGCATTCGGCGGACTGCTGCAGGCCAGCTTCGATGTCGACAAGGCAGCTCTCGCCGCGCGAAGCCTGGCCGGCCTCGTCCTGATCCTGGCGGCCGTGGGAGTATTGTCCAAATGGCGTCCGCTGTCGCGATTGGAAGTGCTCGGAGCGCGCATATGGAAGCATCTCGCGCCCGCCGCCCGCGCCATTCCCGTCGGCGGTCTGCGCAGTTCACTGCTGCTCGGCATGCTGTGGGGATGGCTGCCCTGCGGTCTCGTCTATTCCATGCTGCTCGTCGCCGCGCTGGCGGGTGGCCCGCTGATGGGCGCGGCTACGATGTTGAGTTTCGGTGTCGGCACCGCTCCCGCGGTTCTTGCGACCGGCTTGCTTGGCGGCCAGGTATGGCGGGTGGCGGAGGCACGGCGGCTGAATCTGGCGGCCGGTTCGATATTGCTGATCTTTGGATTGTTGACGATGCTCGCGCCGTTGAGCGGTCACGCACACCACTAGACGCGGTTGGGTGCCCGCTGGCCGAGTAGCGTTTGCGGTGCGTGAAGCTTGCATGCTGCATTCGTCGATGCGCGCTTTCCGAGAGCCGCCGGCCCTTCCCGCAAACAAATAGGTATAAGCCCTGCTTTGCACCGAAAAACGATACGTCTATGGTGTTTGCCACATATGATAGTGCGATTGCCGCACGGGATAGCAAGCAGGGGACTCAGCATGACGCTCGCACGACACTTGAAGACTTTGTGGACCCATTCTTTGGTGGGCCTGGCGCTGTATGCCGCACTTGCGGCACCCAGCCAGGCTGTGCCCAGTTTTGCGCGCCAAACCGGCATGGCGTGTGCGGCATGCCATACCGTATTCCCGGAATTGACCCCTTTCGGCCGGGAGTTCAAATTGAACGGCTACGTGCTCGACAATATGAAGCAGGTAACGGGCATCGATACCTCCGACCGGCAAACGCTGGCGCTCAACTCCATCCCGCCCATCAGCCTGATGGCACAGATTTCCTATACGCGCACCAGCAAGCCGCTCCCTGACAGCGTGCTCACGGGCGCGCTCGCCAAGGACGGCGACCTGGCGTTCCCGCAGCAGGTGAGCTTTTTTTACGCCGGCAAGATCGCCGACGGCCTCGGCGCATTCGTGCAGCTGACCTACGATGGGATCGAGGATCACTTCGGTTTCGACAACACGGACATCCGCTACGCCCATCATTTGTCGTTCGGCGGTGCGAATGACAACAATCACAGCCTGATCGTCGGAGTCACTCTCAACAACAATCCCACGGTACAGGATGTCTGGAACACCACGCCGGCCTGGGGAATGCCGTATTCAGGCAGCAGTTCCGCGCCCGGAGCTTCGACGTCGGCGAAGATCGATAGCGGAGCCGGAGGCTTCGGCCAAACCGTGGGCGGGCTCGGCGTGTACGTATGGCTGGACGATCATTTTTACGCCGAAATCACCGATTACACCTCCGCCATACCGGGCGGCGCGCATCCCTTGGACAGCACGCAATCGAATGTGGTCCAGGGATCGGCACCTTATTGGCGACTGGCCTACGAGCAGCGCTGGGACCGCAATTCCCTGTCCGCCGGCGTCTTCGGCTTGAATGCCTCAGTGCATCCGGGAACCGGCAACGCTCTGGCCGGCGCGACCGATAAGTTCCGGGACACCGCCGCCGACGTGCAGTACCAGTTTATCGGCGAGGACCATCTGGCGACTTTCATGGCGACGTACATCCATGAAACGCAAACGCTGAATGCGAGCGTGCTCGACGGATTTGCCGCCAACACCGACAACAGCCTCAAGACGCTCAAGCTCACGGGCGAATACTATTACCAGCGCCGCATCGGCGGTACGGTCGGGTACTTCAGCACGACGGGGGGAAGCGACACGCTGCTTTACGCCGCGGCGCCGGTCACCGGCAGCGCCAACAATAGCCCCGACACCTCGGGCTATCTTCTCGAGGTCAATTACCTTCCATGGCTCAACACGAAACTGCAGGCGCAGTATGTCGCCTATCAGAAGTTCAACGGTCTCGGCACCAACTATGACGGCAGCGGCCGCAACGCCAGCAACAACAATACGATGTACTTGCTGGTTTGGCTGAATTTCTAAGGGAACCGGGAGCGGAACATGAGAAAGTCAAACCATTTGCTCGCCATGGCGCTGAGCACCGTAATATTCCTGGGCGGCAGCGCCTACGGCGCCGATGAGCCCGCGGATACGTCGACGGACGCACAGAAGGCTGCGCTCCGCAAGACGGTGGAGACCTGTGGCACCTGTCATGGAGTCGATGGGCGCAGCGTATCGCCCACCTTTCCAAACCTGGCGGCGCAGCAGGCGCCCTATATCGAACTGCAGCTCAAAGCGTTCAAGGATCAATCGCGGGCCGACCCGGATGCGCAGGCCTATATGTGGGGCATGGCATCGCAACTGAGCGATGCCATGATCGGTGCACTTGCCGTGCATTTTGCCGCGCAGCCCGCCGCGCCGGGGCGGGGCGGGAACTCTGCGCTGATCGCCCAGGGCAAGCGCCTATTCGAACAAGGCGTACCCGCCCGCCAGATTCCGCCCTGCGCTTCCTGTCATGGTGCCCATGCGGAGGGGATGGCGTCGTTCCCGCGGCTGGCCGGGCAACACGCGCCCTATCTGTTCAAACAGCTGCTGGTGATTCAAAGCGTGCTGCGCACTGCGCCGGTCATGCACGGCGTCATCAAGGATCTGACGAAAGAGCAGATGCAGGCCGTCGTCGCCTATCTCGAATCGATCTGATCGCAAACAGGCGGCGTCCTGCGGCGCCCCCGGCGGGGCGAGAGTAATGACCGGGATCCGACAGCGAGGAGACCTGATGGAGCAGATTCGGGACATCCTTGTCGTGGTCAATCCGCTGCTGCGAGATCAACCCGCCATCGCCAAGGCAGCAACTTTGGCCCGAGTGCTGGGAGCCTCCATCGAACTTCTGATCTGCGATACGCGCAGCTCGCGCAATGTGCATATGGAAGGGACGATTCCGGCGGCCAGCAACGCGCTGCTCAGCAACAATCTCGACCTTCTGCTGGAAGGGTTTGCGGAGCCGCTGCGCGACGATGGCATCGATGTTACGGCGCACGTGATCAGCGGTGATCCGCTGCATGAGGCCGTGATCTTCTGGATGCGCGACTGTCCTGCCGACCTTGTCGTGAAGGATACGCATCATCATTCGTTGGGACGACGCGCGTTCACGACCAACACGGATTGGCACTTGATAAGAGATTGTCCGGTGCCCCTGCTGCTGACCAAGGCGACCGTCTGGGCGATGCCGCCCGTCATCATGGCCGCGGTGGATCCGGGCCATGCGAATGACCCGACGGCGGCGCTCGACCATCGTATTTTGGACTTGACGACATCCATGACTAAACGATTCGGGGGAGCGGCGCACGTCATGCACAGCTATCTGCCGTCCACGATGGCGGTTGGGGCGGCGGGCGGGATGCCGGCGGTCGGCGTTTCCGTCGAGATGCAGAACGTCGAGAGATCCCTCAATCGCTTGCGGATCAAACAGCTGACCGATGCCTACGAACTCGACGACGCGAATCTGCACGTCGACGTAGGCATGGCGGCGGAATACCTGCCGCGCATGGCGGCGGAGTGGCGCGCGGATATCGTCGTCATGGGTGCCGTCTCGCGCAGCGCACTGAAACGGGTCGTGATCGGGAGCACCGCGGAGCGGATTCTGGAAACGATGCCCTGCGATATGCTCACGGTCAAACCGCCTGATTTCGCCCGGAGCCTGCCGTTTTAACAGCCTCGATTTTGGGAGTTTAACCGACATGCATGCCATGGTACTGACATCGCCCCGGCGTCCCCTCGAATGGCTCGAGCTGCCGGACCGCAATCCGGGCCCGGACGAGATTCGCGTGGCGGTGAGCGCCTGCGGCGTTTGCCGCACGGATCTTCACGTCGTTGATGGGGAACTCGAGCATCCGAAGCTCCCGCTCGTGCCCGGCCATGAAGTCGTGGGTCGGATAGAGGCCGTCGGCTCGGAGGTCGATGCCGGATTGAAGTTGGGTGATCGGGTGGGTATTCCCTGGCTCGCACACACCTGCGGATCCTGCAGCTATTGCATCCACGGGCATGAGAACCTGTGCGACGCGCCTCAATTTACGGGATATACGCGCGACGGTGGATTCGCCACCTCGATCATCGCCAATGCGCGGTATGCCTTCCCCTTGCCGGACGGGTATTCCGACGCGTCGCTGGCGCCGCTCCTGTGTGCCGGGCTGATCGGCTGGCGATCATTGGTTCGTGCGGGAAGTGCGCAGCACATCGGATTGTATGGCTTCGGTGCAGCAGCCCACCTGGTGGCCCAGGTCGCGCGCTGGCAGGGACGTACCATCTATGCATTGACGCGGCCGGGCGATACGTCGAGCCAATCCTTTGCGCGCTCCTTGGGTGCTGAATGGGCCGGCGACTCCACGCAATTACCGCCGAGACCACTGGATGCGGCCATCATTTTTGCCGCCGACGGCAACCTCATCCCTCTGGCCTTGCGCGCCGTGCGCAAGGGCGGGCGCGTCGTTTGCGCGGGAATTCACATGAGCACCATTCCTGCTTTCTCGTATGACCTCCTATGGCAGGAGCGCGAGATTGTGTCGGTCGCGAATCTAACGCGGCAGGACGGCATCGATTTTCTGGAGTCCGTGCCCCATTGGCACATCACCACGCACACGACGTCTTATCCCTTGCAGCGCGCCAACGAGGCGCTTGCCGACCTTCGGGCAGGTCGCTTCGACGGCGCCGCCGTGCTGATTCCTTGATTACTTGTCGCGAATGATCCTGCTAGAACCTTTTGGAGAATCCGACCGACAGGCCTCCCGGCAATATCTGCACAGCGAGCGGCATTGCCCGCGTGGTACTCCAATATCCCACTCCCGTGCCCAGGGCCCATCCCGCGATGACATCCGTTTGCCAGTGGGCCTGACTCTTTAACCGCGCGTAGGCATCCCAGACGGGAAGAATCTCGAGCGCCCAGATCCACGGGTGCTGCTTCGAGTAGTCGACGATGAAGGGCGTGACGAAGCTGGCCTGAAGGGTGACTTCGCCGCTCGGAAAGCTCTTGCAGCAGCTACCCTGAAACCAAAGCTTGGGGTTGTCGCCTTGGTAGGGGCGCGCGCGGCTGAAAGCATATTTGAGTGCGGTCGAGCCGATCCCCGCGACGCTGGATGAATCGACGGTCTGCCAGAACGTATGACCGAGCGGGTCATCGTTCCCCAACCAAAGAGCGCCCGTCACTTCGACGGCGATGACGCCGGCCTCGAGTCCGGTCTGCAAGTTCTGCGAGTACAGGCCGTCCTTGTCGTAGGCCAACTCGTGATCGAGCCCGGCGATTGCCTGGCTCGACGTCAGCAATGGCGAAAGCAGGACGAAAAGTGCCCATGAGCAGCGATAGTCACGCGTAGGGATATCGAACGGCGGCATCGTTTGGTTGCCTCGCGAGCGGATTGCAATCAATCCCGCTTGACACAAGTGAACTTTGTAATACAAAGTATATGCGAGTCCGTCTTCGGCGCAACTGTGCTGTCATTGGGCGGCCTTTCGCGAGAGGGGCAGTTTGTGAACATCGAATCTCAATGCCGATGGTTCAAGGATGGCGAAAGCCTGCGCCCATGAGGATGAGATTCATTCTCGTGAGCATTTGCTGGGCTGTATTGGTGCCGGTTCACGCCGCCCCGTCTCTCGACCTGACGAGGCTTCATGGCCGCGTCGTCTATTTGGACTTCTGGGCATCGTGGTGCGGACCGTGCAAGCAATCGTTTCCCTGGATGGAGGCGATGAAAAGCACGTACGAAGGGCAGGGACTCGAGATCGTGGCCGTAAACCTGGATAGGGACCGCGCTGACGCGGATAAATTCCTGAAGCAGTTCCATCCGACGTTCGATGTGCGCTTCGATCCGAAAGGGGAACTCGCGGAGCTCTTCAAGGTGCAAGGCATGCCCTCGAGCGTGCTGATTGACCGGCATGGGGTGACGCGATTCACGCACGTGGGTTTTCGGCCGGTCGATGGCGCGACGTACGAAGCGCAGCTGCGTGAGTTGATGTCCGAGAAGTAGCTTGTCTCGCAGGAGAGACCATGAGTGGCAGATTGAGTCTTCTATGCGCAATGCTCGCAATGGCGCTCATCTCCGGGTGCGGCTCCTTGGGGGTCAGGCCGTGGCAGCGCGATGTTCTCGCGCGCGAGGGCATGCAGCTCGACTCGGATCCCCTCGATGCGGCCATTGACGATCATCTGTACTTCAGTAAGGAGGCCTCCTCGGGCGGCCGATCGTTCGCCGGCGGCGGCTGCGGATGCAATTGAAGCCAAAATCGCCGCCGTCCAAAGCGGGGACCGCGCGGATGAAATTGATGGCGGCGAGCTGCGCCCTGCTCGGCGCCGGTGCCGTGCGCAGCCAGGACACCCACATGGCCCCTGCCGACAGCGGGCTGCTGGAGGACTGGTCGGTTGACTCGGCGCTCGCCTATTACCATGAGGACGGCCGCATCCAAGCGATCGAGCCGGTGGTCGATGTGGCAAAGGTGTTCGCGGACGGGCAGGCGCTCAATTTCAACGTCACTTTCGACGCTCTGTCGGGCGCGAGTCCCAATGGGGCACTGACGAGCCGTACGGCTCAGACCTTTGCGTCGCCGTCCGGAAAGCGGCAACACCAATATACGACCGCGCCGGGCGAATTGCCGGGCGATCCGAATTATCATGATGACCGCATCGCGGCGGGCGGCAACTGGACGGTGCCATTCACCCGAGTGGACCAGGTGAGCGTCGGCGGCAAGTTGTCCGCTGAGGACGATTTCTACTCGGCTACCGTGAACGCCTCGATCGCCCATGATTTCAACGAAAAGAACACCACGGTCTCGTTCGGCGTCGACGACGAGTTCGACTCGGTCCGCCCGATCGGCGGCGCGCCAGTCCCGGGGAGTGACTATGAGTTGGCCGAAAAGCAGACCGGAGGCAGGACGAAGGACGGGGTTGGGGCACTGCTCGGCGTGACGCAGGTGATGACGCGAAACTGGCTCTCCGAGTTCAATGTCTCGATCGATCGGTTCCATGGGTACCTGAACGATCCCTATAAGTTCACCTCAATCATCAACAGCGCCGGCGGCACGACGGGATACGAATATGAGAGCCGCCCCGTTCAGCGCACTCGCAAGAGCGCCTATTGGGAAAATCGTGTCGGCTGGAGCTCATCGCTATCGACCGCGTTGTCGCTGCGCTATATGAGCGATGACTGGGGGGTGCGCTCGGACACCGTCCAATTGCACCTGCGCTGGCCGCTCTCGAACCGCGACCGCTATATCGAGCCCACGATCCGTTGGTATCGCCAAACCGCAGCCGATTTTTACATGCCGTTCATCCTGAACACGGAAAAGCCGGTCACCGGCTACGAGTCCCCGGATTCCCGCCTGGGGGCATTTCATGCCCTGACCTACGGCGTGAAATACGCGCAGAAGCTCCCGGGCCTCGGCAGCCGAGCGGAGTCCGAAATCAGTATTCGCGCGGAGTATTATCAGCAGACATTCAATGAGCGGTTGCCGGTGCCTGCGGGTTTGCAAGGGCTCGATCTGTATCCGGGGCTCAAGGCAGTTCTGGTTCAGATTGGCTGGCGGTTCTAAGGTATTGACCTACGGCTGCGCGGGGTCACGCGGCGGAGACAGCTCGAAATGCCCGATGAGGGGTTGATCGTCGAGGCCCGGGGCGAGAATCTCGTGACGGTCAAGTTCACCGCGATGGCGAGCCCCTGCGAGGTGCTGCTGCCTTCGATGAGTGAGCAGGCGGCCTTAAGGGTGGGTGCGGTCGCGGCTCAGGAAGCGTGGCGTGTCGATAAGAAGTACAGCCGCTACCGGAAGGACAGTGTCACCGCCTGGATCCATGACAATCGGGGCACCGGAGTCGAGGTGGACCCCGAGACGGCTTCGCTGATCGATTTTGCGAGCCAGTGCTTCGAACTGAGTGAGGGTCTCTTCGACATCACCTCCGGGGTGCTGCGCAGTGCCTGGAAATTCGATGGGTCGGACCGCATTCCCGAAGCCGCCGTCATCGAGCGGCTTCTTCCCCTGGTGGGTTTCGAGAAGCTTCAATGGCATTCGCCGCGCCTCCTGGTACCCGCGGGAATGGAATTGGATTTCGGCGGCATCGGCAAGGAATATGCCGTCGATCGCGCTTATGAGCTGCTCGCAGCGAGCGTCGGGACCCCCTTCCTCATCAATTTCGGCGGCGATCTGCGCGCTAATCGACCTCCCACGCACGGCCCATGGCAGGTGGGCATCGAGCGGCCGGATACCGACCGTGAGGCAACCATGCTGCTCGATCTGGAGTATGGCGCACTCGCGACCAGCGGCGACTCGCGTCGCTATTTGCTGAGAGACGGCATTCGGTATGGCCATATTTTGAATCCTCTCACGGGTTGGCCCGATCCCGAAGCGCCGCGCTCAATCACGGTTGCGGCCGCCAGTTGCACGGAAGCAGGTTTACTGTCGACAGTGGCGATGTTGCATGGCGCTGCGGCACGAGCCTACTTGGAGGAGCAAGGTGTCCGGTACTGGCTCTTGGATCCATAGAGCTCCCGGCAGATCAGGCCGCTTTGCCCATGGGCGTCGAACGTATCACGCCAAGGCAATACCACCCAACGCGCCCAAGATGACGACAAGAAGCGGCGGAGCCCGCCACACGGTCAGCAATACGAATCCTACGAGCGCGAGCGCAAAATCGCCGCTCGATCCGACGGAGTTGACCCACAACACACTGTAGAGCGCGGCACCGAGCAGTCCAACGACGGCCGCGTTGATTCCTCGCATGACGGCTTGCATGCCGACGCGTTGCCGCAAGGTGTCCCAGAACGGCAATGTCCCGAGGAGGATCAGAAAGCCGGGCAGAAAGATTCCGGCTATTCCCAGTGCCGCGCCCGCAATCCCATGCGGCGACTGGTTGTCCACGACGCCAAGATAGGCCGCGAACGCAAATAAAGGTCCGGGCAGCGCCTGCGCCGCGCCGTAACCTGCGAGAAAGGAGTCCTGACTCACCCAGCCGGATGCCACGAATGCCTTGCTCAACAACGGCAATACGATGTGGCCGCCGCCAAATACCAATGCACCCGACCTGTAGAAGCCGTCAAACAGTTCGATGCCTTGAGATCGTGTTCCCAGGATCGAGAGCCCAGCGAGCAGCACAAAGAACGCCGTGAGAGCAACGATGCCCACCCGGCGCGAGACGGGTATCCTTAGCGGCCGTTCTATCCTCGGTATCGAAGCGCGGCATAGCCGGAAGCCCGCAATGCCGCCGAACAGAAGCACACCGATTTGAGCGATCGAGGAGTTGCTGGATAGGATGATGACGGTTGCGACGCAAGCAATCGACGCGCGCGAGCGGTCCGGACAAAGCGCGGCTGCCATCCCCCACACGGCCTGAGCGACGATCGCGACTGCTACCAGCTTGAGTCCGTGTAGAACGCCTAAGCCCATCGGATTATTCAGTTCGCCGGCGCCATAAGCGAATGCCGTCATGAGCAGGGCGGACGGGAGAGTAAAGCCGATCCAAGCCGCCAAAGCGCCCCGATACCCAGCCCGAATCAACCCGAGGCTGAATCCGACCTGACTGCTGGCGGGACCGGGCAGGAACTGACAGAGCGCTACCAGGTCCGTGTAGGCGGCGTCATCGACCCAATGGCGGCGAACGACGAACTCTTCCCGGAAATAGCCGAGGTGCGCAATTGGACCGCCGAAGGATGTAAGTCCCAGCTTGAGAAAGGTGAGAAATACCTCGAGCGCGGTTCGCTCTTGCAACTTAAATGGCGCCATTAACCCAAGATCCATGCAACTGCTGGTGACGATAAAAGAGCGTCGGCTCCACACCTTATACGCCGCGAGGCTCGACCATTATGGCCTCGCCGCGCGCGGCAGTGCCCGCGACCGGCGGTTTCGCCTGGGATCTCGAGCCAATGGAGATCGTTTTGCGCGGAGTCGACCCGGCCCATTCTCTTAATGAACCTGCTGCGATTGCCGGCCGATCCGTCGCTTGGGGTCTCTCCTATAACTTTAATATAATCAATGTAATATGGATATATCGCATATTTAACATTAATCTTGCGGCGGACTGATTTGAGAGGTGCTCGCGAGCGCCACAATGCGATGTGCTCGACTGGTCCGATAGGGAATGTTGCTCTTTTTCGATGTGGGAGCCTGCCGAGAAAATACCCGATGTTCGCGATGGACTGACACGCGAAGAGCGGGTGGTGGTGAGTAGCACCGAGATTGCCCCGCCGGTGGTTCGTTCAGGGAATCGTCCGACCGGAGTCGGAAGTTTTCGTCTATGCTTCCGCCACAACAAAGTAAGCGGGATCGCATGAACGAAGGATCAGAGGGATCGATTTCCCGGCGTCGGCTGTTGACGATGATCGGGTTGAGCGCCGGCAGTACCGCGATGTACCAGGCAATGCACAGCCTCGGCTACGCGGCCGAATCGAATTTCAAGGCGCCGATTCAGCTCGGTGCGGCGCCGAAAGGTGCCTCGGTGTTGGTGCTGGGCGCGGGGATTGCAGGACTGGTGGCAGCCTACGAGTTGCGCAACGCCGGCTATCGCGTTCAAGTGCTCGAGTACAACGAGCGGGCGGGCGGCCGCAACTGGACGCTGCGCGGCGGCGACCGGTATACCGAATTGGGCGGAGACACCCAGGAGTGCCGTTTCGATCCGGGGCTGTACATCAACCCCGGTCCGTGGCGCCTGCCCTATCACCATCGGGGAATGCTCAGCTACTGCAAACGGCTCGGCGTAGCGCTCGAGCCCTTCGTGCAAATCAACTTCAATGCGTACCTGCACAGCGCCAAGGCGTTCGGCGGCAAGCCGCAGCGTTTGCGCACCGTCAAAGCCGATTACCACGGTCATGTCGCTGAACTGCTCGCCAAAGCGACGCACAGCGGCTCTCTCGATGCGGGGGTGACCGCCGAAGATCGCGCGAAGCTGCTCGACTCGCTGCGGTTCTGGGGTGCGCTCGATGGGAATTTCAGATACGTGAAGGGCGCGGGCAGCAGCGAACGGCGCGGCTTCGACAAGGACCCGGGCGGCGGCCTCAGTGCACGGCCGGAGTTCTCGGAGCCGGTCGGCCTCGGCGATGTGCTCAATTCCGGTCTCTGGGCGGCGCTGACGTTCGGTGAAATGTACGACTTTCAGACCACGATGTTCCAGCCGGTCGGCGGCATGGGCAAAGTGGGCCAGGCATTTGCGCGCGAACTGGGACCGCTGATCCGCTACAACGCCAAGGTCGTCGACATTCACCAGGACGAGCAGGGGGTGCGCGCCACCTACGAGGATGCCGCTACGGGATCCCGGCAGACGGCGCAGGCCGATTGGTGCGTGTGCACCATACCGCTGTCGATTCTCGGCCAAATTCCGATGAACGTGGGCGGCCCCATGGCCGCGGCGATCGCCGCTGTTCCCTACTGCACGTCGGTCAAAGTGGGCTTGCAGTTCAAGCGCCGGTTCTGGGAAGAGGACGAGCAAATCTACGGCGGGGTGACATACACCGATCTGCCGATCGGCCAGATCAGCTATCCAAGCAGCGGATTTTTCAGCGAGGGCAAGGGCGTGCTGTTGGGCACCTATATTTGGGACATGCTCAATTCGATGGAGTTCACGTCGATGAGTGCGGCGGAGCGTGTTGCGAAGGCGGTCGAATACGGCAGCCAGATCCATCCGCAATATCGCGAGGAATTCGACAACGGGATTGCGGTCGCCTGGCATCGCGTGCCGTTCACGATGGGTTGCTTCGGACTGTGGTCGGAGGCGACGCGCGCCCAGCATTACGACAATCTCTGCGCATTCGACGGCCGCATCGTGCTCGCGGGAGAACACGCATCCTATCTGCCCGCCTGGCAGGAAGGAGCCGTCACTTCGGCGCTCGACGCAATCGGCCGTCTGCATCGGCGCGCGCATGAGAAAGGAGGCGCCGCATGAACCGCCGAAAAATATCTCCAACCGTTGCGAGATGGCTGGGAGCGGGCGTCGCCATCGGGCTGGTGTCGGCGGCCGTGGCGCTGGTCGGTACGCCGGCGCAGGCCGGCACCGCGGGCATATTCGACCCCTCGAGCTTGAATACCACGGACGGCCGGCAAATCTTTGAGCAGATCTGTCAGGGATGCCATATGCCGGGAGGCCGGGGCGCGGCCGGTGCCGGTCATTTTCCGGCGCTGGCCAACAACCGCACCTTGGCGTCGCGGCAGTACATGGCGCTGACCATCCTCGCGGGGCGGCGCAACATGCCGGCATTCGGCGCCCGGCATGCCATCGGATTCGGCGGGCCGCCGGCGACCTTGAGCGAGGAGCAAATAGCGGCAGTGATCAACTACGTCCGGACGAATTTCGGCAATCGATATTCGGACGCGATTACCGCCGCCGAGGTCGCGGCGCTCGACAAGAGCTTGCACTAGCCGAAACGATCGTCCCGCCACGCGCGAAATCCGCCGACGAATGCCAGCTTGTTGTCGCCTTGCCTGACGTGCCGCGGGAGCCTGCCGAGGCGGGGGGCATTTCCGCCGCCCACCACGACGGATTGCACGTCCAAAGCGTCGCTGAGCTGCTTGATGATGGTCTTGGCGTTCGCGGCCCAACGTGCGCGGCCGAGACGGCGCCGCGCCTCGTCTCCGACGTACTTTTGAATCAGCCCGCGTTTCGAGAAGGGCAGGTGCGCGAGCTCCATCGGAAAAATCTCCGCATCCGCTATGAGCACTGCGCCGAGACCGGTGCCAAATCCCAAGAAAAGCATGCGGCCGCCGACGTAGCTGCCCAGAGCCTGCATCGCGGCATCATTCATGATCCGGGCCGGCCGGCCAAAGGCCTTGGAAAAATCGAAACCAACCCAGCCGTGACCCAGGTTCATCGGCTCGCACACGATGCGTCCGTCGACGACCATGCCTGGGAAGCCGACGGTGACGCAGTGAAAGCGCCATTCGCCGATGCGCTTCAGGACCTGCTTGACCATTTCACTCGCGCTCATATCCGGACCGGATGAGAACTGCTCGACGGCGCGCCGATTGGAGACGCGGAATTTGACGTGGCCGCCGCCGATATCGATGGCGAGAATGTGCCGGGATTGTTTGCGTGCCATCATTAGACTCAGTTTGTCTCCATTATGTGTCAGTTGAGATGTGTTTCGCACTCCCACCCGCAAGTTCGCGGCTAACCTGAGCGATCGCATCGACGCCCCTGGCACGACTCCGGATATGAACCATGGCTCGACGCGCTAGACTGTGCCGTCAGCCTACGAGTGGATAACTCCGACCCATGATCGAGTCGAACTTGGATCCCTGGCCCGTTCGGGCTCTTGAAGCATCGCTGGGGTTGCCCACGGGACTCGCAGGTCCTCCCATCGATTTGCCTCCCTTGTGGCATTGGCTGTATTTCCTGCCTACGACGCCGCGCGCCTTGATCGGGCCCGACGGCCATATGCTGAATCAAGAGTGGGTCGATCCGACGTTGCGGCGAAGACGCCTATTCGCCGCGGCGCGCACCGATTTCATGCGCCCGCTGCGGATCGGGCAGCCGGCGCAAATGAAGGAGCAGGTGCTGAGGCGCAGCGACAAGCAGGGCAGGAGCGGCCATTTCCATGTGGTCACGGCGGAATATCAATACTTCCAGGACGGCGCTCTGTGCGTGCGCGAGGAGCGCGATATCGTCTATCTTCAGGGGCCGGTTCCCGCCCAGCCTGCCCGGAAGGATGAATTCGGGGTCAAGACCGCGGCTGCGGACTCTTGGGCACTGACCTTGACGCCCGACCCGGTCATGCTGATGCGCTACTCCGCCCTGACGTTCAATTCGCACCTCATCCATTTCGATCAACTCTATACGCAGCGCGAGGAAGGCTATCCGGAACGGGTGGTGCATGGGCCGCTGGTCGCAGTGATTCTTGCACGTCTGCTCGCACTCAATCACGTGGGAAGACTGGATCGATTCGAGTTCCGCGCCCGCAGTCCGCTGTACGTCAACCAGCCGATTCAGTTCCTGGGCAAGCCCGAAAGCGGCCGCATCGATTTGCGGGCCATCGGAGTATCGGGGATGCTGGCGATGGAGGCGACCGCATGGCCGGCCGGATGTTCACTTTTGGCTGGAATTGATCCGTCGTAGATTCTCCGCCGCGCGCCAGTAGTCATGGCTCGCTTGACGCAAGCGGATCTTCTCCGCTTCCGTTACATCGACCGAACCGGCATCGGTCTCATGAACGATTCGATACACCTGGCGGGATTCGATTGCCTGCAGCTGTTCATCGGCCTCGCGCTTTCGCATTTCAAAGTATTCGACGATGTTCATGGCGTCGTCAGCACCACGCGAAATCTTGCCTTTCCGCTCATCATCCGTTCGTAGGCTTCCGGCGCCCGCTCCAATGGATAAGTCTCGATCATCGGGCGAATGCCGGACAGAACGCTGAAATCCATGGTGTCCTCGGAGTCGCTGGAGGTGCCGGACGGCCAGCCCGCGATGGAACGCCGCGCGGAAATCAGCGCCAGCGGCGGGACCTCGATGGGCTGCATGGAGGCGCCGATGACCATCAGCTTGCCGTCTACACTCAAGCCGCCGACGGCGTCGCTCATCGATTTTGCATCCGTCAAGGTGGCCAAGATCACCCGCGCACCGCCCAGCTTCATCAGTTCGGCCGATACGTTTTGGGCCGTACTGTCGATGTAGTGCTGCGCGCCCAACCGGCGGGCCAGCGGTTCCTTGTCGGTGCCGCGGGCGATTGCCACGGTGTGGCAACCCATCTTGGCGGCAAACTGCACGCCGAGATGTCCCAGGCCGCCGATGCCGAGTACGGCGACGAGATCGCCCGGCCCCGCGCCGCTGTGGCGCAGGGCGTTGAAGGTCGTGATTCCGGCGCAGAGCAGCGGGGCGGCTTCCGCCGACGACAATTCGTCGGGAATTGCCGCCAAGGCTTCGAAGGGAGCGATCATGTACTCCGCGTAGCCCCCGTCATAGGAGATGCCCGGAATCTGGCCGGTGGTACAGGTGATGAAATCTCCGCGCCGGCATGATGGGCAGTGCCCGCAATGCCCTCCATGCCAGCCGACGCCCACTCGCGCGCCCGCTTTCCATTCGGGTACATCGCTACCCACCGCGTCCAATAGGCCGACGACTTCGTGCCCCGGGACTCTCGGAAATTTGATTCCGGGAAACGCGCCTTGTTTGGTGAAAGAGTCGCTGTGGCAGATGCCGCATGCCTGCACTTTGATCCGGACTTGCCGAGGTCCGGGAGTCGGCAGGTCGCGGACGACTAGCTCGAGGGGCCCGTTGGCGCGGGAAACTTGAA
>Ga0182030_10004569_pt1 | contig 29501 bp, 30 predicted proteins | sample 812S3MmetaG_FD_121299 | JGI IMG/M metagenome (GOLD analysis project Ga0182030, IMG submission 121299) | Permafrost microbial communities from Stordalen Mire, Sweden - 812S3M metaG (Illumina Assembly) | ecosystem: Environmental > Terrestrial > Soil > Wetlands > Permafrost | place: Sweden...
GGAATGGGTTCCTGGTGGCGGTGCTGGACATCCAGCCGATCATCGCGACGCTGATCCTGATGGTCTCCGGACGCGGCATCGGACTGATGATCAATCTGCTCTACGGCGGCACCAATCCGAGTTACACCAGCGCGCTGCTGCAGGGCATCAGCACCGGCCATATCGCCTTTATTCCGACGCGGTTGCTAGTGTTCGTGTTGGTGTTCGTCGTGCTGTGGGCGCTGTTGCGCCGCACCGCGCTCGGCATGTTCCTCGAGTCGGTCGGCGGCAACGCGAAGGCGGCGTACCTGACCGGCATCAACGCGCGGCTGATCACCTTCTCCGCCTATGTCATCTGCGGTCTCACCGCCGCAGCGGCCGGCGTGATCCTTTGCGCCGACACCCACACCTCGGATCCGGTCAGCATCGGCCGCAACATCGAGCTCGATGCGATCCTGGCGGTGGTGATCGGCGGCGGCTCGCTGGCGGGCGGCCGCATCTATCTCGGCATGACGATCCTCGGCGCTCTGGTCATCCAGGCCTTGACGACGTCGATTCTCAGCAGCGGCCTGCCGCCCGAATACAATCTGGTGGTCGAGGCGGTTGTGGTCATGGGGGTGCTGCTGCTCCAGTCGGCCAACTTCCGCAATCTGGCGCTGTCGGTTCTGGCGAGGAGGAAGCGGTGAGAGAGAAGTACCTGCCGCTGACGGCGACGATCGTCGTCTTCCTGGCGTTGTTCGGCATCGGCGGCCTGCTCTACAACAACTTTGTTTCGACTTTGGTGCTGGGCGACATCCTCGCCGACAACGCCTTCATCATCATCGCCGCCATCGGCACCACATTCGTCATCATCTCTGGCGGCATCGATCTGTCGATCGGCTCGATGATCGGTTTCGTCGGCGTCGTGATGGCCAATCTCGACGTCGTCGGCTGGCATCCGCTCGCCTCGGGCGCGTTGATGCTGGTCTTCGGCCTGGGGTTCGGCGCCCTGCAGGGGCTGATTATCGACTTTTGCGACATCCAGCCTTTCATCGTCACGTTGGCTGGCCTGTTCCTGCTGCGCGGCGGCTGCTTCATGATCAACCTCGACTCGGTGCCGATCCGCAACGACTTCGTCCACGATTTCGCCAGCGTCAGCATACTGCTGCCGGGCGACGGCGAGCTTCACAGCTCGGCGATCGTGATGCTGGTCGCGTGGGTGGTCGCCATCGTCATCGCCCAGTTCACCCGCTTCGGCGCCAACGTCTACGCGATCGGCGGCGACCGCACCTCGGCGGCCCTGATGGGCGTGCCGATGCGCCGCACCATGGTCGGCATCTACGCGCTCGGCGGCTTCTACAGCGCGCTCGGCGGCGTCATCTACGCGCTCTACACCTCGTCCGGCTATCCGCTGGCTGGCACCGGCAACGAGCTCACCGCCATCGCTTCGGTGGTGCTCGGCGGCACGCTGCTGACCGGCGGCGTCGGCTTGGTCGCGGGAACGCTGTTCGGCGGGATGATCTTCGGCTTGATCGCCACGCTGATCAATTTCAACGGCTCGCTCAACGGCGCATGGATCATGATCATCGGCGGCGTGCTGCTGTTCCTGTTCATCGTGCTGCAGCGGTTCCTGGTCGGTTCGTTCAGGCTGCGGAGCGCGGCCTGAGGCTGAGGAGCGATGGCGCGCGCAACCCGACATTCGCCGAGCGGCGAGGCGGCGATCCGGCGCCGCGCTTCGCGCCGTCCAGCCGCCCCGGCGACGCGTGAAACGGAGGGGCGCGCGCCGACGCGCCGCTCCGACGCGCTGCTGGCGGCGCGTCTGGGGCGCGACATCGTCAACGGCGTCTTTCCGGCGGGCTCGCTGTTGCCGAGCGCCGCTGAAATGGGCGCGCGCTTCTCGGCCTCGCGCACCGCGCTGCGCGAGGCCTACAGCAAGCTCAGCGGCAAGGGGCTGATCGTCGCCCGGCCGCGGATCGGCACGCGCGTGCGGCTCAAGGCCGATTGGAACCTGCTCGATCCGGATGTGCTCGCGTGGCGCCTGAGCTCCGAGCCGGACGGGCATTTCGTCGACGACTTGTTCACCTTGCGCCGGGCGATCGAGCCGATGGCGGCGGAACTTGCCGCGACCTCGCGGACGCCGGACAGCCTCGCGCGCATCGCCGGCGCGTTCGGCCGCATGGAGCAGTTCAAGAACGGCGACGGCGACCTCATCGGCGCCGACGTCGATTTTCACCTCGCCATTCTCGACGCGACGGGAAACCATTTTCTCGCCGCGCTCGGCGGGATCATCCAGGCGGCGCTCGAATGCAGCTTTCGCTTCACTTGGATCGGCGCGGCGAGCATCCGCGACGACCGCCTCGAACAGCATCGCGGCATTCTCGCGGCGATCAGCGACGGCGCGCCGGAGCCGGCGCGGGCGCGCATGGTCGAACTCCTGAACGACTCCTTCGACGACATGCGCAAGTTTCACGAATCGCGTAGTCGTGCGACGCCTTCCGCGCCGCGACGGGGTTTGGCGACTTGAATTCAGATCGTGCGTCGCGGACGGGCCGCGGCGGCTCGTCGCCGCCTGCAACAGAGGACCGCAAATGTTCACGATAGGCATCGACTACGGCGCCGACTCGGCGCCTGCGCCGGTCGTGCGTTGCGCGGACGGCGCCGAGCCGTAAGATGAGGATGAACGTTCATATCGCTGGTCCGCGGCGCGCGCGGACGTCAGACAAGGAAGTTGAGGACCGATGACGCAGCAGGGCGCCAGCGCGACCGCGGCGATCGCCGAGGGCCGCACATCGCTGGGGGTCGAACTCGGGTCGACCAACATCAAGGCGTGCCTGATCGGGCCGGGCTGCCAGGTGCTCGCCACCGGCGGCCACGGTTGGGAAAACCAATTCGTCGACCGCCTCTGGACCTACTCCGAAAACGCGATCTGGACTGGACTCCAGGCCGCCGTCGCCAGCCTGATGGCCGACGTCGAGCGACGCCACGGCGTGCCCCTCACCCGCATCGGCGCACTGGGATTCTCGGCGATGATGCACGGGTACCTGGCGTTCGACGCGAACGGCGCCCTGCTGGTTCCGTTCCGCACCTGGCGCAACACCAACACGGAGCGCGCCGCGGGCGAGCTGACCAAGACGCTCAGCTTCAACTTCCCGCTGCGGTGGTCGGCCTCACACCTGTACCAGGCGATTCTAGACGAGGAACCGCACGTCGCCGACCTCGACTTCATCACGACCCTGGCCGGCTTTGTGCACTGGCGCCTCACCGGCCGCAAGGTGCTCGGCGTCGGCGACGCCTCGGGCATGTTTCCGATCGACCCGGCCACTCACGACTACGACGCGCCGATGCTGGCGCGGTTCGGCGAGATGGTCGCCGCCCGTCGACCGGGCCTCGACGCCGCGGCGCTCCTTCCCAAGGCGCTCGTCGCCGGTGAGGACGCCGGATCGCTCACCGCAGAGGGCGCCGCCCTGCTCGATCCGACCGGCAGGCTGCAGCCGGGCGCGCCGGTGTGTCCGCCCGAAGGCGACGCCGGCACGGGCATGGTCGCCACCAACGCCGTCGCCCAGCGCACCGGCAACATCAGCGCGGGCACGTCGATCTTCGCGATGGTGGTGCTGGAGAAGCCTCTGACCGCGGTGCACGAGGAACTCGATATCGTCACCACGCCGGCGGGCGACTTGGTCGCGATGGTCCATTGCAACAACGGCGCGAGCGAACTCGGAACCTGGGCGGGCGTCTTCACCCAGTTCGCCGCCGCCATCGGGGCCAATGCGGATGCGAACGCCGTCTTCGGCGCCCTGTTCGCCGCGGCGCTCGAAGGCGAGGCGGACGGCGGCGGGCTGCTCGCTTACAACTACCTCGCCGGAGAGCCGATCACCGGCATGGCCGAGGGACGGCCGCTCGTCGTGCGCACCCCCGGCAGCCGCCTCACGCTCGCCAACTTCATGCGCACTCAGCTCTACGCCGCCTTCGGCACGCTGAGCCTGGGTATGAATGTGCTGCGCGGCGAGGGCGTGCAACTGGATTCGATGTTCGCGCACGGCGGCATGTTCAAGACCGCGGGCGTCGCGCAGCGTTTCCTGGCGGCGGCGATCGGCGCGCCCGTCACCGTGGGCGACACCGCAAGCGAGGGCGGCGCGTGGGGCATCGCCGTGCTGGCCGAGTACCTGCGCACAGGCGCGGGCTCGGGCCTGAGCGACTACCTTGCGGGCCGCGTGTTCGCGGGCGCCAAGCTCGACGTGGCGGAACCCGACCCGGTCGACGTCGAGGGCTACGCCGCATGGCTCAAGCTGTACTCAGCGGGTCTGGCGATCGAGAAGGCGGCGACGGAGGCGATCAGCTAGCTGACAGGCCGCCCATCGGGCGCCGCTGCGAACCACGCGTTATTCCAACTCTGAAGTCCAACCTCCAATCGATCGAGATGAACATGATCCTCCTCGCCAACCCTGAAATCTGGCTCGTTTGCGGGTCGCAGCACCTCTATGGCCCCGGGCCGCTCAAACAGGTCGCCGCCGACGCCGAGCGGATCGCCGCCGGCCTCGCCAAGTCGAAAACGCTGCCGCTGAAGACGGTGTTCAAGGCGTTGCTGACCACGCCCGACGAGATCGCCAATCTGTGTCTCGAGGCGAATGCGGATCCCAATTGCGCCGGCCTGATTCTCTGGATGCACACCTTCTCGCCGTCGAAGATGTGGATCCGCGGCCTCAACGTCCTGCAGAAGCCGTTCGCGCATCTGCACACGCAGTTCAACGCCGAGCTGCCGTGGGACACGATCGACATGGACTTCATGAACCTCAACCAGTCGGCGCACGGCGACCGCGAGGCCGGTTTCATCCACACCCGCATGCGCCTGGCGCGCAAGGTCGTCGTCGGTCACTGGTCCGATCCGGAGGTGCATGACCGCCTCGGCGCGTGGATGCGCGCGGCGCGCGCCTGGCACGACTGGCAGGGCGGCAAGTTCTGCCGCTTCGGCGACAACATGCGTCAGGTCGCGGTGACCGAAGGCGACAAGGTTGGGGCGGAAATGACCTTCGGCTTTTCGACCAACGGCTATGGCGTCGGCGATCTCGTCGCCAAGATCGCCAAGGTCAGCGACGCCGCCGCGGGCGAGCTCGCCGCCGAATACGAGAAGAGCTATGCGGTCGTCGCCGATCTGCGCAAGGGCGGCAAGCGCCACGAGTCGCTGCTGTACGCCGCCAGGCAGGAGCTCGGTCTGCGCGCCTTTCTCGAGGCGGGCGGCTTCAAGGGCTTCACCGATACGTTCGAGGACCTGCACGGTCTCAAGCAGCTGCCGGGTCTCGCGCCGCAGCGGCTGATGGCCGACGGCTACGGCTTCGCCGGCGAAGGCGACTGGAAGACCGTGGCCCTGGTCAGGGCGATGAAGGTGATGGCCGTGGGGCTGCCAGGCGGCACCTCGTTCATGGAGGACTACACGTACAATTTGGCGAAGGGCGGCGGGCAGGTGCTCGGCGCGCACATGCTCGAGATCTGCCCGAGCATCGCCAGCGGCAAACCGACGATCGAGATCCATCCCCTGGGCATCGGCGGCAAGGAAGACCCGGTGCGGATGGTGTTCGACGCCGCGCCGGGCCCGGCGCTCAACGCCAGCCTCATCGATCTCGGCAACCGCTACCGCCTGATCGTCAACGAGGTCGACGTCGTCAGACATCCCAAGCTGCCGAAACTGCCGGTCGCGCGCGCGGTGTGGGAGTGCCGGCCCGACCACAAGACCGCCTGCGCGGCGTGGATCCTGGCCGGCGGCGCGCATCACTCGGGCTTCAGCTACGCCGTCACGGCGGAAATGCTGGAAGACTTCACCGCGATCGCCGGCATCGAGCTCGCGCTGATCGGCGCCGACACGCGGCTGCCGGCGTTCAAGCAGGACTTGCGCAGCAACGAAGTCTACTATCACCTGGCGAAGGGCTTCCGCGCCTGACGGCGCGGTCGCACGGCGAAGGACGGCCATGCTCAAGGAACTGAAACGCGAAGCCTATGAGGCCAATGTCGCGCTGCCGCGGCACGGCCTCATCAACCTCACCTTCGGCAACGCCAGCGCGATCGATCGCGCCAAAGGGGTGTTCGCGATCAAACCCAGCGGCGTCGACTACGCGGCGCTGACGGTCGACGACATGGTTCTCGTCGATCTCGAGGGCAAGCGGGTCGAGGGTAAGCTCAACCCTTCCTCCGACACGCCGACCCACCGTCGGCTGTTCATCGACTTCGCCGAGATCGGCGGCGTCGTGCACACGCATTCGTCGCACGCCACCGCCTTCGCCCAGGCGGGGCGGCCGATCCCCAACTTCGGCACCACCCATTCCGACTACTTCAAGGACGAGGTGCCGGTGACGCGCAAAATGACGACGGCGGAGATCGCCTCGGCCTACGAATGGGAGACCGGGACGGTGATCGTCGAGCGGCTGAAAGGGATCGACCCGGCCGATTGCCCGGCGGTGCTGGTCAACCGCCACGCGCCGTTCACCTGGGGGCCGAATGTCGCCAAGGCGGTCGAGACGGCGGTCGCGCTCGAGTGCGTCGCGCATATGGCGCTGATGTCGCTGGCGCTCGCGCCCGATCTCAAGCCGATCGAGACCGAGCTGCGCGACAAGCACTTCAAGCGCAAGCACGGCCCCAACGCCTATTACGGCCAGGCCAAGAAGAGCTGACCTCGGCGCCGCGGACGGGCGGCGCACTTCGTCGATTCACATGACGACTTGCAGCCAGACGGCGAGCGAGATCGCCGACAGCAGCGTCGTCGCCGTAACGATCGCCGCCGACGTCTCGGCCAGGCCCTCGTCGCGACGGGCGAGCAGGAACGCATTCGCGCCTGTCGGCATGCCGCCGACGAGAATGGCGACCTTCAACGGCAAATCGGGCAGGTGAGCGTAGCGGCCGATCGCCCAGACGAGCGCAGGCAGCGCCGCGAGCTTCAGGACTGTTCCGATGATCGCGGCCGCGTCCGGCGCGAGCGCGCCAAGCGAGGGCAGGGCGCCGCCGAGGCAGATCAGGGCCAGCGGCGTCGCCGCCGCACCCAGCAAACGCAGAAGTTCGTCGAGCGGCGTCGGCACGGGCAGATGAGAAACGCGCCACAGCGTGGCGACCAGGATCGACATGATGATCGGATTGCGCAGCGTTCGCGTCAGCGTAGCCGTCAGGATGGCGAGCGGGCGCCGTCGTCTCGATCCGACGATGTCCATCTCGACCAGCACGCCCGCCAAAGGCAGCAGGATCGCCGAATGCAAGGCGATGATCGCCAGCAGCGGCGGCAGCGCGTCTTCGCCCAAGGCGGCGACGATGATCGGTATGCCCATCAGGACCGTGTTGCCATACGACGCATTGAGGCCAAGCATGGCCGCCTTGGCCAACGGCAGGCGAAGCAGGCGCGCAACCGCAAAGGCGAAAGCGAAGATCGACAGCGCGGCGGCGAAATAGACGCTGGTGACGCTGACGACGTCGAACGGCGGCGCTTTCTCGATCGCCGAGAACAGCAACGCCGGCATCGCGAGGAAGAAGACGAGATCGCGCAGGCCGTGCAGCGCCGACGGCTCCAATAGCCGCAGGCGCCGGGCCGCCCACCCGATGACGACCAGTGCAAAGACCGGCAGGATGACGGTGAGCAGCTTCATCCTCGGGGCGCGCTCGCTGGCTGTCGGCCCCGACATTCATTCGGCCGAACAGGGTCCAAGGTCCAGATTGGCGCAGCGGCGCCGGCGGAGCAACGTTCTATTGGCCTTGCCTCGGCGCCTTGGTCAGCGCCAGGCCGCCAGCAGCGCGCCCATCAGCAGCAATGACAGCAGGTTGAACCCGGACTGGATCACGAACAGCTTGAGCGGCCTCTGTTCGTAGAGCACAGTCGTGAACTGGATCACAGCGACGAATCCGAGCCAGTTGAAGAAGCCGACCGCCACGCCCGTTCCCAGCGTCGTCGCGCCAGCGTAGACGACGGCGTGGGCAAGGACCCAGGCCATCAATAGCGATGCGACGACGTCGGCGGCGATCGCTCTTGGCATCGTCGCCTTCATCTGTTCGGCGCTGAGGCCGACGAGACGTCGCCACGGCTCGGCGAACGCGAACGGCGAGAACCAAACTCCGCCGATGACGAAACGAACGATCGCTGCGACCAGCATCGCCCAAGATAGCGGGACATCCTGCATCGGCGTTCCTCCCCCTGTTCGCCGCGCTTCGACCTCAGGCGGGTTGCGCGGCGCCGACGGCGTCGTCAACCGGAGATTCGAACGCGACCGAATTTATCCGGTTGCCTGTCGGGCGCGTCGAATCATGCCTGCCCTTGCAGTTCGCGGCAAGGGCGACGGGCGGAGAGTCGTTCGCTGGCGCTTCGTCGGCGGGCTACGACGCGGCGCTACGACCTCGGCTTGCCGTCCGCCGGCAGGGGTTGGATCGGCGAGCCCGGTCCGATCTTCTGCAGATTGCCGACGATGATGCGATCGTCTTCCTTCAAGCCGCTGACCACGGAGACGAGCGCGCCGTCAGTCGGCCCGAGAGTCAGCAGGCGCTGCTCGGCCTTGTCGCCGGCGCCGACGACGTAGAGGTATTTGCCCATCTGGCTGGACCCGAGCGCCGTCTGCGGCGCCATCAAGGCGTTCGGCTCGTCCTTGATGTGCAGCCGCACGCGGACATATTCCCCAGGCAGCAGAGCGAAGTCGGGATTGGCGATCGCCACCCGCGCCGAGATCGTGCCGGTCGACTTGTCGATGGAATTATCGAGAAAGGTCAGCTCTCCCTCGCGCGGGGCGGCGGACGGACCAGCGAGCGTAATCTCGGCCTCGACCTTGCCGGCGGCGCGCGCCTTGGCGATTTCGGCCAGTTCGGATTCGCTGGGGTTGAACGAAACGTAGATCGGATCGAGCTGGACGAGGGTGTTGAGCGGCCCGGACGCCGGTCCGACCAGCGCGCCTTTCGCCGCCTGGTTGCGGCCGAGCCGACCGGCGAACGGGGCGCGGATTTCCGCGTAGCCGAGATTGAGCCGCGCCGCTTCGGCCGCGGCCCGGTCGAGCGCCAGCGCCGCTTCGGCCTGATGCATCGCGCTCGCCCGCTGGTCGTAGACGTCCTTGGCGACGAAGCCGCTCTTGGCCAGCTCCTCGCCGCGGGCGAAATTCGCCTTGGCGTATTCGAGCGCCGCGGCGTCCCGCTGGACCTGCGCCTCGGCCTGGTCGAGCGCCGCCTGCAAGTCGCGCGGATCGATCCGGTAAAGCAGGTCGCCGCTGTTCACGTCGGCGCCGTCCAAAGCGGGTTGGGAGTCGACGTAGCCGGTCGCGCGCGCCTGCAAGGCGATGCTGCGGATCGATTCCGTCCGGCCGGGAAAATCGAGATAGATCGGCAGCGTCTGCTTGACGACGGCCGCCACCGGGACCGGCATCGCCATCATCGCCGCGCCCGGCGCCGAGGCCTTCGCCTCGCCGAAGACATGGCTCGAAATCTCGACGCCGGCGACCGTCGCCGCGCCGAGCGCGGCCAGCGAAGCCACAGTTGCTGTCACAATGCGCATGCGGGACCTCCTGGATTCATTCCGCCGCTTCCGGGCTGGGCAATATGTCGCCGCCGGGAAGGAAGTGCGGCGCGGCATGGGAGAAAGGCTGCGGCGAAGCCGCCTTCACGCGCCCACCTTCGCGCGCCCGCTCGATGAGGGCGTAGAAAACGGGCACGAACACGAGCGTCAGCGTGGTCGCCGCGACCATGCCGCCGAACACCGTCGTGCCGAGTGACTGGCGGCTCGCGGCGCCGGCGCCGGTCGCGAACATCAGCGGCAGCACGCCGAAGATGAAGGCGAACGCCGTCATCAGGATCGGCCGCAATCTCAGCCGTCCCGCCTCCATCGCCGCCTCGACGACGCTCAGGCCTTCGGCGCGGCGGCGCTTGGCGAATTCGACGATCAGGATCGCGTTCTTCGCCGCCAGGCCGATCAGCATGACGAAGCCGATCTGCGAATAGACGTCGACCTGCATGTGGCGCGCCCACAGGGCGCCGAGCGCGCCGACCAGCGCCAGCGGCGCCGACGACAGCACCATCAGCGGCATCGACCAGCTCTCGTATTGCGCGGCGAGGATCATGAAGACGAAGAAAATCGCCAACGCCAGCACGATTGTCGCAATCGATCCGGCCTTGAGCTCCTGATAGGTGACGCCGGTCCATTCGAAGCCGAAGTCGCGCGGCAACGCCTGCGCCGCGGCGCGCTCCATCGCCGCAACCGCCTCGCTCGAGCTGAAGCCCGGAGCGGCCGCGCCGTTGACCAGCGCCGAGGCGTAGTTGTTGTAATGCGGCACAGTCTCCGGCCCGACGATCGGCTTCAACGCGCCGAGCGCGCTCAACGGAACCATGCCGCCGGTCGCATTGCGCACGAACAGCTTGTCGAGGTCGGCGGTCGTTCCGCGCGCGTCCTTGTCGGCCTGCAGGGTCACGCGAAACGTGTGGTTGAACAGGTTGAAATCGTTCACATAGAGCGAGCCGAGATCGATCTGCAGGGTGTTGAAGATGTCGGGCAGGGTGAGGCCGAGCAGTTTCGCCTTCGACCGGTCGAGATCGTAGAGGAGCTGCGGCGTCGAGGCCGAAAACGAGGTGAACAGCGATTGCGGATTGAGCTCCGGCTGCTGGCGCGCGGCGGCGATCAGCGCCTGCGTCGCGTCGTTGAGGGCGGCGCTGCCGGCGCCGGCGAAATCCTCGACCTCGAACTCGAAGCCGCCGGTCGCGCCGAGGCCGTTGACCGAGGGCGGATCGAAGCTCAGCGCGAAGGCGTCGGGAATGGCGAGCAGCTTCGGCCGCACCTGGGCGACGAGGTTCGAGGCGCTCTCGGCCGGGCCGCGCTGGTCCCAAGGCTTCAGGATCGCGAATTCGACTGCCGAATTCGACTGCGCCGCGTTGGTGAGGAAATTGAGCCCGCTGATGAAGCCGGCGATCTCGACGCCGGGAGTCGATTCGAGAATGTCGCGCACATGCCGGGCGACGGCGTCCGTGCGCTCGAGCGAGGCGCCGTCGGGCGCCTGGACGACGACGAAGAAATAGCCCTGGTCCTCGACCGGCAGGAAGGTCGTCGGAACCGCGCGCGACAGTCCGTAGGCGCCGGCGACGAGCAGGGCGAAGACGCCGACCAGCGCCCAACCGAAGCGCACGAACTGCCTGACCGAACGTGAATAGGCGTGCGACAGCCAATCGAAGCCGGCGTTGAACCAGCGGAAGACGAACGACGACCCCTTCGGACTGTGGCGCAGCATCGCCGCGCTCAACGCCGGGCTGAGCGTCAGCGAGTTGAAGGCGGAAATGCCGACCGAAATCGCAACCGTCAGCGCGAACTGGTTGTAAAGCCGTCCGGCGACGCCGGGAATGAACGCGACCGGCACGAACACCGCCATCAGCACCGCCGTCGTCGCGATGATCGGCCCGGTCACTTCCGACATCGCCTTCTTGGCGGCGGCGAGCGGCGGCAGCCCCGCTTCGAGCTGGCGTTCGACGTTCTCCACCACGACGATCGCGTCGTCGACGACGAGACCGATCGCCAGAACCATGCCGAGCAGGCTCAGCATGTTGAGCGAGAAGCCGAGGACCTCCATCACCGCCAGCGTGGCGATCAGCGACACGGGAATCGCGATCGTCGGAATGATCGTCGCCCGCCAGTTCTGCAGGAAGACGAAGACGACGAAGATGACGAGGGCGAGCGCCTCGAGCAGGGTGACGACGACGTCGCGCATCGCCGCCGAGACGAAGCGCGTCGTGTCGTAATGCATCGCGTAGGCGATTCCGTGCGGGAATCGCGTCGAGAGCTCATCCATCTTCTCGGTGACCCGGCGCTGCAGGTCGAGCGCGTTCGAGCCCGGCATCTGAAAGACGCCGAGGACGACCGTCGGGTCTTTGCCGAAATAGGCGGACGACGAATATTGCAGCGCGCCGAGCTCGACCCGCGCGACGTCGCGCAACCGGATCGCGGCGCCGCTCGCCGGATCGGCGCGGACGATGATGTTGGAGAATTCGTCGGGATTGGAGAGCCGGCCGGCGGCGTTGACCTGAAGTTCAAACGGGGTTCCGGCCGGCGCCGGCGACGCGCCGATCTTGCCGGCGGCGACCTGGACGTTCTGCTCGGCGATCGCGTTTTGAACGTCGATCGCGGTCACGCCGAGGTTGGCGAGCTTGTCGGGGTCGAGCCAGACGCGCATCGAATAGCGCCGCTCGCCGAAGATCCGCACGTCGCCGACGCCGGGCAATCGCTTCAACTGATCGACGATCTGCAGATAGGCGTAATTCGACAGCGCGACCTGATCGACCGAATGATCGGGCGAGGTCAGGTTGACGATGAGAACGAAGTTCGGGTTCTGCTTCTTGATCGTCACGCCGCCCTGATTGACGATCGCCGGCAGCGACGAAGCCGCCTGCGACACGCGGTTCTGGACGTCGACGGCGGCGATATCGAGCGGGTAGCCGACGTTGAAGGTGACGGTGATGGTCGAAGAGCCGTCGTTCGAGCTCGACGAGGACATGTAGGTCATGCCCTCGACGCCGTTGATCTGCTCCTCGAGCGGCGTCGTCACCGTGTCGGCGACGACCTGCGCGCCGGCGCCGGGATAGTTGGCGCTGACGACGATCTGCGGCGGCGTGATCTCGGGAAACTGCGAGACCGGCAGCAGGAAGTAGCAGATCGCGCCGGCGAGGACGAGAATCGCGGCGATCGCCGAGGCAAAGATCGGACGCTGAATGAAAAAGGAGACCATCGGACCACAGCTCCGGTGGAAATTCAGTACAGGATCAGCAGCAAAGCCCGGCGAGGCAGGCCTCGGCGACAGGCGCGGGCAGGGCGCGCGCCAGAGCGTTCGCGTCGTCGGGATTGGACCGCCGCTCGAGGCGCGGGGTCGTGAAGAAGCGCAGCGCCTTCGGCTCGCTTTGGCGGCCGCGCGCGATGCGGTCCGCTACGCCGCTGAGCAGCGTCTTCAGTTCGGCGGGCGCGACGCGGTCGGCCTGCATGACCGCCTGGACCAGACCATCGGCCAGGAGTTCGTCGACGGTCGGGGCGTGGCTGAGCGACATGGGGCGTCCTTTTGGCGTTGGGGAAACACTTCGCGCAGCGCCGGCGGCTCCGTCGCTTTGCGTTGACTCCCGACTCGAGGGTGTGTTACCGGTCAGCAACACCGGCATAGATACCGATCGGTAACATCACAGTCAAGAGCCATGGCGAAGAAAGATCTAAGGGGAGGCGACGACGCCCCGATCACGGGCTGTCCGCACGAGCCAGACGCGGCCGCAGAGCGACCGCGCGAGCGCATCGTCGCTTGCGCGCTCGATCTCTTCCATCGCAACGGCATCCGCGGCGTCGGCGTCGAAGCGATCGTCGAAGCGGCGCACACCAACAAGATGACGCTCTATCGCCACTTCGGCTCGAAGGACGATCTCATCCTCGAATATCTGAACTACAAAGGGCGCAAGTCCGAGGAAATCTGGGCGGAGATCGAGGCCGAGAGCCCTGGCGATCCGGCCGGCCAGCTTTACGGCTACGTCAACCAGGCGGCGAAGTTCATCGCCGAGGACGAGCGCGGATGCGATCTCGCCAACGCCGCGGTGGAACTGACCGAGGAGGGCCATCCCGGTCTGAAAGTGATCGAGGAGTTCAAACACCAACAGCGAGATCGTCTCGCCAGGCTCTGTGAAGCCGCCGGCGCCTCGCAACCCGACCTGCTTGCGGACTCGCTCGTGCTGTTGATCGAAGGCGCGCGGGTCAGCCGACGTAGCGTCGGAACCCAGGGCCCGAGCGCCAATCTCGTGCGCACCAGCGCCGCTGTGATCGTGTCGTTCGGCGTGCCCGCGCGGGAGAAGACCGGCGCGCCGCCGAAAGCGACGGACCGGCGTAGCCTGCGCGGCGCCTGAGAAGATCTTCGCGCGATGGCCCGCCAGCGCTTCCGGCCGGTCGTCGGATAGCGGCGGGCCTGCGTTGGCGATCGCGCGCGCACCGTGTAGCGCGGTCTGCGATTGCTCCGCCGAAGGGGCTCGCCTAGGCTTCCCCGACGCGACGGCGACAGCCGCGATCATGGGAGACCGTCATGACCGAAGCGACGAAGACCTTTCTCGCCATCTATCTTGGATCGCCGGCGGCGATGGAAGCCTGGCGGACCAAGTCGGAGGCCGAGCGCAAAGAGCTGCAGGCCAAGGGCATGGTCGCCTGGCGCGCCTGGGCGGACAAGCACAAGGACGCCATCGCCAGCGGCGGCGCGCCGCTCGGCAAGACCAAGCGCGTCACCGCGAGCGGCGTCGCCGACGTGCGCAACGCGATGGCCGCCTACACGATCGTGCGCGCCGACTCGCACGAGGCCGCCGCGACGGTGTTCAAGGACCACCCGCATTTCATGATGTTTCCCGGCGAGGCGATCGAAGTGATGGAATGCCTGTCGATCCCCGGCATGTGAGGGAGGCCGCGAGGGAGCGACGCGCCCGCCAAGGCGCCCGGCGCGGGCGCGCTGTCGCGCCGGGGGGCGGTCCGAGCCGCCGACCGACAAGGTCTTGGGATCGCGCGCGAACGGAGGTCTTGAAATATTTCGGCTGCAGTCCTATATTAAGGCTTCGAAATTCGGCCGGACCTTCTTTGCCGCGAGCGGTTCAATCAGCTCATGGCGACGCTCTTCCCCCAAAAATCGAAACACGACGATGACTCCGCGTCGCGGAGTTGCGTTCTTAGGCCCGCATCCAAGAGGGGCGTCATGCCTACAGGCACAGTCAAGTGGTACAATTCGCAAAAGGGCTTCGGCTTCATTCAGCCGGATGACGGCGGCAAGGACGCCTTCGTTCACGTCAGCGCGATCGAACGCGCCGGCATGGGCGACCTGACCGAAGGTCAGAAGATCAGCTACGAGCTGGTCACCGACAAGCGCTCGGGCAAAATGTCGGCGGATATGCTCAAGGCCGTCTGAACGAGGCTATGAATCATGCTGACTGGCGACCGCGGATGGACCGGCGCTGGCGGCGATGAATCTGCGCAGTTCACGCTGCGAAGGGAAGGGTCAGGATCGCTCCTGGCCCTTTTTTCACGTCATCTCTTCTGCGAGGCGCCATGTCATGATCGGACATAAATTCGCGGTGGGGCAATCCGTCGACTTCGACCGGAAGCTGACGCCGTCGCCTAGGCCAGCGGGTCCCTATGAAGTGACGCGCGTGCTGCCGGCGGAAAACGCCGAGACGCAGACCTATCGCATCAAGAGCAAGGCTGAGCCGTTCGAGCGCAGCGCCAAGGAATACGAAATCGTCGCGGTCGAGCCCGTCGCCAGCGAATCGGCCGAGGCCTTCGCCGCCGCCCCCGGCGCGCGTCGCCGGCATTGACGAGGCGCGGAGGTCCGAGGCCCTAGGTCGCCCGCGCAGCCGACCTCGCCGCGGCCTCGCCCACGGCGTTCGCGTGAGATCAGGCTGAGGCGCGCCGCAGGCGCTGCGCGTTCGCCGCCGGCGCCTCGCTTCGACGTGAAGCGGCGTCGGGATCGGGCGCGGGCGCAAAATGGGTCGGCGCCGCGGTCGATCCGCCGCGCCATTGCGCCGGCGAACCCGGCAAGTCTCCCGTCACTTCGACCTGGGCGACGTCATCTGCGTGGCGAAGCTCCTTGTCGGAGAAGCGCAAATCGAGCAGCCGGCCGTCGTCGGTGCGGAGCTGGACGCCAGGCCGACCGAAGACGGCTTTGAGGGCGGAGGGAGAGACGCCGATCTCTCCGGAGCTGACGATGATGCCCCGCGGCCTCAAGAAGCCCTCGAACTCATAGGAAGCGCGGGCGACCGCATCGCCGTCGCGGGTCAATAGACCGCTGCCCGAGATTCGACCGAGATATTGCATGATTGAACTCACTTGCATGGCGACGCGTCCGACGCGTCGCAGGGATCGGTTTCGAAGCTCGCGGCGCATTCGCCGACGTCGATCCGGAACATCCGATCGACCCGTCGAACGCCGACAGATTGATTGGGCGGGGAAACGTCGGCGGCGTATGCGCGATCCGCATTCGCCTCTGTTTGCGCGTCAGCCCTTTCGTTTCGGCGGGCTGGTCGCGGCCGAGGCGCTCTTTGGCGCGAAGGGCGAGGCCGGCGCCGCGACTGACGGCTTTGCCGCCTTCGGCTTGCGCGCTTCCTTGTTGCCGCGTCGTTGGGACTTGGCCATCTTCTTCTCCTTAGGCGGCGTCCGGCGCCGCAGACCGCACCATGCGTCGCTCCGCGCACGTCGTCTGCCGAGGCGGCCGAAGAACGACTTGGCGCCGGAATTCACATGTCAGTCAAAATATTCGCCGGCGCGAATTCTCGCACGTCAACCTATCCACAACATATAGATAGTCGTGGCGAAGAAACAAGATCGAGGTTTCCTCGGCATCCAATAAGTCGATGGCGATTTCGAGGGGAATTTTGTGAAGAAAATCCTTTGAGTATCTACGGTTTTCCAAGTTCGACGCTATCTCCGATCCAGGCGTTCGGCGGCGACTTGGCGGATGAAGAGGGACGCCGGATCGCCGGCTCAGCCGGTCGGCTGCAGGCCGAGTCCGCTCATTCGGCGGTGGGACCAACCGTCAGGTTTTCGTCGTGACTGCGACGTGGAGCGTAGGTCGGCGAGATCGCCGGAACGCGATCCGCTCGGCGCATCTTGATCCACGAACGATATTCGCGCGGCGTCATTCCTTTCTCATGGCGGAAGTTTCGATTGAAATTCGAGATGTTCTGAAATCCGCACTCGAAGCAGATGTCGGTGATGCTGAGGGCCTCGCTTTCAAGCAATGTGCACGCCCTGGCGATGCGAATCTTGCGAACGCAGTCGACGAAATTGTTGCCGGTCATTTTCTTGAAGTGCCGCGAGAAGGTCGACTCGCTCATTCCCAAGATTCCGGCGGCGGCCGACATTCTGACGTCGTTGATGTTCCCGAAGATGTACTCGATCACCTTGCCGATTTTCGCGTCTCCGCCGACGGTCAGTTCCGGCCGATAGGTTTCGCCGGCGAGGAGATGTTTCTCCGTCGCCGCGATCATGCGTTGGAGGAGGCCGACAAACAGGGCGACCCGCGCCAGACCGTCGGACGCGCCAATCTGCAGCAGCAGTTCTCCGCACTCGTCGGCGTCTTGGCCGTGGAACTCGATCCCGCGCAGAGAGTCCTTCAGCAGCGCGGACATTTTCCCGAATTCCGGAAATACCTTGTGGGCTTCATCGACAAATCTTCCGGTAAATTGGAGCACGACGTCCCGGCCGCGGATCAATTGTCCCGGGCTGACGTCGCTCACCCAATGGTGAGGAAGGTTAGGGCCAATCAGCAGGAAATTGCCCGGTCCGAATGGCCCGATATGGTCGCCGACGAACATCTTGCCGGTGCTCTCGGTGACCATGTGGATTTCGAATTCCGGGTGGTGGTTCCAACGGGCGAGCGGGCTGGGGTAGTCGTGCCGATGCCAACGGAACGACGCCAGGGGGTCGCTGACGATCAGCTCGAAGTCCGGAACGATGAGCCGATCTTTTGCGCTGTCGGCGTCGTCCCCGTCAGGCCTGGCGCGGAGCGGCGGCTGGCGGCTAGACCGGTGGGGAGCGTCGAGCAACATGTTGGATTTTGCAACATATCGCATTGGCGCGGACCTTCTGTGGGCCAAGGATCAGCAAAAATATCATGAAAAACAGACGTTTTCGAGTCCCTGCACTTTCTCCATCTTACAGCTGTTATTTAAGAGCCTGCAAAATCGTATCGGATCATTGCAAGCGCGCTGCTATTCGGCCGCGCGCTCTCTAGGGTAAATTTCTTGCGTCGGGCTTCCCATGAGGGAGTCCGGAAACATAACAAATGCCAGGAGGAACGGCCCATGACGTACACGAATAGACTCTCCGCGTGCGTGGGCGCGGCCGCGTGTCTGATATCCGGCGTGTTGACTGTGCCGGCGCTTGCGGACGCCATATGCAAGAGTGACGTCAGCGTCCTTGCCCAACCGCGCGATGGCCTCACAGTCCTTGAGAAATACAAGGACGAGTTCAAAACGCTGAGCGGGGCCTCGTTCAACATCGATTACCTCAACGAGAACGATCGCCGCGCCAAATCGCGCGCCGACGCGTCGACCATCGGCAAGTATAACGTCTACTACGTCGACGAGGCCAACGTCTCCCTGTTCTCCGCCTCGAAGTGGATCGTGCCGCTGCTCGACTACTACCCGAAGGAATATGATTACGCAGACTTCGACGCCGGCCGCCAGAAAGTGGCGACCGTCGGCGGCGTCGTCTACTTCGCGCCTCTCACCGGGGGCACCGACGTCATGGTCTATCGGAAGGACCTCCTCGACAAGGCCGGCATCAAGCCGCCGAAGACGCTCGACGAAATGATCGCCGACGTCCAGAAGCTCAATGACCCGGACAATGGCGTTTACGGCATAGCGCTTCGCGGCGCACGCGGATCGGGGGCGAACGTTTGGCGGTGGATGCCCTACTTCCGCGGATTCGGCGGCCAATGGTTCGACGGCAACAAACCGGTCTTCAATTCGGACGCATTCGTCAAGGCGACCCAGACCTATCTCGACCTGTTCAAGTATTCGCCGCCCGGCACGAAGACGGGCAGTTGGGACGAGTCGACGGGCGCCTTCCTCGCTGGGCATGTCGCCATCCTCGTCGAGTCGGACCCCCTGGCCGGCTGGGCGATCGATCCCAGGATGTCAAAGGTCGTCGGCAAGGTTGGCTTTACGGCGCCGCCCTCGCCGCTGACCGGCGGCGGCTACGGGCACGGCTTCGCCATCGGCGCCAAAGCCAACAAGGACGAAGCCGCGAAGAAATGCGCGGGGCTGTTCATCGCTTGGGCGACATCGAAGGAAAACGAAAAGCGCCGCCTTGATGAAGGCCTGTTCGGCGAGCTGAACCGCACCAGCATCATGACCAGCGATGAATTCAACCAGAAGTTCGGCGCCGATCTCGGCCAGGCGTTGGTCGACGCCGCCAAGGTGACGACGATCAACTTCTGGCAAGATCCCGAGTGGCCGGCTCTGGGCGACCATTGGGGCATCGAGCTCGAGGAGCTCATCACCGGGACTCGCACCGACATCAAGGGTTCCGCCGATGAGCTCGAGACCTTCGCGAAGACTTTGGTCGCGAAGCGAAACTGACAAGGCCGCGGTCTCTTCGGCCTTTTGACCACCGCCGGCAGGGCGGAGGCGCGTCGCCGAAATCGGTTGGCGCGCTTCCGTCCGCGGGGGTATCCCATTGGCGATAGCACTCGGCTCAGGGCTGTGGCTGTGAAGACTGGCACTCGGCTTCCGTTCGTCTTCGTCGTTCCGACAATGGTGGCCCTGGGCGTTCTCGCCCTGGTCCCCACCATCGACGCGGTGAACATCGCGCTTCAGGATCGCGACTTGAGCAGTCCTGACATCCATTACGTTTGGTTCACCAACTTCGTAGCCCTGTTCAGCGACGACAGATTTCTCAACTCGATGTGGGTGTCGCTGATTTGGGAGATCATGACGGTGTCGGCGACGATGGTCGTCGCGATTCCGCTCGCCGTGCTGCTGTTCGAGGCGGTCGGACCGCGGGCTCGCAACGCGCTGTGCGTTCTGTTGATCGTCCCGGTCCTGTTGCCGCGCGTGTCTGCAGCCTACGTTTGGAAGTTCGCCTTCCATCCCCTGTACGGTCTCGCCGCGTTCCCCCTGAAACTCGTGTTCGGCCGACCCGTCGACCTCCTCTCCGATCCCCACACGGCGATGGCTACGGTCGCGGTCGTCGACGTTTGGCAGTGGGCGCTGCTGTTTTCCGTCGTCATCGTGAAACTGCTCGAGACGTTGCCGCGGCAACCGCTCGAGGCGGCGCGGCTCGATTGCGCGCGGACGTGGGAGGTCTACCTCTACGTCGCGATTCCGATGCTGCGGGCGCCGCTGATCAGCCTCGTCTTCGTGAAGATGGTCGAGTCTCTGCGCGCGTTCGACCTGATCTACGTCATGACGCGCGGCGGGCCAGGGGTCGCCACCGAAACGCTCGATATGTACGCCTACTCCCAGGGCTTCATCGAATCTGGCCGGATCTCCTATGCTTCAAGCATGGCGGTCCTCATGATGGTGGCGACTTCGATCGCCTTTACGGTGATTTGGAAATGGGCCCGGCAATAACCCGCAACCTGCGACACGTCGCGGCCGGCGCGATCATCGCCGTCGTCGCGTTCATCGTCGTTGTCCCGGTTCTTTGGACGCTGCTGAGCGCGTTCAAGCACACCGTGGACATCGAAACCTCGCCGCCGATTCTGTTTTTCAAGCCGACGTTGGAGAATTTCGCCTATGTGATCGAACGCGCCAGTGTTCGCGGCGCGCTGCTGAATTCGATCATCATCGCCGGCTCGTCGGTGCTGATTGGCGCCGTGCTCGGCTTGCCCTGCGCCTATGCGGTGGCTCGCTACCCCACGCGCCATGCCGCTGACATCCAATTTTTCGTGCTTTCGATCCGTTTCCTGCCACCGATCGCGGTCGCGCTGCCGCTGATGGTGATCTGGCTGGATGCCGGCCTCTACGACACGCGCCTCGCGATGATTGTGACCTACACCCTGTTCACGCTTTCCGTCACGATCTGGCTGGCCATTCCCGCCTTCAAGCGGGTGCCGCGCGAGATCGAGGAGGCGGCGTTCGTCGACGGCTACAGCGCCTACGCCATCTTCTTTCGCGTCGCGCTGCCGGTCGCGGCGAAGTCGCTGATCGGCGCGATGGTCTTCTCCTTCGTTTTGGTCTGGAACGAATTCCTGATCGCGCTGATGCTCACCACCTCCGACGCCAAGACGCTGCCGATCGTGGCTTCCGAGCTGTCGCAATTGGGCTTCGACACGCCGTGGGGCATTCTCAACGCCGCGGTTATTGTTCTGTCGCTGCCGCCGCTGATTTTTCTCGGCGTTCTCAGCGGCTTTTTGAATTCATTCGTCAAACGGAAGGGATAGGAGAGACCCATGCGAGCCCTTGTCTTGGAAAAGCAGCGGAGCCTTTCGCTTCGCGACATCGACCTGCCGCTCGAGATGGGTCCGCGAGACGTCAAGATCCAAATCGACACGGTCGGGATTTGCGGCAGCGACGTGCATTACTACACCCACGGGCGCATTGGCTCGTTCGCCGTCAACGCGCCAATGGTTCTCGGCCACGAAGCCGCCGGGGTCGTGGTCGACGTCGGCGCGGAGGTGAAGACTTTGCGCGCGGGCGACAGGGTCTGCATGGAGCCGGGCGTGCCGGATCTGGCCTCCAGGGCGTCGAGACTTGGCCTCTACAACGTCGACCCGAACGTGACCTTCTGGGCGACGCCGCCAATTCACGGGTGCCTCACCGCTTACGTGATCCATCCGGAGGCGTTCACTTACAAGCTTCCCGACAATGTCAGCTTCGCCGAAGGCGCCCTGGTCGAGCCGTTCGCGATCGGCATGCAGGCGGCCGCCAAGGCCAAGATCGCGCCCGGCGACGTCGCCATCGTGATCGGCGCCGGAACAATCGGCATCATGACGGCGCTGGCGGCGTTGGCGGGGGGCTGCGCCCGCGTCATCGTCAGCGATCTCGTGCAGGAGAAGCTCGATATCGTCGGACGCTACAGCGGCGTCACCATCGTCAATTCGCGCAAAGAGAATCTGGCGGCTCAGGTGTCGAAGATGACCAGCGGCTGGGGCGCGGACCTGGTGTTCGAGGCGAGCGGCAGCGCCAAGGCCTACGAGGGGATTTTCGATCTCGTGCGCCCAGGCGGCGCGGTGGTGTTGGTCGGCATGCCGGTCGATCCGATCAATTTCGACGTCGTCGGCGCGCAGGTCAAGGAAGCGCGCATTGAAACCATCTTCCGTTACGCCAACGTCCACGCCCGCGCCATCGAGCTGATCGCGTCAGGCAAGGTCGATCTCAAGCCGCTGGTGAGCGCAACCTTCCCGTTCGAGAAAAGCATCGAGGCGATCGAGCGGGCGGCGTCTGGCCGACCTAGCGACGTGAAGCTTCAAATCAAAGTTCCGCACGGGTCGCCGGAGTCGTGAAATGGCGCAGATTTCCTGCCAGAAGATCGCCAAGTCATTCGGCCCGGTTACGGTCGTCCACGACGTCGACCTTGACGTCGTGGACAACGAATTCGTTGTCCTTCTTGGACCGTCCGGGTGCGGGAAATCGACGATTCTGCGCATGATCGCCGGCCTCGAGGAAATCAGCGACGGCCTGATTTCGATCGATGGCCGCGTGATCAACGATCTTCTGCCGCGCGATCGCAACGTCGCGATGGTGTTCCAGAACTACGCTCTCTATCCGCACATGTCCGTGTACGACAACATCGCCTTCGGCCTCAGACGGCTCAAGACGCCCAAGCCCGAAATTGATCGCCGCGTCAACGAAGTCGCGGCCGTTCTGCGCATCGAGCGACTTCTGGAGCGTCGCCCGGCCGAACTTTCGGGCGGCGAGCAGCAACGCGTCGCCATCGCCCGCGCGATGATCAAAACCCCGGCGGTGTTCCTGTTCGACGAGCCTCTCTCCAATCTGGACGCCAAACTGCGCAATCACATGCGCGTCGAAATCGCGCGGTTGCACCAGCGTCTCGGCACTACGACGATCTACGTCACCCACGATCAGCTCGAGGCGATGACGCTGGCCGATCGGATCGTGCTGCTCAAGGACGGCCGGATCGAGCAGGTGGGGACGCCGCGCGAGATATTCGATCGGCCGCGCACCCAGTTCGCCGCGTCGTTTGTCGGGACGCCGGCGATCAACTTCCTGGAAATGACGGCCCGTCGCGAGCCGTCGGAAACGCTGCTCTGGCGCGGCGAGACAACGCTCCGTCTTCCGTCCGAGCGCCTTGCCGTCGACGACGGCGCGCCGGTGGTGGTCGGGTTGCGGCCCGCTCACCTCCATCGGGGTTCGGCGAGCGGCGACGCAGGACGCCTGAGCGGCAGGGTCGACCTGATCGAATTCCTCGGCAATGAGGCGTTGGCCACCTTCCAGGTCGGCGGCGTCGACGTGACGGCGTTGTTGCCGGGTCGAGCTCCGCCAAGCGTCGGCGACACGATTGAAGTCGCGGTTCACGGCGGCGACGTTCACGTGTTCGACTCGAAGACAGGCCTGTCGCTCGTCTGCAATTGACCTGCGTCTGGAACCATGGACCGCGCGAAGCGGGAGAATTCCAATTCGGCCGTCGTGGGCGGGCTGAGGATCTTCCCTGAAGTGGGCGCGATTCAGCGAGCGGCGCATCGCGTCCGCGCTGCGCCAGGCGGAAGGGGGGCGTCGCTCGCCGAGGTCTGTCGCGAAGCGAAGCCGCGCCAGGGGCGATCCGGCGCCGTCGCCGCGGATGAAGTCTGGGCAATGGACGTCGTTCATGAGCTGCGGTTCGATGGCCGCAAGATCCGCGCGCTGACGACCGTCGACGCGTTCGCGCGTCGTTCGCCGGCGATCGACGCGGGATAGGGCGGCCGAGGGGCGGGCGCGGTCGCGACGCCGGAGTCGCATGGCGGAGGAAGTCGGGGGTCGCCAACGACGATCCGGCTCGACAGCGGGCCGGAGTTCGTCAGCGGGGCGTTGGACCGAAGGGCCTTCATGCGCCGGCGTCGCGCTCGACGTCTCCCGGCCGGAAAAGCCGACCGGCGACGCCGACATCGAGCCGTTCAACGGCGAATTCCGCAGGGAACGCCTGAACGCCAACGGCTTGCTCAGCCGCGACGACGCAGGAAAATGCGAGGCCCGGCGCAGGGACGACGACGACATTCGTCCGCATGGCTCGCTCGACGACGGGCGGCCGACAGAGCTTCGCCCGCCGCTCGGCGAGCCCGGCCAGCCAGGCGGCGGACGAAGCCGAAAGTTTCCCGCCGCCTGGCTGGCCAGCGTCGGGCAAGCCCAAAACAACCCACGACTCTAGCCCCGGGCTGGATGATTTTTGGGTGTCACAACAGCCCCAACCTGGCGAGCCGGGTGGCGGCGGATCTGCAACTGGACAGCTTCCGTAGGAGGCAGGCCAGGCCGACGTCATTGCTCAGGGGTGGGCGGCGTAGGTGGGGATCGCCGCTGTTCGACGCTTGCGGCGCGCGCGCTCGTTCCGTCTCGCGGCGGCGCAAGCTGCAAGCCAAGTGGCCCGCGTGAGGCTCGTTGTGAGCCGGATCATGAGGGCGGCGCGAGGGTCGACGAGATGGCGGCGCGGACGCCGCCGCGGTGCGCCGGCGCGGCGATGAGGCGGAATGATGGACAGTTTTCGAGACGGCCGTTGGGCTGGGGCGGCGCCGATTTCGAGATTGTAGTCACAGACAGGAAGACTTCCCCGGCCGACGGCAAAATGTAGCCACATCGGTCGCATCGCCATCGGCGCTGTTGAAAATTGGGGTCACAAACTGGACGCGTTCCTCGCAGGGCCAAAAAATGTGGTAACGGGGCCTCGTTGTCGTACGAAGTCGCGGGGTTTTGAACGCGCTTGGGAGATGTGCATGGATTCTGTCTCCACCAAGGATGCGAAGAAGAAGTTTTCGGCTATTCTCTCCTCGGCCGGAAACGGCGAGACGACAATCGTCACCAACTTTGGTCGCCCGGTCGCCGTGATCGCGCCTTTTCGTGGGGAGGGTCAGCAGGAGCGCGCCAATCGTTCGAATCGGCCTGCTTTTGAGCAAGCGCTGTTGTCGCTTCCGTATGATCTTGATTTCTAACGCAAACAACGGCCGAATGGAGACATTAAGTTGTGAGGGGTTTGTTGCTCGACACGCGTCTTTTAAAGCATCTCGCGCCAGGGGAGGGTGGCCGAAATTGCAGTTTCCGCGACTTTGTATGCAACAGCGCGCAGCCAATTTTTCTTTCGATCATCTTAGTCGTTGATATTAAAGCCAGAATTCAAAAGGTCCGCAGCACCCGCCAAGAGGCCCGCGCAGACGCCCTGGACGCCTGGCTCGAAGGCATCGTGGCCAATTACGGCGATCGGATCTATCCAGTCGACGCCGAGGTCGCTATGTGCGCGGGCGAACTGATGAACCGATCTCGAGCGTTCGCCGCCCGCAACTTCTCCGACCTGCTGCTGGCGGCGACGGCGCGAGTCCACAACCACGCGCTTGTGACGGAAAGAAAGAGCGATTTCGTCTCGATGAATTCGGGAATCGAGCTTTGGGACCCCTTCGATTAAGGCCTCCCGGGCAATTGACCGAAGTCGATGGACTGATTGCGGACGTCGCCGCCGTTCTTCCTTGCGCGCCCCGGGCGTGACGGTCGATCAATCGTCCGAGGAGGCCGATGATGTTGCGCGCGCTTGCGCGTTCGTCCAGCCAAGCGTCGCGAATTCCGGTTCGATTGACGATTCGCTTGCGTTGCCGTAAATTTCGACCAGTCGAATCGACCATCTCAAATTACGGTATCCGGTCATGCGCGAAATTCAGGCCTCAGAGGCCAAAACTCGGTTGCCCCAACTTCTCGACGATGTGGAGCGCGGGGAGACCCTGGTGATCACCCGGCACGGCCGCGCCATCGCGCGGATTGTGCCCGAGGCGTATCTGCGGCAGGCGGAAATCGATAAGGCGATCGACGACATCAAGGCGTTGCGGAAGCGCACCGGAAAGATCGCGCTCGACGAGCTTCTTTCGGCCAGACACGAGGGGCACAAGTCCTGATGCCGTTCGTGCTCGACGCATCTGTCGCCGTCTGCTGGGCTTTCGAGGACGAGGACCATCCCGTCGCGGCATTGTCGCTGGAGCGCGTCCGCGCCGACGAAGCGCGCGTGCCAAGCCTGTGGTGGTTCGAAGTGCGCAACACCCTCATCGTCAACGAGCGTCGGGGACGCCTGAGGGAGAGCGACACAGCGGCCTTTCTACGCGCGCTGGCGCGCCTAAACGTCACGATCGATCGGTCGCCCGATGAGGCCGACGTTCTTGCGCTCGCTCGCCGGCGCCAGCTGACAGTCTATGACGCCGCCTATCTGGAGCTGGCTCGGCGCGAGCGCCTGGAGCTTGCGACGCTCGACACCGCTCTCGCGACAGCGGCGCGCGCTGAACGGGCGCCGTTGCTCGGCGAGCGACGACAAGGCGATTGAGGATTGCGGCTGGCGCGAGCGGAGCGCCAGGTTCGTCGATCCGCCGCCAATCTCGGGCCGCCGGCGGGACGGTCGCTCTCGCCGTTTCGTCAATCGCGAACTTGCGGCGCAGCTGGATTACTTTCCCGACAAAACATCCCCCCAGCCCTTGGCGATCGGTTTGGGCGTCGGGTCGCCCCAATTCATCGCCCAAGGCTTGGTCCAACAGTTCGCGCACGTCCGCCGGAAGGCGTGCACTCTCTCGGGATGCGTGGGTCCCAGGGATTTTCCGGCGTGTCGGCGAATGCTTCGTGGTTATTGGTCTCAACCGGCGATATCGGAAACGGCGCCTGCGCGGACAATTCAGGAAGTGGGCGGCCTCGTTCGCGTTGAGCGGGTCGACGAACTTGGCGCAGACAAAGACCGCGCGGGCGCCGATCGCAAATAGAAGGCAGGCCTCTTCGCCGAGCTCCGGCAAAGCAACGGCCGTCACCGTGACGACGCCGAGTTCGCGGCCGCCCTTGAGCCCATTCAGTTTCTTGGCGCGGCCCCGAGGAATTCGGCTGACGCCGTAACGTTTGAGGCATCGGTGAAGCGCGGATCGGCTGAGATTGGGAATCAGCGGCCTCAGCCGCGCCAGGCGATCGTCGAGCGCGAGGCGCGTGTGTTTCCGGAAGACGACGATCAGGGCTTCTTGGGCGGCGCTGAGCGCCGTCGAGACTGGATGTTTCGGCCCCGTTGGCGCGTCGTCGGGCGTATCCCGTCGTTTCCATTTGTCGACGGTCTTCGGGTTGAGCCCGAGGGACAAAGCGAGCTTTCGACTCGGCTCGTCTCGCCGTCGTTGAATCTCGCGTCGGACTTCTAGCGTCGTCTGGCTGCCGGGATGTCGTTCGCGGGCCATTTCGCTTCGTCCGCAGATTTGTCCTCACTATGGGACAAAGCTTCGATCAAGACGAGGCTCACCCTTAAGGCCTGACTATAATTATGAGATGGTTTGCGCGACGAGGGTTTTGGGATCCGGACTTGACGATGCGAGACGACCAAATTGGACGGAACGTCAGTTCTCGGTGATTGGCCGCCCGCGTCAGCTCACCAAATTCAGGGCTTTCGAGAAACCGGGCGCCGCCGTCGCAAGAATCGTGTGCGGAGCTTCCGCGCCAACTTGTCGCAATACAAGGATGGGGATATCGAAGGACGTTAGGCAGTATCGGGGGATCATTGCATGCCGTCATCCAAGTCCGACTCTTCCGATCCGCTCGGCTTGGCGGCCGAAATCGTCTCCGCCTACGTCGTCCGCAATTCTTTGCCGCGGGCTGAACTGCCGGCGCTGATTCAATCCGTGCATGCGGCGCTGACGAAGAACGCAGGCGCGGATTCGTCAGACGCGGCGGCGCCAGCGGCGCCAACGCCGGCGGTGACGGCGCGCAAGTCAGTGACGCCGGACTATCTGATCTGTCTCGACGACGGCCGCAAATTCAAATCTTTGCGGCGGCATCTGGCGACGCTGGGAATGACGCCGGAGCAATACCGCGCGAAGTGGGGCTTGCCGAACGACTATCCGATGGTCGCCCCCAATTACGCGGCGCAGCGGTCGGAGTTGGCGAAGAAGATCGGGCTTGGTCAATTCCGCAAGAGCGGCGGCGGCGTGAAGCGCAAACCGCGGTAACCGCTACCCCGGTCTCGCGTCCTTCGAAGTCTGGGCCGCCGCTTTGCGGCGCTCGCGAGGCGGTTCGGCTGCTACGGGCGTATTGCAGTCCTCTTGGGCCTCGGCGTCGATGACCTCTCGACAGTTGGCCGTCTTCGCACTTGACCCGCCGGCCTAGACCAGATGTTCGCCTGAGATAGGGGCGACCCGTCTCGCAATATGCAGGACTACGAGGGTTGCGCTGGACGAACCGGCGCCGAGCCTCATGCATAGGAGACGGGTCATGGAGCAGGATATCATTTACGTCGGCCTCGATGTGCACAAAGACACCATCGCGGTGGCGCTCGGGGAAGCAGGCAAGCGAGCGGAGGTGCGCGAGCACGGCAAAATCGTGAACACGCCGGCCGCGTTGAAGACGCTGTGCGCCAAGCTGGCGCGGAACGGCGCCAAGCTACGATTTTGCTATGAAGCCGGCCCTTGCGGTTATGGCATCCAGCGCCAGTTGAGCGAAGCCGGACACGAGTGCGTCGTGGTGGCGCCGTCGTTGATTCCTCGCAAATCCGGCGATCGGATCAAGACCGATCGGCGAGACGCCATCAACTTGGCCAAGCTGCACCGGGCGGGCGAACTCACTTCGGTATGGGTTCCTGACCCCGCCCATGGGGCTATTCGCGATCTGGTGCGCGCGCGAATGGCTGCGGTGCGCGTGTTGCGGCAGACGCGCCAGCAACTGTCTGGCTTCTTGCTGCGCCATGGTCATCATTATAACCGGCCGGCCTGGACCCTGATGCATCGGCGCTGGCTGGCCGGATTAACGTTCGAGCACGCCGCGCATTACATCGTGCTGGAAGATTGTATCGCGGCCATCGAGGCGGCGACGGCACGGCGGGACCGCCTCGAAGCCCACATCGAATCCGCGCTGTCGGACTGGTCGCTGACGCCGGTCGTGAAGGCGCTGCAAGCGCTGCGTGGCCTGGCGCTGGTGGCCGCGGCGACGCTGGTGGCGGAACTCGGCGACATCACCCGTTTCGCCAATCCCCGCCAGTTCATGGCCTATCTGGGTCTCGTTCCTTCCGAGCATTCCAGCGGAAGCTCACGACGTCAGGGCGGGATCACCAAGGCGGGCAATGGCGCGGCACGGCGCATGCTGATTGAGGCGGCGTGGAGCTACCGGTTTCCGGCGCGGATCGGTCGCGATCTCCTTCTGCGTCAGGAGAAGTTGAGCAAGCCGGTCCGCGACATAGCGTGGAAAGCTCAAGAACGGCTGTGTCGTCGATATCGCAAGCTCGCGCATGCGGGGAAGCTGAAGACGGTGATCACCGTCGCGATTGCGCGCGAACTTTCCGGGTTCGTATGGGCGATCGCCAAGCAGACGCCAGCGGCAAGCGCGTGAGGCGCCCGCGGCTGAAGTTCTAGCCATCCATTTCAAAGGAGGAGACCACCGACCACAACTCATCCAAGGTTAGGCAAGGCTGGAGGCACGGTCACGGCCAGGAGAACCCTCGTTTCCACTAACAGCCGGATTCTATCCGACGCTGGATCCTAGACAGAGGAAGCTCCGCGACGCATTACCGGTCCGGCGGTAACCAACCCGCGTATCAGAGCATGATCAACCGTCGTCTTCATGATCGTGCCTCCTGCCCTGCCTAACGGCGGTCGATTTGAAACGCTCGATCGGGAGCAAAAGAATATTCGTGCCTGCAACTTGAAACGGCGAACATGAGAGTGGTCAAAATCCGACGCTTGGTTCCCGCGCCGACGGACCGGGGCCGACCTTGGTACGACCTTCCGCCAACCGCGCCCAATCGACCGGAATTGGCCGTCCGCTGTCGGCCAGCTTCGGCCAATTGCCGCCACTGCCAGCTTATACCAAGTCCCGAAGGGCGTGACTCTCGGCTTCCCAAATCATCGGCGAGCTGATTCAAGGTGGCGAACCCAGGAGGTTTGCCATGGCTCTTCCGCTCCGGGATGATTTTGATGCTCCGA
>Ga0182030_10004570_pt1 | contig 29500 bp, 21 predicted proteins | sample 812S3MmetaG_FD_121299 | JGI IMG/M metagenome (GOLD analysis project Ga0182030, IMG submission 121299) | Permafrost microbial communities from Stordalen Mire, Sweden - 812S3M metaG (Illumina Assembly) | ecosystem: Environmental > Terrestrial > Soil > Wetlands > Permafrost | place: Sweden...
ATTTTCAGTTGGGGTTACATACTAAGTATTTAATTTTATGCTTATTGCAATCTGGTTTTCAGATTTTCAAGTTGGGTTACGAGTTCTTTTGGTAATTTATTTCCAAAACGGTTGTAATGTTCGATGATCAGTTCAAGTTCCTCAAGCCAATCTTTTTTATCAACTTTTAATATTTCATGCATTTTATCGGACACACCGGGGAGTCCTGAAATGTCAATCGAGTCAATTTTTGGAACAAAGCCTACAGGAGTTTCAACGGCTTCAGGAGAGCCCTCTATGCGTTCAAATATCCATTTTAAAACACGGATGTTATCTCCATAACCCGGCCAAAGAAGTTTGCCGGAGGAATCTTTTCTGAACCAGTTAACTTTAAATATTCGGGGAAGTTTGTTTTTATCCGGAGCTTTTTGTCCAATGTTAATCCAATGGGCAAAATAATCGGCCATATTATAACCGCAGAAAGGCAACATAGCAAATGGATCGCGACGAACGCCGGCTTTCAGGCCTATCGCGGCAGCAGTTACTTCAGAACCCACTACGGAACCCATAAATACCCCGTGATTCCAATCCAAAGACTGATATACCAAGGGAACTGTAGATGGTCTGCGTCCACCAAACAAAAATGCTGAGATTGGAACTCCTTTTGGATTTTCCCAATCTTTATCTATTACAGGACATTGACTTGCAGGTGCGGTGAAACGAGCATTGGGATGAGCTGCTGTTTTACCATTTGCTTTATCATATTTTTCATTCGTCCATGTTATAGTACCTTCCGGTGCATCGTACCCTATTCCTTCCCACCAGATATCTCCATCCGGGGTAAGACCGGTATTTGTAAATATTGTATTTGCCTTACATGACAGCATGGCATTGGGATTCGTTTCCAATGAAGTAAAAGGAGCCACACCAAAGAAGCCGGCTTCAGGATTAATAGCATACAGATGACCATCGTCTCCAAATTTCATCCATGCAATATCATCTCCCACGCATTCTACTTTCCATCCGGGAATAGTTGGAATGAGCATCGCTAAATTTGTTTTTCCACAAGCACTGGGGAAAGCGGCTGCCATATATTTTTTTACTCCTTTGGGATTGGTAATACCCATGATGAGCATATGTTCAGCCAACCAACCTTGTTCTCTCGCCATGGTTGATGCGATACGCAAGGCAAAACATTTCTTTCCAAGCAAAGCATTTCCGCCGTAACCGCTGCCATAAGACCAAATCTCTTTTGTTTCGGGGAAATGAGAAATAAATTTCTTTTCAATAGGAGCACAGGGCCATTTTACATCTTTCTGTCCAGGTTCTAAAGGAGCGCCAACAGAATGTACGCATGGTACAAAATGGCCATTTCCCAGATGATCCAGAACAGCTTTTCCCATACGGGTCATGATGCGCATATTAACAACAACATAAGGAGAATCGGATAATTCAATGCCGACGTGAGATATTTTTGAACCTAAAGGGCCCATACTGAAAGGAATAACATACATGGTACGTCCTTTCATAGAACCTTTAAATAAGGAGCGAAGGAGTTCCTTCATTTCTTTAGGATCTTTCCAGTTATTGGAAGGACCGGCATCTTCCTGTTTTTCACTGCAAATGAAAGTCCGGTCTTCGACGCGGGCTACATCACTGGGATCAGACTGAAAATAATAACTGTTCGGACGCCTTTTATCATTTAATTTAACACCCATTCCTGATTTAATCATTAAATCAAGAAGTTGCTGATTTTCTTCTTCCGACCCATCACACCAATGAATGGAAGCAGGTTGACACCAATCTGCCCATTCTTTTACCCATTGATTAAGTTTTTCATTTTTTGCCATAGTACTACTTCTTTACAAATAAAATTATTATCACCAAAAACTCACTCTTATCTTCTTACTTCTCAAAATTCAAAATCAAACGGTATTTTTTAAACAAACCCTGCAAATATAAAAAAAAATTTAATTGTGAAAATAAAAACAATAGATAACAGAATTCAGACTATAACATATATATCAGCAAAACTGATAGAAGGGCATCTCTAAAAACCAGATTTTTTGAGATGCCCTAAATTCACATTTCTGAGGATGTATTCCGGGTAATTGTTCCGGGAAACCTTTTATTTGTTTAAACAATAGCCGCGTATTAAGTCAGTTTCTTCCTTTAGATATGGAGTACCATCCTGCCGGAATATATCATGATGCCATAAAATAGGTTCTGAACCATCGGTATGACTTGTGTCATTCCAGGAATAGATGGTGTTGGTCTTTCCTTTCACCAGACCCCAATTGATAGCGCCCACATTTTCTTTTTTCAGCAGGGGCAGGATATTTTTAAAAGTGCTGCCACAGGGTCGGGCCATATATTCTGAGCATACCAAGGGACGGTGGTATTTCTGCAAGCTGTCAATAGTGGCTTTCATACTTGAATCCGATCCATAGTTATGATAGGTAATGATATCTGAATTTTCAATCTGGAATTTAGAAATCAGGTTTAGCTTTGTCAGCCAGATTCCGGAAGTAACAGGTTGGGTACTATTCGTTTCCCTTGCCCATGAAAATACATGTTTAAGCAGGTTTAAAGAGCTGTCAGCCTTGTTTGTATTCCCGGGTTCATTATATAAATCCCATAGAACTATTCGTTTGTCATCAGCAAAATGATTCATGATATCTTTAACATATTTTTCTAACAAAGGAAAAACAGTTGTGTCGGCACTTTCTCTCTGCCCAGGATCCTGTAACCAACCTGAATTATGAATACCAGGTTTGGGATCGGGTTGTTTTCCTGTTTTACTTGTTCCATTCCAGCAATCATCAAAAAATACGAACATGGTTTTTATCTTATGTTTTGAGGCTATGGTAAGATATTTATCCATTCTGCTTTTAAAACCTTCCGGATCTTGTTCCCAGGCTTTGTGATGAAGAAACACTCTCATCACATTAAAACCGATGGATCCGGCATAACCAAGTTCGCGGTCTATCGTTACGGTATCAAATGTCTCTGCCTGCCACATTTCAAGCTGATTTACAGCATTGCTGGGAATAAAATCTGACCCTCTCAGCCAGCCGGTTGTTTCAGACCAATGATTGACTTGTTCTATCGTCCATCTATTGCTTTCCCTTTTACTTTCTTTGCAACCAAAAAAAATAAGTAAAGCAATCCATAAAAATTTAATACAAAATTTCAGTTTCATAATTCATTCGTGTTTGTGCTTTCTTTCGTAAATAACATAGGAGTATGAAAAATCTGATCCGGGAGATGCGGATATATCATGTCTTTCAATTTCATGCCACAGGGAAAGGTCAAATTTCGGGAAAAAAACATCGGCAGCAAAATTTTTATGAACCCATGTAATATATAATTTGTTGGCAATAGCGAGGAACTGTTTATAAACGGAACCTCCCCCGATAACAAAGCATTCGCTGCCCGGGCTGCATTTCGAAACCGCATCCTCAATCGAATATGCCATCACGCAACCGTCCATTTTTTCACCGGGAATATCAGTTAAAATTATATTGGTGCGATTGGGCAATGGTCTTTTCGGGAGCGATTCATAAGTCTTTTTACCCATCACAACAGAATGTCCGGTAGTAAGAGCTTTGAAGCGTTTCAGGTCATCAGAAATATGCCATAACAATTGGTTATTTTTACCAATCGCGTAATTCTCAGCAATGGCAACAATAATAGAGATGTTTGTCATTTTAAATTTATTCTATGATTTCAAAATTAAAAATCTTTTTCAGATGATGCAAAACTAATTCTGAAACTTTATTAAAATCCTGTTTTATTCCTTTTTCTTTTTCAATGGAAGTAACCGTTTTATCCGTAAATCCGCATGGGTTGATATGTTGAAAATAACTCAGATCTGTATTGATGTTCAGGGCAAAACCATGCATCGTAACCCAATGACTGCTTCGGACTCCAATAGCGCATATCTTTCTTGTTTTCACCGGTTTGCCAGTGTCTAACCAGACCCCTGTGGCACCGGCATATCTTGTTGCTGTTATATCCAGATCTTTAAGTGAAAGAATAATCGCTTCCTCCAACCAGTGAATATATTCTTTCAAACCTATTTTAAACAGGTGCAGGTCAAATATAGGATAACCCACTAATTGTCCCGGTCCGTGATAAGTGATATCCCCCCCGCGGTTGGTTTTATAAAAAGAAGCATGTTGAGCATTCATTTGCATATAATTAATAAGAAGATTATCTTCCGAACCGCTTTTACCAAGTGTATATACATGAGGATGCTCGCAAAAAATTAAATGATTGGTGAAATCGTTGGTTTCAGGTTTCTTATTTTCCAGAACTTCATTGAACAATTTTTCCTGAAAATCCCATGTCTCCTTATAATCCAATAATCCTATATCGTGAAATCTGATATTTACTGCCATATGATCCTATAAAAATGTAAAATTAAAACTTCCTGAAGGAAATTTAGTAAAACTTATAGAGAGATTTGAGAAGCTGATCAAATTATTATTATATTAGCAAATAAAATTAATTAAAAATAGTATGAAGAAAACACTGAACCTTTTGATTTGTTTCATGATGTTTCCTCTGCTTCAGGCGCAGAATGACGAGGCACCTGATTATACAAAAGGGAAAAACTTATATGTTGTTGCTACTGCTCATTTTGATACGCAATGGCAATGGACTGTACAGTCATCCATTAATGAATATGTACCTGCCACGCTGCGTGAGAATTTCAAATTATTTGAAAAATATCCACATTACAATTTCAGCTTTGAAGGGGCTGTGAAGTATATGTTCGCGCGGGAATATTATCCTGAAGATTTTTCCAGGCTGAAAGATTATATTAAACAGGACCGCTGGCATGTTGTAGGGAGTTCGTATGATGCGGGTGATGTGAATATTCCATCTCCCGAAGCGATCATGCGTAACATTCTGATAGCCCAGACTTATTATCAGAAGGAATTTGGAAAAAAAAGCCGTGATATTTTCCTGCCTGATTGTTTCGGATTTGGTTATGCTCTCCCGGCGATCATGAACAGTTGTGGGTTAAAAGGATTTTCGACCCAGAAATTAGAATGGGGTTCTTCGGTTGGTATTCCATTTGATATCGGGGGATGGCAGGGTGTTGATGGGACTAAGGTTATCGCCATGCTTAACCCGGATCCATACGGAAGTCAGATTCATGGCGATCTGAGCGATGATCCGCGCTGGCTTGAAAAAATAAATAAAACAGGTGATCAGTCAGGTTTGTACATTGGATATAAATATTTTGGAACAGGGGACAGAGGCGGAGCGCCGGCAGATTCATCGGTCTGGTGGCTTGAAAAGACTTTAACAACCGGAACCGGACCCATTAAGGTTCACAATGTTGCCGGAGACTTTCTTTGCCGTCAGATAACCCCGGGACAACTTGAAAAACTTCCCCAATATAACGGGGAATTACTTCTGACTACTCATGGAACTGGCTGTTACACGTCGCAGTGCGCCATGAAACGATGGAACAGAAAAAATGAATTATTGGGTGATGCGGCTGAAAGAGCTGCAACTGCTGCAAATTGGTTGGGAATAGATTATCCGGAAGAAAAACTGAATGATTCCTGGAAACGTTTCTTATGGCACCAGTTCCATGATGATGTAACGGGGACAAGTATAGCCGAAGTTTATACCTTCTCATGGAATGATGAAATCATCAGTCAGAATCTGTTTTCTTCTGTTCTGGAGGAGGCCGCGGCAAATGTGAGCAGGGCTTTGAATACGCAGGTTAATGGTATCCCGTTGGTGGTTTACAATCCTCTTTCCATTTCCCGGGAAGATGTGGTTGCAGCTTCTGTTGTATTCCCTGTTCCGCCCAAAGCTGTCAAGGTATTTAATGCCAACGGGAAGGAAATACCCGTGCAAATAATAAAGGAATATGACAATACGTTGGACATTCTTTTCCTTGCAAAAGTACCCTCTGTGGGTTTTGAGGTATATGAAGTTATTCCTTCCGCTTCAGCATCAACTATTGCAACAGATGTAAAAATATCGAACACCTTCATTGAAAATAACAGGTATAAAGTTACTGTTGATAGTAATGGCGATGTATCCGGTGTCTTAGACAAACAGATGAATAAAGAATTATTACAAGCTCCCATCCGTCTTGAATTGTTAAAAGATGAATCCTACATTTATCCGGCATGGGAACTTATTTATAAAGATGTCATGGCTGCCCCGGAAGGATATGTAGACCATGTCATTTCTATAGAAGTTGTAGAACAAGGACCTGTGCGGGCTACGTTAAAAGTTGTTCGTGAAAAAGAGGGATCGGTCTTTACCCAATACATCCGTCTGGCTGCCGGAAAAGCCGGTGACCGGATTGATTTTGATACCCGTGTAAACTGGTCAACCCAAAGCACCATGGTGAAAGCAGTATTTTCCATGGCTTTTTCAAATCCAAAAGCGACCTATGATCTGGGACTGGGGACCATAGAACGTGGCAACAATAAAGAATCATTATATGAGGTTCCCGCGCAGCAATGGGCGGACCTCACTGCTTCGGATAGCAGTTATGGCATGTCCGTTATGAATGATTGCAAATACGGATGGGACAAACCCGATGACAATACTTTACGTTTAACCTTGTTGCACACGCCCGGCACGTCCGGTAATTTTATGGATCAGGCGACTAATGATCTGGGGAACCATGAATTTATTTATTCCGTTTCAGGACATAGAGGTGACTGGAGAAATGGTTCGCAGTGGATAGCTGCCCGTCTGAATCAACCATTGATGGCATTTCAGACATCTTCACATGATGGTGTTCTGGGGAAATCATTATCTATGGTAAAAGTTAACAATGATAAAGTGTTCGTGAAAGCACTGAAACAGGCAGAAAACAGCGATGAATTGATCATCCGCATCCAGGAATTGAATGGAACGCCACAACCGGGTGTTACCATTAGTTTCCCTGTAAGTATAACTGCTGCCAGAGAAGTAAATGGTGTTGAGGAAGACATGAATCCTGTTGAAGTCAAAAACGGTAAATTGGTTGTTGATCTGAAAATGTACCAGAACAGGACCTTTGCTGTAAAATTAGAAAAGGCACCTGTGAAATTGACAGCTTCATCCAGTATGCCAATTGCATTACCATACGATCTGGATGCAGTTAGTTCTGATAAAAACCGTAAGGATGGTGACTTTGATGGAAACGGTCATGCCATACCTGCTGAATTATTTCCTTCAGAGATACATAGTGAAGGGATTCTTTTTAAGACAGGTTCTACTGCTGATAAGCAAAAAAATATGTTGTTGTGTAAAGGAAATAAAATAAACCTCCCTTCAGGCGAATACAATAAAATATATATTCTGGCTGCTGCCACTGAAGATACCAAAGGTGTTTTCAGGATTGACAACCAGCCGGTAGAACTCTCCATTCAGGCAGGAACAGGAATGATAGGACAATGGGATAGCAGAATTTTCGATGGCAATATTTTTTCTTTGACACGTATTAATGGTAAAGATCTTTCAAGCACAGTACCATTAGCGCCCGGGTATATCAAGAGAGATCCGATTGCATGGTTCAGCACCCATCGTCATGATGCAAATACAGGAACCAATGAAGCTTATTTATTCTGTTATTTATTCAAATATGCCATAGATGTTAAGAAGGAGCCGGCAACCTGACATTACCTGATAACCCGAAGATTCGCGTAGCAGCAATTACAGCGGTCAATGATCTGAATTCAGACACCAGGGCGGCTCACAATTTATATGATCAGTTAGAAAGAAAGACAACGGTAGCGATAAAAACATCAAACAGCTATAGTTATTTTCAGAAATCTGTGACCATAGAACTCACCTCCGGTTCAGCTGCAGCAGATCCGATCTTTTATACTCTTGACGGTAGTTTTCCCACTGAAAAATCTTTGAAATATATCAAACCCTTCGAACTAAATCAAACAACGACAATCAAAGCTTTTGCAATAACTAAAAATGGCAATTCAGGCATCGGAACATTGACAATTTCAAAAATTGAATTTTATAATAGTACTGCTGAAAAAAAAGAGTTTCAGAAAGGTTTAAAATATGGCTATTACGAAGGAGATTGGAAGATGTTACCTGATTTTGCAAGTCTGACAGTTATCCGTCAGGGTACCATCAAGGGAATTGATTTTCCGGAACACAGGGGAGAATATTTCGGAGTAACCTATGATGGATTTATAAAAGTCCCTGTTGAAGGAATATATACTTTTTACCTGAACAGCGATGATGGTTCGCGTTTAATTATTGACGATGTTGAAGTTACCGACAATGATGGATGTCATGCTTTAACTGAAAGAAATGGGAAAATAGCGTTAAAAGCCGGGTATCATAAATTTCATTTGATTTATTTCAACGGTACTTTAAGTAGTGTCATGGAATTGTATTTTGCTGGTCCGGGGATAAAAAAACAACCCGTTCCGGAACAGAATTTTGTTCATTAATACTAGAAATTGTTAATAATATTTTGATTTTAAAAAACTTTATTGTATTTTTATCGTAAAATTGATTTAAAATTATTCGTTTTTTCATTACTTAAAATAAATCACTATGAAAAAGAATTACCTAATCATTGTCTTATTTTTATTCTGTTTTTTAAATTCCTGGACACAGAATACATTATTGGTCTATGAGCCATTTGACACTATTATTTCAAATCCTCTGATGAATATCATTAATAATCCAAATATGGTTTATAATACTATGGCCTTGTCGGGATTTAATGGTAAAAATTCGATTGGATTAACCGGATCCTGGAATACTCAATCCAGTACGATTCCTGGTTATAATATTACCAATACATCACCTCTGACATATGGGAAACTGGAAACTTTGGGTAGTTATGCAGTAGGAGGGTGTGGATATCAGGGTTGTAACAGGCAATTGGCTGTTACAGGAAACATGGCTCCTTATGTAACCGGAGGTACAATTGGTAAATCTGGTTCCGTACTATGGTTTAGCGCCATCCTTGAAATGACGACTTCCAATACGGGTGGTAAGGATCAAAGATATTATTGTGATGTTTATTTTAATAATGGTCAATGTTGGGAATGTAATTCCAACCTTGCTTTTGGTTATTTCGGAATTAGTTCAAACTCTCACGATTCCATTACCGGTCAACGATACTGGTCAGTGCAATGTGGCAACGATACAGTACGATCCAACGTGAAGGTCGTTTTAAATCAACCCACGTTAATTGTTATGAGGGTCTCTTATAGTGCAACAGATACAGTTTCATTGTGGGTAAATCCAACTAATCTGGGAGGAACAGCACCAGTTCCCAATCTGAAAACAACAACAGCAAATTCACTTGTTTTTACTTATTTGGGATACAATCCTGGGTATTGGGCAGGTCAAGGGGCCTGTGACGAAATCAGAATAGGTCAGTCCTATGCCTCTGTTACTCCGGTTCAAAATTATATAGTTCCCTATGTTACAGTAATAAATTCTGTTGATACAGCCGGTTTGTCAGTACAGGTTCCTGTTAATTCAAATACAGGTTATAAAGTAACAAACTCTTCCACTTGGTTAAAGGTAACACCTGCAGTAGGATTATATAGCCAGACGACCCTGACAGCAACTATAATTCAGCAGAATCTGACCGGTTCACTTCGTACCGATACCATTGTTTTAACAGATACTGCCAAAATAAACCCGTCAGCGCCTGCAAAGATTGCTGTCCGGCAATATCCGAAATTGTTATACACGGTAACATTTACCATTAAAAATGGCAGTGGCGTTGTTGTGCCAAATGCTCGTATTGACTTCAATGATTCGGTTCTTCTGACCAATTCTTCCGGCGTAGCTGTTTTTTATGCATTAGATGGATCTTATAGCTGGTATGATATCAGCGCACCTAATTATAATCATACAACCGGATATCAAAGAATCACTGCTAACACTCCTTTGAATTTAAATATCACACCGCTGGCAGGAAACAGTCTTACTGTTTTCGCTTATCAAATAAATTTCAATAATGATACCGTGCCCGTACAAGGTGCCAGTATAAATTTATATAATAATTCAGCAGGTCTGAATACGACAGCCTTCAGCGAAGCAGATGGAAAATACACTTTTACCGGATTAACCCCCAACCCATTAATTAATAGCGAATTAACTGTTACTGATTATAATTTTGGTAGCTTTCAGGAACTCCTTATGAGGATTGACAATGATACAACGGTTAAAGCACAAATTGATGTGGTCACACAACCAGTCTATATTACAGTAACGGATACTACAGGAACAGCTCTTCAGAATGCTTACGTGACCATTGGAAGTCTGAAAGATACTTCTGATGTATCGGGAAGTACCCTGTTTCTATTACCTGCAGGAACCTATGTAGCAAAAGTAACTAAACCCGGCTATATATCCAATACAGATACTTTTACTGTAGGGGAGCTTGAGGTTAATCTTACCGTTCCGATAGATTTAATATGTTATAGTGTAAGTTTTAAAGTTACCAATGCTCAATCTTCGCCATTAGTTGGTGCTCAGATTGTTTTTGATGGACAAACACAATATATAGATGTACAGGGAAAAACAGTATTTAACAATGTTGCACCCGGGAACAAGATACCCTATACGATCAGTGTGGCTCAATATTCAACCGTTGACAGTACTGTTACTGTTACCAATAGTAACGTAACTCAGAATATTATCATGATTGGTGCTGTGTCGGTAGTCACATTTACCGTTGTTGATACATCAAATCATCCGATAGATGGTGCCAGTATTGTTTTCAATGGAGATACAAAACATACAGGAAGCAATGGGAATGCGGTTTTTGATTCTGTTCCCAATGGAAATGGTATGATATTGACTGTTAACTATCCCGGAGATAGCACCAAGGTTGCATCAGTCAGTGTTGATAATGCAAACACTTCGGAAACCATCAAACTCGTTCCCGGTCTTTATAGTGTAACATTTCATGTTATTGACAGTGTAAAAAATCCTGTCGAAGGTGCAACGGTCATATTTAATGGAGATACTTTACATACAAGCTCTTCCGGTTCAGTCATATTTCATAATGAGACTTACGGGTTGGGTTTGTCCTACCATATTACCAGATATGGTTATTCCACTGACGCAGGAACTGTGAATGTTATCGGCAATGAAGTTTTTGTTGATACAATTCATATAGTGGTAAAAACATATAATGTTACGTTCACTGTAGTGGATTCAGTAAATAAAGCGATGTCGGGCGTGAATGTGATATTTAATTATCAGTCAAGTGTGACAAACAGTTCAGGTAAGGCTAAATTTATAAACATTGTACCTGAAAATAATTTACAGTATTCAGTTTCTGAAACAGGATATGTAACTGTTAATAGTAGTGTTAATGTTACTAATGACAGTGTATCGGTAAAAGTTATACTTTGGAAAAACGGTACGATTTTTACTATTACTTTCGATGTAGTTGATAGTACTTCTAAACCGATAAAAGGGGTAGATGTTATATTTAACGGGTTAGGCAAATTAACTAATTCATTAGGTTTTGCTGTTTTTGATTCTATAATGCCTGCTGATAGTGTAAATTATGGAGCTTCACTGACAGGTTATTCATCATATTCAGGAGATTTAATTAGTGTGTCAGGTAATGATACCCTAAATATTATGTTGACTTTGGCTACATACAATGTTACATTTAATATAACAGATAATTTGGGAAATCCATTGGATAGCGCGATAGTACAATTTAATGGAAAGGATCAATTGACTAATTCTTCAGGGGTGACAGTATTCCAGAATGTGGTTCCTGATACATCAAAGATGAATTATACCGTTTCGGATTCAACCTATAATGGTAAATCAGGAAGTACCCCTGTTTTAGGACCTACAACAGTAGATGTTCAATTGACAAAAACTACCTATTCAATAACTTTTGTTGTACAGGATACCGTTGGTTTGCCGCTATCGGAGGCGATGGTCGTATTACATGGAAGACCACCAGAATATACAAATACGCGGGGTCAGGTTACTTTCCCAGGTCTTTTACCTGAAAATAATATGATTGATAGTGTTACATATTCAGGTTATAAACTGAATACGGGTACAATAGATATTGTTAATGCTAACATAATTGATACTGTCACTATGTTGATTAATGTATTTAATGTTGAATTCTTTGTATACGATTCTGTTACGAGGGATGTTTTATATAAAGCTTCCGTATCTTTTAACGGGGAAGATAAAACAACTAATCTTCAGGGTGCTGCCGTTTTTCCAGGGTTTTCTCCTGATGAAACTGGTTTAGATTATTGGATATCATTTACGGGTTATGTTTCAAAAGTTGGAAGTCTTAATGTTGCTAATCAGAATGTAACATTGCAGATTTATTTGGCTCCAATACTTTTTAAAGCGCGTGTGTCCTTTATTGTAGCATCGAATCTGACAGGATTGCCAGTATCTGGAGCAAAAGTAAGACTTGGTATTGATACTGTTTATACAAACGCTCAAGGGAAAGCAAGTTTTACTGAGGATACAGCAAGTAATGTAATTTATAAGATAACCTATGGTTCTTGTTATAGTGATATCAATGGAAAATTAAGCTTTCCTGATAGTGGGAGCTATGCTTATCATCCAACAATAAGAATTAAGAATGATACGGTTGTAATTGGGCTTTTAGATCAAAATAATAATCCACTTACCGGTGTACCCATTAGTTATGGGAAAGAAATAATAAAAACTGATTCAATTGGTAACGCAATATTTAAAAATGTGGATTGTGGAATTACTGACACTTTTAAAGTTGATTATTATGGTTTTCTTGACACTTCTTTTACTCTTTCAGTTATTAATAGTCAACAATACACTTATGAGAATCCATTTGTAATAAACCTTCCTGTTACAGTCAAACTGAATGAATATGAAGCGGCTGTATTAAGTATTTATCCCAATCCTGTATCAACGACCCTTACTATTGATGGTATGAATGATATCGTAAAGGTTGAAATATTTAATATTATTGGAAGCAAGTTGTTTACAGTTAATAATACGTCTACTTCTTTAGCAATTGATTGTTCAAGCTACAGGGGCGGTTGTTACCTGATCAGGTTAACTGATAATGCAGGTTCGTCCAAGACTTATAAGTTTATTAAACAATAGATCTATCAGTTAGAGAATTGATGTGAAAAATAGTCACTTAAGAGGTCTGGCGGAAACTATCGTCAGACCTCTTAATTTTTATGTGCCGGGCATGGAGCGAATAACAGTAGAAGCCAGCATACTAAATAACGATTTTAGGATATAATAGTTGGTCTTTTGAGCGAAGGCATGGTTAAAGTTTTAACTCTATACCACTACATAAAAAATGATCCGGGTGGAAAGCCAAAAGGGCATTTCTAAGAACTATATTTAAGCAGGGAATGAGTAATATCAGCAAAGCAGACTTTTTTTGCAGGGGAATATAAAAACGGCAGTATTATACCAAATTAAATATAAACTGCCGTTTTAAAGATGAAAAAACTAATTAAGGACTTATTTTTTATGGCACAATTTCTTTACGTCCGTTTTGGTGCTGTCCAAATCCTGTTTGCAACACGGTTCATTCATTTGTTCTTTTTTCCCCCAGTCATCGTGCATATGATGTGAGTTCATAGGCATTCTCATGTCATAATTAGGTCTGCATCTACGATGATGATGCATTACACTTAAAGCAACAGAGCCGGAACAAAACAATACTGTAAAAAACAGCATGATGCTGCCCAAAATTATTGATCCTGTTTTTTTGTTGGTTAATCCCAACATCAGGATTATAGAACCTGCTATTCCAAGTAAAATAGCAATAACGAGGAAAGAAATCAATATAGTCATAACTTTAAATTTTAATGTTAATAATTTTCGAAAACAGAATCCTTATCTATAAATTCTTAATTAATAAGAAAATATATTTTATAAACAGATATATTTTAATTTCAAATTAGTTATATCTTTGACTCTGATATTATAAATAGGTTTAACGCATCCGCATAAATTGGGTTTATCATGCTCTTTTGTGAGGATGTCATTGTATTTTAAGTAAATTAGCTAATAAAACTAAAAAGAATAAAGATGAAAGAAGAAGGAAAATATTCACACTTATGGATGAAATATGGAGCTGTAATTCGTGTTTTACTGAAGAAAACGGAAAATGAAAATCAGAAACTTCAGCTTTTTAAACATGAATTTGAGCAAACCGGACACAAGCAAATTGCCAATGTTAAATTTAACTTTGATCTGATTAACGGCAGAGCTGTAAATATTGTCAGCACGACTTCTATTGCCAAGGATCTGTGGAGGGTTTTAAATGATCATCCGGCAACAAAGACATGGCTTAAAGACCGCAGAATAAAAATCACTTTAGGTAATTCTTTTCAGTTGCAATTTGAAAAAATCCCATTCATAAGTAATCCGGAATCAATATCGGATATTGTCTTATCCAGTGAAGAATCGGAAGTTATATCGGAGATTGCTAATTCTCCTAAATTGGCAAGCAATCAAGTGTAAAACGCATTCAATATAAATTGGATCATCGGGTAATTGAAATCTATACTGACGGGAGTTGTCATGCGCAATACAATATCGGGGTCTGGGGAGCCATTTTGTTTATTGATGCTGAAAAAATAATTATTAAAGGAGAAGTTCCGGATACCACGCATAACAGAATGGAGCTTCTCGCGGTCATTAAAGCAATCGGATTTTCAAATGAAAAGTATGAGCATGCATCCATTGTAATTTATACGGATAGTCAGTATGCTTACCTGATACCTGAAAGAAAAGAAAAATTAAAAAGGAATCTTTTTGTGACTAAAAAAGGAAATCCCATACAAAATTCAGATTTGGTAAAGATTTTAATTAATCAAATAGAAACTCACTCAATAACATTCATCAAAGTAAAAGCGCATCAGAAATCGGGAAGTGGCGAAACGGATGGTCAGATTAATTACAATACGGAAGTGGATAAGTTGGTTCGCCAGATGGTGAGAGAGTCAGTTAAACGGCATTATTAAACTTATATGGAAACAGTAATTTGGAAAGACAGGCCCTCATTTTTAATAAAATTACCTCGGTATGTCGTCATTTTATTTTTATGTTTTTTTTGGTTGTTTTTTCCTGTTAAAGTCTTAAACAGTGATATTTTTCATCAAATTAAAATGATTCATATTTTGTCAGTTTACAGTCTAATAATATTTGTAATTGCACTGGTTCCTGCCTTGCGGCTTTTTAATACAAGATATGAATTAACAACAGAAAGAATATTTATTTATAAGGGAATAATCAATCAGGTCAGGGAAGAAATAGAGTTATACAGGATAAGAGATTACATGGTTGTTCGTCCGGTATGGCTTAGAATATTGGGCAAGGGAAATATTTTAATTAAAACCTCAGATCTGACAATTCCGGTGTATAGCTTTATTGGTATCAGTAATCCTTATAAAGTTTCAGATATGTTGAGAAACAATGTAGAACAAATGAGAATGTTAAAGGGTGTCCGTGAAGTTGATTATGTAAAATAAAAGGGTTATCCGGACTGTTTATTCTTTTTTCTTTTTCAGTATTCCCGAAAAGCCACCTCTACCTAATAATTTAATTTTCAGAGTATCCCCTGGTTTAAATCCGGTCTGTTCATGTATTAAACTCTTATCATCCTTCCCATCGCATATGAAGCTAACTGAAAAATCGCCTTCTTTGATAAAAGGAAGTCCGAATGAAATTTCTTTTTCAATTTTTTCACCGTTGATGCCTGCTAAGTACCAATCGTTCCCTTTACGGCGTGCGATCACGATTAATTTTCCCGGTTCACCTGCAATATATTTTGTTTCATCCCAAGACACAGGAACGGATTTAATGAGGGACTGAGCATAATCAGGGAGCGCTTTATACGCTTTGCTATTATCAATAAAGTGTAATAAGCCGCTTTCGAATACGATAGAAAGGGCGATTTCATGAGCATTGGTGGTTTTATGTGGTACCTGACTGGTGCTAAACCCTACGGGTGTATAATCCATTGGTCCGACAGCATTACGGGTATACATATATATAGTGTGATAGTTGTGTGCATTTTCAGCAAAAGAGGTATCCCAGTATTGTTCAGCACCTCTTACTGCTTCCATGGATAGCAGGTTGGGAAATGTTCTTGACCATCCACGAGGCAGCGTGCATCCATGAAAATCCACGAATAAATGATGACGGGCTGCATCCCTGAGAATGTCTAAATACAAACCAATAATCTTAGGTTTATCGCTTTGAAAGAAATCAACCTTAATACCTTTGATTCCCATTTTTTCAATTTTTTCCATTTCTTTCTCTCTGACTGAGGGATCGAACATACGGTCACGGGGTGTTGCATCAACTTTCGTGTGAGGGCCTCCGGAGTTGTACCAAAGGATCAGACCCACTTTTTTAGTTTTTGCATAATCATTTAATTTTTCAATGGTTCCATTTTTCATCACATCCCATCCGGCATCAACCAAAGAATATTCCCATCCCATATCAGCGGCCAGATCAATGAAAGGAACAATTTTCTTATAATCACCCGAACTGGAATGATCCAGCCACCAGCTCCAGGAAGCACGACCGGGTTTGATCCATGAGATATCATTTAGTTTGCATGGCTCACTGAGATTATAGACCATATTTGACTCGATCATATTTGCAGGTGTTTCGCCAATGATAATAGTTCTCCACGGTGTTGACCAGGGTAAGGTATTTGATGGTTCTTTTATTGCATATCCGTAAGTCTCCTCATCTTCAGGCAAGCGGATTTTATACAAACCGCTGTCGGCGATGGCTTCAAGATGTGCTCCATAAAATGTACTGTCTAAATTTGCTTCTGTTATCAGTATCCAGAAATTATTTGTATGAAACAAAGCAGGGAATTCCCAACCTTGTTTGTTGGGAGAGGTTGTTCCGATCGCGATTCCATCTTTATAATTGGTTTCATATCCGGGGGACCATACCTGAACTTTATCATAAGGGGCCATCCATGCTTTGCCATTAACAGGTACTTTAAAACCAGTAGATTCACCGGTAACGGTATAAATATTTTTTGATTCTTCAGGGAAACAATATCTGAAAGCCACACCATCATTGCAGGCACGTATGATTATTTGTATTCGTGCATTATCAGCGTTCCTGAAAGTGATGGTCTGTTCATTTGCCTGATAATGAATTTCACTTTGTTTTCCAACGAGCATTTTATAGTTGTCGTCAATATTTTTAATTTCACTTTGTTGTGCAAATGACAAATTGGATGTAAAAGCAGCATCTTTACGGGTAATTCCGAGAGGTGACGGTTCAATCACTGTTATCCCCGTGTCATTTCTCATCCATTCAACTTTGTATTCGGGTTTTGAATCTTTCAGGGTCAATGTGATTCTGATTTTCTTATCAGGAGACCATACTTCCCAGGCACTTTGTTTTTTAGAACAGGAAGTTAAACACAAAGAAAAAAGAATCAGGCTGAGGATAATGATGTTTTTTGTTTTCATGATTTGTAACGTTTTTATAGATGCACTAAATAAGGGGTGAAAGATACATTTTTTTATCAATCATAATTATACTGAATTTAAAAATCTGTCAGCAATCGTTTATAGATACCGTTATTTAAGGTTCCTGCGTATGCATAAGTATTATCAAAAGCAAAACAATTTACAATAGTGTTTGATGGTAATCCCGCATTCTCTGCTTTCCAGCTATTTCCGTTGTTTGACGACAAATAAACGCCGGTAGCAATATTATTAGGGGTATAAGATCCGGCAAAAATGCTGTTCCTGTTTACCGCCAATGTATTGACAGTGGTATTATTATTTAACCCTGTATTTACGGCGGTCCAGGTGGTTCCATTGTTTGAAGACAAATACACACCAGATTGGGTTCCGGTAAAAATGGAGTTTCCACTGATGGCTAATGAATTTATAATAATGTTTGCAGGAAATCCGGAATCTGCTGTAGCCCAACGGTTTCCATTGGTTGAAGACAAGTACAAACCGTCATCCCATGTACCGGCAAAAATGGTATTGCTGCTTACCGCTAACGCGCTTATCTCATCAATTGGTAACCCGTTATTTGCAGCGGACCAGCTGCTCCCGTTAATTGCGGACAAATAAACACCGCTACCGCCAGTTCCGGCAAAGATGGTACTTTCGCTTATGGTTAATGAAGTAATTTCGTCATTTGGCAAACCGGTACTCATAGCAATCCAAGCGCTTCCATTGTTTGCTGAGAAATACACGCCACTAAAAGTACCGGCAAAAATGCTGCTGCCGCTTATGGCTAATGATGTTATTTCTTTTTTTAGTAAAGGCAGACCAGTACTTAAAACAGTCCAGGTGGTTCCGCTATTTGAAGACAAATACAATCCGCTGTCCGTCCCTGCAAAAATGGAATTCCCGCTTATGGCTAATGCATGGACACTGTTATTTGCCGTCATTCCTGTATTAACAGATATCCATATGGTTGCGTTGGTTTCTTTTTTACAGGAACAGGGAATAATAGCGAGAATAACAATGATTTTAAAAATATGTCTTTTTATCATAAAAGCAATTTAAAAATTAAGAGATGAGAGAACCAATCATTACATTATTTGATTTACTCAGTATTCAAAAATAATACAATAAAGAAAAATTTCAATAGAATTCTTTCAAAAAGGGATAGATTGATCAAAATAATCAAAGTACAATTAGCCAGGTCGCCCTCTATTCGATCATGAGGTAACACCAACAATTCCGATAGGTAAAAATAATTGAAATTAACCAACATTGCAGCTATTGATCCGTAATTACCTTATAATTAGAGTTGTAAGATTTAGAGAGTTCAGTAGGGTGGACTACAGATTTTTTCCTTATAAACGATCCAGTATGCGAGTATACCAGGATGTAAATGCACCATCGAGGCCTGATCCGTTTTATGGTATATGGGACGCAAGTCTAAATCCGTTTTCAGAATCCGAAATGAATATTCAATTTCACGTATGACATTATAGACCGTCCACAGCGTATTTTCATCAGTTTCATTTAATTATGTCCGTAAAAAGTAAATTCTTTCTTTTTTATCTGCATCCTCTCCTGTTTTATGGTTCCATTTTACAATAGTGGCTATCCTTTATTAAAAGCTGCATTATAATAGGAAATTATTAAACAAAATAGTATATTTGACTTTTATGAAATAGCATAAATTGTATTACCTTGTGAAATCTATGCATTGGACAAGAGCAGATTGCAGAAATGTAGTTCATCGGATGCTTACAAAAATTAAATACAATAGTGTAAATAGATTTAGTATTAATTAAATTTTTTATAGAAATGAAAAAACTTTTAATATCAATACTTTTAATATCAATTTTTTCAAAAATATTGATACAGGCACAACCTACCATAGATTACAAACCATTTCCTGAATGGGCTTGGCACCAGCAGGGCAGTACTCAATATTATTTATACACACCTAAGAATATTCCTGCCGGTCATTTATGCCCGATAGTTATTTTTCTTCATGGATGCTGTGGTGTAAATGATTCGGCAACGCCCCGAAATTGTGTTGATCCCGGTGCACGCGTCTGGCATAACTTTGGAGCCAATACACAACCCGAACCAACATATATATTTTCCCCAGCCACATCCTCGGGCTGGGACCAGCATTTTACTGATATCGTAACAGCAGTTAATGCCCTGGTCACTGCAAAACAGGTCGATCCGCAACGAATATATATTAACGGTTTTTCCATGGGTGGCTTTGGAACCTGGGATTTTATCAATGACTATCCTACCTATTTTGCCGGAGCTGCTCCCATGGGTTGTACTCCGTCCGGACCTTTTACCGATATTGAAAATCTACCGATTTTTCAGAATACCTCAAACCAGGATTTTACCTTTTCAAATCCGGCAACCGAAGTAGCAGATTTTTCTGCAATCAGGGCGCTGCATGGATATGACAAAGGGGGTGAGCAATGGGAAACAGGGGTTAATCCACGCTGGCACATGTACGATGGTACGCATGGCACAGAACAGTATATGTCTACCCAGGAACAAGGATATATTCAGCAAGGCAGTTATATCTGGTATTCGCATTTATATGATGTATACCAGAACTGGATGCTTACAAAAATAAATGATGGGAATGCATATCCGAGTGTCTGGTTTGAATCACCCAATTTTATACAGATGGTAACAAAAGGAAGTACGGTTCCTGTGAAGATCTCAGCAACAGATGACGGATCAATAGCAAAAATAATGTTTTACGCAAATAATATTTATCAGGGAACTCTTACCACTAAAACAAATGGATATTATCAAACCATAGTTAAAATTAATAATTGTGAAACATTACTTTCGGCAACTGCTTATGATAATCTGGGTAAAACAAGCACTACTTCCATCCTGGTTCGAACCAATGAAGGCCCTATTATCACTACAACAGAACTCCCTGAAGGTGAAGTAGGTTCTTATTATTATAAAAGATTGTTTGCTATCGGTAATGAAGGAATTACATTCAAGTTAGCACCAAACAGTGCACCTTTACCAAACGGATTGACTATGACTGATGATGGAATAATATCAGGTATACCGATTGTTTCAGGAACTACTATATTAAGATTTACCATTACCGATAATCTGAATGATTCCGTAACGAAGGGAGGATACGCTCTCACGATCCTTCCTAAAAACCCGGGTGAAGTATTAGTTACCAATATGATCACAAAATATGGTTCTGTTCTTCCAGCCTATAAAATGAAGTTAGGTGCATTACCCTGGTCTGGTATGACATTCACAACGTATTCACAAACTGCTACATACCAAAGTACTGAAGATAATTTCAGTAATACAATAGGATATGACGGACTTACGTATATTCAGACACCTTCAAATGCTCAGGAAGTGAATGATTCTTCGTTGAATTATCTTACATTTAATGTAGATGTACCGGTAACAGTTTATGTTGCCTATGAATATAAAGATTCGTTGCAGACTTCAACTGTGCCTACCTGGTTGTCTTCGGGATTTACCAAAGTATCAAACCAGGAAATAGTTATTCAATATTTTTATTGTCAGGTGTATCGCAAAAACTTTCCTGCAGGTACGATAACCCTCCCTGGTGCAAATAGTTATGCAAATAATGTTGCCAACAATTATTTTGTTATGGTCAGTGAGCAGAATGACACACTTAAACTGATTCCGGAGGTAACTACATCAATAATGCCGAATGGATATGTGGGATACAGATATACAGAGCAGCTTACCAATCTTTTTGGTATCGGAGTAACCACATGGAGTCTGGTAAGCGGATCATTGCCTGACAGTATGAGTCTGGCTGCTGATGGAACTATATCAGGTACTGCTATGAAAGCGGGTACATATATTTTTACTGTTCAAATTACTGACAGCAAAGGTAGTTCGGCAACAAAAACATTGAGTATTCAGATATTATCCGTAAATCCGAAACTATTATTTGTTCACGTGGATGATACCATTATAATCAGAAATTCAGGACCCCACCTGATCGTCCTTAATAATGTAACAAATGGCAATGATTCTGCACAAAATTGTACGGTTAAAGTGATGAGTGCAAATGACAGTTTGATTTCAGTAGACACTCCAGTAAAGATAAATGCTACAACCTATTCCTTTCATATTACACCGGATTCAAATCAGATTGGAAATACAACTGTATTTTTTACTATTACGGATCATACAAATCCTGATACTGTCAATAATACATTTTCAGCAGGATTTAATGTTACAGTTATTCCATTAATTAATAAGGCTCCTACTTGCAATCCCATTCCCAACGATACAACCGGGATGAATTACTCTTCCGTAAAACAGGTAATCACATTTACCGGAGTGAATGATGGAAATGATGATAATGGAGCAGAAACTATTGATGTAACTTTAGCATCATCAAAATCCGGTATTGTGAGAGCACTTACTGCAATATATACATCAGGTACTACAGGGACTATTACATTTTATCCTCTTGGTGTTGGAACAACTGATATTACATTAAAATTGAAAAACAGTGGAGATACTGCTTTGGGAGGGAACGATAGTTTATTGATTTCTTTTTCTATTACTGTTTTAAGTACATATACAGATGTTCAGACTAACAAATTCAATGACATTCAGATATATCCGAATCCAGCCAACAATGTATTATATCTTGAATTACCTGAAGAACTAAAGACAAGTTGTACTATATCTATTATTGATATTCTTGGGATTAAAGAAGCTGAATATAGCAATATCAGTGAGATTAATACTCAAAATTTTGTCAGCGGGAACTATCTTGTTGTAATTTCCAACAATGAAGGATTTATTTATAAGACATTAATAAGAATTCAGAAATAATTAAGGAAAAAATTTTAAAATATAAATTTTATTGACATTTTTGGAACCTGGCTGTCTTTTAATCTCATTTAGGTTAATTCCTCGCAGCTCTGCTGCGTTTTGTTCTTTGTTTTTTTCTTCATACCTCGTCCGCTCTGCGGCGAGGTAGTTGATTCGCACCAGGATTCCAAAATCTTAATTATCCAAACCATTGTCTCTAACACTCTTTGCACTATTGAAGATGACATAAAATGTAAGGCGATAAACTAAATCATAATCGAATTTTGTATTACCTGATTGATTTGCTAACATGGAGTTGTATTGATTTAGCCAAACATTGGGCATAAAATGAACCCTTGGAAAAGGAGTGTAATCAAAGCCGAATGAGTAAAATGTCTGAGTATAAAAAGTGGTTGTGCTGAAATTTCCTCCTGTTTGAGAAGCTGTATATTTTCCCCCTTCAACAAGGTAGTTTTTGTTGAACTTTATATCGGGATTATATTGATCCATTCTCGCGAAAACATTCAGTTTGCCTTTTATGATCCTGCTGCTCCCAAATACGGACCATCCAAATTGTATCCCATTGGAAGTATCTGCTTTTGCAGTCTTAGAGGTAGTATAAATATCCTGATTCTGGTTCGTTTGATTAAATACTTCAGCGCCTATTCTGAACCAGTCGGTTCCGTAATGTACATATCCTTTAAGAGTTATGTTCAGCTGATGATGGTCGCGTAAGAGCGACACCGTATATTGATCGGCATACACACCAACAGTCAGCTTTTGCTGTAAGGTATTTACAAATAATGTGCCTCTGTATCTTTTAAACCTGTCGTTTGGAGTTGCCATCGCGGAACTACTATTATTTCCTATCATAACATTATAGCCAATGAAAGCAGAACCTAATGAATCTGATACATTTCTCCGTGTCCACAGATGTCCTTCCAATGCTGCTCCCATGTCAACCGAAGCATCAACAGCGTGCATGTCCATAACTGATCTTTCAATGGAACGATAACCCGACAAAGGCTGAGTTGAATAATCAGTGGCAAATGATGGCGTACGCATTTGCCCGATCAGCAAATCACTTCCCTTAAAAATATCTGATACTTTTAAATATAAATATTTTAAATACAAAGTATTATTGCCTCCAGCGTCTAATCCTTTGGTTCCGGGACTTGATACATCATTAGGCCCTTCTTCATGAGCTAATATTGTATTCACAGAAACCCTGTTATTCATATTAAAATCATATCCCAAATAAGCCCGTCTGATTTGAAAAGCATCAATCTGGCTATTGTTACCATTAGCTGCTGAATTGGTAATTACAAAATTTCCTCTGTATTGAACATTTCCGCCCCCTCTGCCAAGCGAATCGCGATGTGTCTGGTAATAGAAGTCCCCGAAAACTAAACCCCAGAGATTTCCGGTTGGTTTGAAGTCCGTTAATTTATCCTGGGCTAAAAGAAAATTACTCATGGCAAGAGAAGCTGCCATTATTAAAAAGGTCTTTTTAAATATCATAATACTTTTTTAAATTATTATTCATTTTATACTGTACTTAATGTCTATTGACGAACCGTACAAAACTAAATTAACTATAATTCAAAACAATAAGCATTACAACCCAAAACAATGGGCATTAAGACTAAAAAATAATTAAGTATTAACACGCATAGATTGGCCGCAAGAGAAAGGGATCATGATTCAGTTGTCTCTTAACAAAAAAAATGTCAACCTTTTTTAGAAGTTGACATTTTCTTTTTGTTATTTATTGCCTCAATTAAGCAGGTATCGGTTCCGCTCTTTTGTCAGGTACATTTTCAAGATTATATAAAAGCGTGGTCAGGTAACGTTCCCCGGTATCGGGAAGAATGACGACTATATTTTTACCTTTATTTTCCGGGCGGAGTGCAACTTTCAGGGCTGCGTTTACGGCTGCCCCGGAAGAAATACCTACGATCAGACCCTCTGTTTTAGCTAACTGACGACCTGTTTCAAAAGCTTCTTCATTTTTAGTAGTAATAATTTCATCAATCACAGAGCGATTCAAAACATCAGGTATGAAACCGGCTCCAATTCCCTGTATTTTGTGAGGTCCGGGTTTTCCCCCTGAAAGAACAGCAGAATCAGCTGGTTCAATTCCAATAATTTTTACCCCGGGTTTACGCTTTTTCAGCACTTCTCCCACACCTGTTATTGTACCACCGGTTCCTATTCCTGAGATGAAAATATCTACATTTCCTTTTGTGTCGTTCCATATTTCTTCAGCAGTGGTTTTTCTATGTATCTCAGGATTGGCAGGATTTTTAAATTGTTGAAGGATAATTGAAGCGGGTGTATTTTTATGAATATGCTCTGCATATTTTATGGCCCCGTTCATACCTTCAGCTCCCGGAGTCAGGATAATTTCTGCGCCTAATGCTTTTAAAAGATTGCGTCTTTCCACACTCATGGTTTCAGGCATCGTGAGGATTAATTTATATCCGCGTGCTGCAGCCACGAAAGCCAATGCAATTCCTGTATTTCCACTGGTAGGTTCAATAATAACAGTATCTTTTTTAAGTGCCCCGGAATCTTCGGCTGCTTTGATCATGGCATACCCGATACGATCTTTCACGCTGCCGGCCGGATTATAATATTCCAGTTTGGCAATTATTGTCGCATTCAATTTATGCACTTTATTAAAATTTGTCAACTCAAGTAAAGGAGTATTACCGATAAGATCAGTAAGATTTTTTGCTATTCCAGACATAATTATAAATTTTAGTGATTATTAGTACAAAATTCAGCCTTTTTTAATTCTTTTAAAATACCCTTAATCCGGTATTTTAATACCATAAATATGGTATTAAATGTAATATTCTGTTGCATCTACTATTCCCGACTTGAATGCAAACGAAACAAGTTCGGAAGTATTGTTGATCCCTAACTTTTTAAAAATATTTTTTCTGTGGGTGATGATGGTATGAAAACTGAGAAACTTTTTGGCCGCAATTTCTTTTGTTGTTAACCCCTGAGCGATAAGTCTGATAATTTCTGTTTCCGCATGTGTAATATGGCTGGAAGGTGGTTGAAAGATTTTGTTTTTATTCTTTTTTAAAATCAAAACATTCAAAACCTCTTCACTAAAGTATTTTTTGTTATTTAATGCAGCATGTATAGCCGATTCAAATTCATCATGTTCCGCTGTTTTCAAAACATAATTATTAATTCCAAGTTCGAGTATCTTTTCTATATTCTGTGGTTCGGTATTGTTCGATACGATGATAATTGTTGTATCAGGCGAATTCGTTTTTACAACCGACAAATCATCAATGGCGTTTAAATCAAAGGAATCGTAATCAATCAAAAGAAGACGGGGACGTTCTTTGGAAAGGACATCAAATAAATCTTCTTTGTTTGAAACTTCGAAAAAAATATTTTCAATTGTAAAGTTCGCAAAAAAATCAATAATCCCTTTTCGTGTCAGGTATTGGTTATCGGCTATCAATATTTTTACAGGTTCCATGATTATAAGTATATGTTAAGAATTCCTTTTATAATAATTGAAATGAACCTGATTTAATAGGAATCATTGACATTGTTGAATTTCATGGAATAATTAATAAAGCAAAGTTAATGATTTATTTTTATAAAACAAGGAAGTTATTTATGAATATACCTTACTCCCGACAAGATTTATAAAACATTGATTATCAATTATTAGAAGCGTCTTTTTCAACCGATTAAAAGTCCTTCGATTCTTACTTTGAATCCGCCGTCTTTTAATTTAGTTACTGCATTTACCAATCCGCTATGTCTCCACTGTAACATACAACGGCGTGGTAAAAACCAATATCTTCGTCCAAGTTTTATTTCTTCTTTTGATTCCTTGATGATTCCCTCATAAGCCTGGGAAACGTAATACCCGATATCTATAAAACCTTCAGAACGTGGACGAAGAGGGCCGGTAACGTACCAGTTGATGACACCATTGCGAGCATCCACTTCGGTTACAACACCGCAATGGGTAATCGGGCAGCCGCATGACATACCCATCGGACGACCAATCATCACATCGCCTTTTTTTACTCCTAATTCTTTCACTAAAGTGGGATTGTAGGGGAGTATGGTTTCCTTGGGTCCCGGTTCACCGTCAAATATATCAAGAATAAAATCAAATTCACGCTGAAGACTGTCTTTCCAGTTGAGTTTTTCACCCAATCCTTCGCCACTCAAACATGTGGTACAGTTCTTTACATTCGATGAGGGGTTTGATTTTATTTTACTTTCTATATGAATGCAGCGATCCAATTCTTTTGCATTTTCTATCGCGGATTTGGCGAGTCCTTCACATGTTTTATATCCGCAGGCGCCGCAGTCAAGTTTGGGCAGATTGTCAATGATTTCATTTACTGTTCTTGTTTCCATAGTTTTATAAATTAAGAAAATATAGGATTCAGTGTTTTTATTGAGTTTATTAAAGTATCAGAAAAAAAATTCACTTCTTCTTCGGTGTTATATCTGCCAAGGCTTATTCTTATGGATCCCCGGGCTTCAAATTGATTTCTGCCAATAGCCTGAAGTACATGTGAAGCGCTGGATTTATTATTTGATGAACAGGCAGAACCTGCTGACACAGCAATTCCCTTTTCATCAAGCAGTAATAGCAATCGCATGGTTTCTCCTTCCAACCCCTGAATGCTGAAGTTGATATTGGTGTGAAGACGTAAGGTGGGATGACCGTTTATATAAGCTCCATCAATATTTTCCAAAATGTATTTCTCCAGCCGGTCTCTCATTCTACCGATTTTTTTAGCTTCCATGCTTAACTGTGCAATTGCCAGTTGGGCCGCTTTAACAAAACCGATAATTCCCGGAATATTTTCAGTTGAAGACCGCCATCCTCTTTCCTGACCGCCTCCATGTAGCAATGGCGCTATTTTGGTTCCTTTGCGGATAATAAGTGCTCCGACACCTTTCGGACCATTGATTTTGTGAGCATTCAGTGTTAGCAAATCAAGATGAGCCGATTGAAAATTCACTGGGATTTTTCCAAAACTCTGACAGGCATCCGTGTGAAAACAGACCCCTTTTTCTTTACATATTTTTCCTATTTCTTCAATAGGTTGAATAGTCCCAATTTCATTGTTGGCATGCATTACCGATACAAGTATCGTTTTCGGATTAATATATTTTTTCAACCTGTCTATATCTACTATTCCGAATGAATCAACGGGCAGATAGGTGATAAAGAAACCCTGGTCTTCGAGCCATTTGCAGGCATTCAATACGCAGTCGTGTTCAATGGAAGATACAATGATATGATTTCCTTTTGAACGATTCTCAAATGCAATGCCTTTAATGGCTGCATTATTTGATTCGGTTCCACTGGAAGTAAATACGATTTCTTCAGGCAAACAATGGATAAGCTTAGCCAATTCAGACCTGCTTTCTTCTAAAACATCTTTGGCAAAAACTCCGAATGAATGAATACTGGAAGGGTTTCCATAATTCCCGTGAAGAAAGGGAAGCATTTCTCTCAATACCCGTTCATCAAGTGGTGTTGTCGCGGCATTATCCAGGTATATTTTATCTGATTTTATATTATTCACCAACATAGAATAATTCTTTTTCCATCGTTCGTAATACGCCGAAATGATTTTTTGCGCCGATTTCTTTTTTACCAACGCAGATGGTACATGTTCCGACAGGAGGATTTCCGCGCAGGAACATGGGGAATTCAATATCATTGGTGTTCGTAATTTGTTTAATGATAGGATCAATGCCAATTCCGTAAAGTGCATTACTTTCAATTACACGTATTTCTTTTGCTGATTCCATTACCCTGTAACGAAATACTTCTCTTTCGGCCTGAGAAATCAAATCAATTTTTGTTATTACGCAGGTATCGGCTAATGTCAGCATGGGACCGATTTTTCGAGGAAGATTCATTCCACTCGTTGCTTCGAGAACAACAATTCCCAATGATTTTTCAACATAGGGGGAGCAGCGAAGGCAAAGACCTGCTGTTTCGACAAATAAATAATCAGACCCTACACTGGTTGCCCATTCAACAGCTTCATCCAATACAACCACGTTGCAATGATCGGGACACAATTCACCGGAATAAATTTTTCTCGTGGGTACGCCGAATTCTTTAGCGATGGTAATATCTTCATCAGCATACAAGACATCTATTTTTATAAAAGATGGTTTTAGCTGCTTTACCAACATTCGTTTTATTACCTGGCGGATAACAGTTGTCTTTCCGCATGTGGGAGGTCCTGCAAAAATAATTAGCTTCATTCGTTTATCGTTTAATAAGGTTTGTACTATTTCCTGATTGAAAGTTCCCGGATTTGTTTTGAAATAACTGAACCGGAAAGGATTTCCCCTGAGCGTACCAATTTTCTGCATTCGAGCATCAGGTCATCAATTTTCCCAAGTTCATCGGCAGCATATCGTTCTTCAGCATTGGTCAGTATCAGTTGTTGCATAGATCCGTTCTTCATCACTACTCGGTAATCTGAAAGCAAAGCTATTCGCGGATCATGAGTGACAAATACAAATATTTTTTTGTATTTCTTCAGCAATTCCAATGCTTTGGTCCGATCAATTCCCGCGTTTTCAATTTCGTCAAGAAGTATAATAGGCGAGTTACCTATTATTACAGCATCGGCAATCAACAAGGATCTGGTTTGTCCTCCAGAAAGCTCTGTCATTCCTACTTCGCAATTAATAGGTTCTCCGGTAAGCTGATTGGCAAAATCCAATGTTTCCTGTATCACTGCATCTATATCTATAGCACCTCTTACTTTTGAGTGTATCTCTAAAAATTCTCCAACAGGTAGATCAGAAAGAAAATTGGTATGTTGAGAAATAAGAGCTATCGGATGTTTCGCGGGTTCAAATGTAAAATCATCGGGTACAGGTTCGTCATTGATTAATATCTTTCTCCCTGTAGGCGTATTTTCATTTGCAAAAAGTTCAATGTCATTTATTAAGGTTGTTTTTCCGCAACCGGTTGGGCCAACGATACTAATAATATTTCCCATTTTTAATTCAAACTGGTCAACTTTTTCCTTCGTCCCATCCTTGCCGTGACCGCCAATAATTGTTATTTTATTTATGTCCATATTAAATTGTACTTAAAGTCTATAGATTTACTGTACAAAAGTAAAATATATTTAAGTCAAAATGATACGCATTACGACCCAAAAAAAATAGGTACA
>Ga0182030_10004571_pt1 | contig 29496 bp, 25 predicted proteins | sample 812S3MmetaG_FD_121299 | JGI IMG/M metagenome (GOLD analysis project Ga0182030, IMG submission 121299) | Permafrost microbial communities from Stordalen Mire, Sweden - 812S3M metaG (Illumina Assembly) | ecosystem: Environmental > Terrestrial > Soil > Wetlands > Permafrost | place: Sweden...
CTCTTGATCGTAGCTGTTTGCTCCCTCGTGAGCTAATAGATCACCAGTTAGCCATGTGCAACGCGAGAACCGCCGAGCCCACTTTGCTGCCACCACACCTGGTAGAAGAAATTTTCAAACTCAAGCCGATCGTTGAAGATGCAGACTCAGAGCCACAAATACCCTACGTCCCCACCGAGGAAGAAATTCAAGCCCTGCTTAAAGAGATAGAAAACCCCACACCCATGGCAAGATAGAACTAGATAGACAAATATGGAAGACCAAACACCGCTTAATTTAGACGACAAACCGAAATTATTCGGGATGCGATATGACCAGCTAATCTCTTGCATGATTAGTCTGATCCTTTCCACGCAGCTATATTCATGGATGAATCCAATTCAGTTTGCAGGTCAGGACTTGCGACTGGACTTTTGTATTTTTATCGGACTGATAGGACCGCTTTATGCATTGTGCACAATCAATAATGCAGCTAGTCACTGGGAAACTGTGCTCAACTTCTGGGGCTCCTCTCAATTGATGATGCCAGGTCCAGACCCTAATCCAGTCCGTTTTTTGATCGACGAAAATCTTCCTGAGTTTTATGAATAAAGTGAGTTAAATGGCTTCTTCAATCACTAGATCAGTCAATAGATCATTTTCCAAAGAAAATAGCTTGCTTGCCTTCCTGGACAAGCTTAAAGGCGGTGGCAAGTCTCAAGAAGCTACGCCAGAAGGCTATACCAAATTGCCGCAGATGGGCGTTCCGCGTCCGTTTGTGGCAGCTGCTGGAATGTTGCCCCTCTGGGATTTGTTCCAAGACGATCAATCAGGACTTGGTATTATGGTGCTCAAAGATGGCAGCTACAGAGCCTGCTATGAGCTTGACGGCGTCCACGTTTCCGGCTTCGATGAAGTGCGCCTGGGTTCTTTGATGAATCACTTCACTGGATTTTTGAATGCCATCGACACTTCCGTTCAGTTGACCATTGTCTGCCACAACATCTCCAAGCGTGAATATTTCGAACGTCATCCAGTTGAAGTAATCGATGATGATTTCCTCAAATATGTCGCTCGCGTCATCCAGAACGACGAGGCATTTTTGCTGTCCAAAAATTTTATTCCTGAATTGAAGTTCTACGTCACGTTTTGCTATAAGCCACCAAAACAAAAACCGCAAAAGCAAAGTCATATCGACCGTATTATTTCCAATATTCAAGACACTTTCACTAATCAAGCTGCTCGTCAGACTCTTGGTAGTCATCAAAAAAATGTGACCACGCTTGTGCAACGCGCCAATGGCTATATCAGTCAGCTTGGTTCATGCGGTATGGCTGGACGGCCGATATCGGCAACTGAATACTTCCGCATGATCTACACCGAGCTCAATCCCAAATTGGGAGCCGAGCCGGTTGCTACATTGCCCGAGCCAGTGCGACCACAGACTCAGCCTTTGCCTGCTAATTTGCGTCGCATTTTTCCAGATGCGGAGCCTGCGACGATTCGCTCACAACTTTGCGAGTCGCGTTACGACTTTGGCAAGCCAGACTATGTCTTTATCTCTGATGTCTCAGACGAATTAATTGACACCATCGAAGGTCCGCAAGAAGTCGGCAAATATATTCGCACGCTTTATATGAACCGGCTGCCAGAGCGCACCAGTCCATTGTGGTTGTCGCCGCTATTGCGTTTGAATTGCGAATGGCGTTTGAATATTTTCGCGCACAAACTGGATAAAGATATCTTCCGCAAACAAATGCAGCGTAAACAGGCTCAAGCTCATGCCAATACTTATCAGGGCGTGATGGGACCGCGTTCAGCTGCTAACCAGGAAGAAGCTGAAAAGGCTCAGGAAGCCGCTCAAATTGGTTCTGAACTCTATACAAGCAATATGGAAGTATTCAATATGGCTTGTTATTTCACTTTGTCTGGCGATACTCTCGAGGATCTCAATCGCTCCACAGAACTCGTTCGATCAGCTGCTCCGCAGTGTCGTGGCGCCCGTTTCATCGTTGGCTACCATGAGCAAAAAGCTTTGATGGTTGGCAGTTTGCCTGGTATGGGTGTCGATTTTATGCGTCGCGGCAAAATCGTTCGCACCCCCACATTGCGTAATTCTTTCCCTTATGTCCACGCCAAACTTGGCTCAGAGAAAGGCGACTGGCTGGGCTTCTCCAAAGAAACCCTGGAGCCTGTATTTCTTAATCCCTATGATGAAAAACTACCGAATGCTCTGTGTATTGTCTTTGGTCAACCAGGGGAAGGTAAGTCCATGGTGGCCCAGCAAATTTTGCAGATGAAGACGCTTGCGGGCGCCAAAGGCGTGATCATAGACAGATCTGGCTCTTACAAAATGCTCACTGAAGTCTATGACGACAGCGCTTATATTCGTCTGGGTCCAGATGGTTCAGTCTGTATCAATCTCTATGATTTGCCGCTGGCCGGTCCTGATGGCAAGGCTATTAATCAAGCTGCGCCTCCAGAATCGCACATCATCAAAATTCTCAATTTCCACTCGGTCATGCTTGGCGAACACGGCGAACAGTCTTTGAATAAAGATGAAAAACCAGTACTGATGCAGGCTATTCAAGCAATTTACAAACTTTGCGCAGACCAGGGACGAGTGCCTTTTGAGACAGATTTAGTCGAATGGCTCAAAGCCGAAGCAGCCGCAAACGCTAAGAGTAAGCGCGGTGAGACCTGCGAAGACCTGGCCAATCGTCTCAGTCTTTATTGTCGCGGTGCGATTTTTGGTAAATTGTTCGATGGTCCAACTTCTATTCCGCTCGATTGTCAGCTGCTCGTTTTTGACACATCAGATCTAGCTCACGACAAAACACTTGAAGCCGTTGTTACTTTGTTCATCTCGGACTTTGTCTTGAGGCGTGCTGCTCAACACAAGCAAGAGCAGATGGCCAAAGGCAAACCAGCTCGCTTTGTATTTTGTATAGACGAATTATGGCGTTTGCTTCGTTATGAAGGCGGCAAGACTCTGGTTGAAGACGCCTCGCGTACCAGCCGCCACTTAGGTCTTCTGTTTATTGGTATTTCGCAGGAATTGGGTGACTTACTTAGAGACGATCGTGCCCGGAATCTTGCCACCAACAGCGCCATCAAGATTATTCTCGGTAATGACCCCAGCAACTTTGATTTGATTCGCGATGCCTGCGGTCTGACACCGGCCGAGATGTCTTCGATTGCTCATTTGACTAGAAAAAACCGTGAATATTCCGATGCCTTTTTGATTTATCACAAACTTTCAAGAGGAGTTGTAAAACTAGTGGTGCCGCGCTTTTTGTACTGGGTGGCCACCACTGAACCAAATACAGATCAACCGATGCGCAGTCGTATGATTGAATTGTGTAATGGCGATGCGCGATGGGCCTGTCATTTACTGGGACAAGGAATTACGCCGGATACTTTCACTGCCGAATTGTTGATGGCAGGCTAAGAGACCACAGAGAAGAGATTATGTTTGACTATCAAGCTGGTGAAAAATACAAAATGACTCTCATTATGGTCGGCTTTGCCGGCTTAATGGCAGGCATGCTTTTCACTATGCTTTTTATGCCGCAAAATGCAGAACCTCCCAAACGTGCTGCTCGCCCAGCCTGGATGAATGATCCAGACACCAATGGCGGACGTGGTGTCGGTCACCACTTGCCAGGTCGTCACGGCGGTCCACGCGGATCTGATGATGGATCTGGACGTGAAGCTGCTGCCGGTCAGCAAATGCCGGCCGCTCAGCAAATTGCAGCGGCCCAGATGACTGATCCTCAAGCGGCTGCTACGTTGCTCAATGAATGGTTGCCTTCAGCTTGGGATTTAAATGCTGGATCTGCCGCTCAAAGTCAGGAAAAAGCAATTATGTATATGACACCAGAATGTGCAACAGCTTACAGGCAAAACATATGGAATCCAGATATGCAAAAACGAGTGCAGGAATCAGGACTGCAAACTACTTTTACGGTGAGCAAGTTGTTGCCTGGACAACCGCAAAATGATGGCTCAGTTGTTATTTTGGTCGAGGGCACGCAAGTGCTTACGGTTCCTGGTAAAGGCAGCAAAGAGCAACAAATTAAGTACGAATATTTAGTCAAACAAACCAGTGAAGGTTTAAGGATCGCAGGTATCAGCGATGGAGGAGCGTCTAGCTGAATTTCGATTTCGGACATTCCAAACGCAATCGCCTGCGCTGAGCGCTAAAGGCCAAGGAGAGCAATATGCCCTGGAGAGGACAAATCAACGATAGAGGCGTAATCACCCGCTTTAAAGACAGCGAAACCGGTGAATCGGTTTCTGCTGCCGAATATCAAAGACGCATGGGGATGCAAGACGGCTCAGCGTCGGTTGGCAGTAATCCAATGCTATCGCGCACTGATGGACCAACCATCGGTCCCGTGTCAGCGACCTCCAATCGGCATGCCAATGAGAGCTATGGTGCTGAACAGCCACAACCAGCAGCTGAATATCCAGCAGCCATTGCGCCAAACGCATATCCAGCTCCTACTTCTACTCTGTACAATGCTGCACCGAATCTGGCACTACAACCAGGCAATCCTTTACTGCAGCCTGGCGCTCAACCAATTGGCCCAAATGGTGCTGCCCCCGACATGCTCGGCGCACCTATGCAAAGCACTCTCCAGGCGGCGCCGCAAGGATTTGCTCCGCAAGCACCGATGCCCATGAGCGCAAGCAGTACGCTGCAAAATCCAACCACTGGTTTGTCTCCTACAGCCGGTATGGCGTTGCAAGGAAAAAATCTGCGTCTCGAAGGAATTAGTGGTAGCAAGTCCAATTTGCCTCTTGCTCCAGGCACCGGCAAACCGCACGGATTTTTGGACGCCACTTCAATTGCTATTTTGCTGCCGACTCTCGTTTTGCTGGCTCTAATTATTGCTGCCGCCCACAAAAAGAGACTCTTTCCCTGGCAAACAATTAGAACGTTCAATCCACCGTCTGGCTTGATGACGCCTCGCGATTACGAACGCTCATATTTGTGTCCGCCAAATTTAAGACGGCATGGACGTATGGCCAAGCGCAATCCGCAAGCGGCCTGGACTGAAGCCGATGGTGTGGTTCTGCCGTTTGGATTCCTTGCCCGCACGCATTTGCCAGTGACCATTCCAATTGGTCGTTTGCCTAACAAAAACATGTTCCTCGTAGCTCCATCAGGTTCAGGTAAAACCACCTTGATGCGTGCCATCATCAAAGCGTTGCTGGCTAAACCATGCGTCATCATCGCTCTTGAAGCTAAAGCAAACGATCCTAATCTCGATGAAAGACGAGAAGGTTTCAAATATTCGCTCTTGCCGGAAGCCGAACATGCCGGATTTAATACACTGTATTTCAATCCTCTGGATTCGGGCTCAATTCACTGGAATCCGCTTGATGGAGATGCGATTTCATTTGCGTCCTCTATTGTCCAGGACGTAAACTCATTGCCACCAGAAGAGCAACACTGGGCAGAACGTGACCATGGCTATATCGCCAGTCTCGTCCAATTGCTCAAATGGGGTGGCATCCAGGTCTCTGGCGAAGATGAAAATGGTCAGCCAGCTGAAGTTGTGCCACTGCCCTGCAATCCTCGTGGCTTGATGCGTCTGGTCAACAATCGTCGCAACATCGTTGAGTCGTTGCGTCGTCTAAAGACCAATCCAGAAGTCGATTCTGCTGAATTGTCAGAACTGACTTTGACCCTCACGTCCATTATTCGTACAGACACAGACTGGGACAAGAATATTCAGGGCGTTCGTGGACGCCTGCGGATGTTCAAGAATCCCAATGTTCTGCGGGTGACGGAGCGCTCGAACGTCGATTTGATTGCTTCGATGCACAAACCTACCGTGCTTATCTTTGGAGCGCCGGCATCGTTAGGACCAGATGCTGAATCACTATCTGCTTGCTTCGTTTATCAATTGCAGCAAGCCTTGCACACTAGATACGGTACTAAGAATATTCTGCCACTTTTTGCGTTCTTCGATGAATATCAAACATTGAATATCGACATAGCCGGCCGACTCTCAGCTATCGTTCGTGGTGCAAATGGCGGATTGACGGTCATTCTGCAGAATATCTCGCAGATTGCTGGCGGCGGCGGTAAAGGCGTTGATGGTGAAATCAAAACTATTTTCTCCAACAGCTCCATCCGTGTTTGCTTGCACAACGCTGATGAAACAACTGCTAAATTCTTCTCCGAAGAAATCGGCAAGCACGCAGTAGTTGTACCTGGTATTTCTGACCACTATCAAGCCACCGGATTTGGTGTGTTTCCAACAAGCTGGAACAGAATTCACTCGCAGCAAGTTGTTGCTCGAGTCGATACCGACTCCATCAAACGTATGGAAAAACATCACGCACTCGTCTTTCTATCGCCAGCAGGCGATCCCGAATACGGTGAAGTGAAGCCGCTGATGGTGGACCTGCGTGGTATTGAAGAGATTGCTCGTTTGCACTTGTTGCATAACGTTTCTGCTCGCCAACCACAACCTGGCATGGCTCTGGGTAATCCCGAAGCGATGGCGGCAATGGCTGGTGGGGGACACGGAGCGTTTGACGGCGATGTGCGAAACATGAGCAATCAAGCCATGAACACTGCCGCACATCTGGCTCAAGACGCGGCTACTGCTAATCTGGCCGCTCAAGGAGCAAACACTGGGTATCCAGCGGTTCCTGAACCGGTTGCCTATAACGAGGTGCCATTGACACCAGTTGCTGGTCCCGTGACCGGAGTTCCCTTGGGTAATGGCAATAATGGTGCAAGGATTTGCGGCAAATGCAGTAAAACCGCCGGCAAAGGCAAGTTCTGTATTGAATGTGGCAGCTTCATTGGAGTGCAAGAAGCGGCACAGACTCAACTTGAGCTGATTACATCAGCATCGATTTTAGGCTCGCCAGCCTCTGATGTCACTCAGAATGCGCCGCCGTTTCCTGGATTTGTTAAAACCAGTGATGAAACGCAAACCAATCCGCCTCTGCCCAGTCAGCGGCAGCCGGTGACGAGTTTTAATCTCGATCCGGCCAAAATGGGCTTCGCTCAACCGCTAGCTCAGCCGACGGTACAACCACAAGTAAACGCTCAACCGCGCCGCAACGGAGAACTCTAAGCGTCGTAGACGCAGATTAATGGACTTCCCGATTAGTTCGTGCATTTGTTGGATCAAAGCTCTCAGGCTTCGTTTACAATCTATTAAAGGGGTAGTTTAAAGCTACTTCGAACGAAACCTCAAAATTATCCAGTTTATGAATCTGATTAGTGAAAAGAGCGCCAAAGTCAAAGCCAAGAAAAAAAGTCTGGTTTTAATGCAGCGCGACATTGCTTGCCTGGTGCAGCTTAATTTGCATCGCACTGTCAGCTCCAGTCAGCTCGCGCGCCTTTGCTTTGCCGACATCTCGTACGAAACGGCACGCAAGCGTCTTAGACGTCTGCAACAATCCGGCTATACAGGCTCATCTTCCAGTGGCCGTATGGAAGGTCGTGGTCGCCCTGAGCTTATTTATTTTCTCACCGCTCTTGGCGCACGGGCTCTCGAAAAGCATCGCGGCATTTCCTGGGAATCAATTCCAACAGGTCCGCCTCACACTTACCACAAGGAACACTTTCTCAGATTGGTTGACGTTCGCCTGGCCATGGAAGATGCCCGTCAAAGAAATCTCATTGTCAGTTTGGATTTTACGACCGGACGCGAGTTCTGGAAGGAAGTGACAGGCGATTTGATCAATCTCGAAGAGCATGCTGACGCCACCATTTCATTCTTGTTTCCTGATTCGGCACCAAATAAGGTAATGCTGGAAATTGATACTGGAAATTTTCGGCAGACCAAACACTGGGAGCCCAAAATCAAAGCGTTTCTTAAAACCGGTTATCCAATTTGGGTTGTGACGGGCAGTGCCCCTCGTATTGTCACTTTGCGCAAATGGACACAGCCATTGTTAGAAGAAGCAGGCATGGATTCCGGACAATGTATTTTTTGTGTCTACGATGATCTCGTCGAGCAAGGCATTTTCGGCGCTACCTGGCACCGCGCAGATGGCGTTGTGACAAATTTGCGTCCACCATTTGATCGTGCCGCTTTGATACCACGACCTAATTAAAACAGGGCACTAAAAGTATTTGGTTTAAGCACGCAGAAGTGACTCAGCAAAATGACATGCTGAAAAATGATCGGGTGTGATTTCGCGCAATTCTGGAATTTCCTTGCGACATCTATCTTGAACGATTGGACAACGTGTATGAAAGCGACAACCAGCAGGCGGATTAGCCGGGCTTGGCAAATCGCCTTGCAGAAGAATTCTGGAACTGCGATCAAAATCTGGATCAGGAATTGGTGCTGCACTGATTAGAGCCTGAGTGTAAGGGTGCAGTGGTGTTAGATAAACATCATCTGTGACGCCAAGCTCCACGATCACACCAAGATACATGACGGCGATGCGATCGCTGATATAACGCACAACATCGAGATTGTGAGCGACAAACAAATAGGTGAGATTGAATTCTTGTCGCAAATCAATGAGAAGGTTGAGAATCTGAGCTTGAACGCTCACATCCAGAGCCGATACCGGTTCATCTGCGACAATTAGTTTCGGTCTTAAAGCAAGCGCTCGAGCAATGCCGACTCTTTGCCTTTGACCGCCCGAAAATTCATGAGGGTAGCGATTGGCCATCTCTGGTGATAGTCCAACCAGTTTTAAAAGATCAAGCACCTTTTCGCGCAGTGCGTTGCCTTTGGCTATTTTATGGACTTCCAGCGGCTCGGCTACTATTTGCGCCACTGTCATGCGAGGGTCGAGGCTGGCGTATGGATTTTGAAAAACAATTTGCATTTCGCTGCGCAGCTTTTTCATCACGCTGCTTGAACTATCAAGGACGCTTACGCCGTTGAAAATTACTTTGCCTGCCGTTGAGTCAAGCAGTCTGAGCATGCAACGACCGAGAGTGGATTTTCCGCAACCAGATTCGCCAACCAGGCCAAGCGTCTCGCCTTCATAGATTTTTAGATTGATACCATCAAGAGCTTTGACCGCTCCAAATTGTCGGTTGAAAAATCCTTTCTTGATTGGAAAGTGTTTTTTGAGACCTTCAATTTCCACGAGAGTGGAAGCGGAAGCTAATTCCTGTCTGCTCTTACGCTTGACGGCACCGACTTGAGTGGTGCCGCTCGATCTTTGTTCAGACATGTCATCAGGCATAGATATTTAGTCCTAAAAAAATTGCCGCAGCCAGAAGGCGCGGCAATTGGAATTATATAGTGAATTGGCAGTGCCTCAGGGCCGTTTGACCGAGATATTTTCAAACCAGCAAAGAGTCTGATTCAATATTTTATTGAGGACATTTTCCTCAGCTCTCGTTTCAGAGGCAGCGGCACGAACCGGAGTTGATGTTTCTGGATAATCAAGATAAGGATCGCGTGGATCGTTTGCTTGATAAGAGGGCGATTGTGAGTGGCACTGAATGCCCGGTGTGCATTGGCTTGACGGCATCGAATACAAGGATGGGTCGTATGCTGACGAAAGAGTTAACGGAGCAGGAAAAGCCGGTCTTGGAACGCGTCGTTCGAAACCAAGGTTATCGATGGCCTTTAAGCGAGCATCCCTGATCAACGAATCTATTTCTGATTGGAAGTGATTTTGGCAGACATTATCATCGTTGCTCGTGCTGACGGTCGAGCAATTATAAGAACCCCACAACTCACCATTGACGTTGTATGGCTTGGGCTCCCGGACGAAGACGTACCAGAAAACTCCATAAACTAGAGCTAATTCGAGTCCAATTAGAAAATACACGAACATGACGCCTCCCGGACCTCGGGTCCATGGCAGAACTGATTGAAAGAAAGATTGAAATTTCTTAGCTATTTGCTTTTGAAATTTCGCTTTTTATGTTTGCTTAACGATTGAATCTATTCTAACGAAACGTTACCGAAAAGCTAGATGGTTTTAATAGAAAGGGTGGATCTCAAGTGGTTAATTCTGAAACCCGCAAACCTGTATTAAGACAGAGTTTTAACTGACCAGAAGGAGTTCGTTTTGCAAACAATCTCTCAAAATCAGTTGTCAAAGCAAGGAACAATTTGAGCAGGCGCTCATAATTCGAGCACCTGATACGGTGTCTGCTTGTCAGGCGGAAGCGACGGCATTTATCTTGTACTGTTTATTGAAGTGCCTCTTTTTTATTCTTTGTTGGTTTTTTTAGTCGGTCTTCAGCGATAGGAGTTTTTAATGGAGGTTCGAAATCTGGCCGTGGTGGGAGCTGGCACGATGGGTTCAACTATCGTAGTGGCATTAATCAGCCGAGGCTTTCCGGTCATTCTCAAGGATGTGGATCAAGCGTCAATTGATAAAGGACTGGCCACAATCGATCGATTGCTCAAATCCAGAGTCGCTAAAGGTTTGCCCCAGGACGAAGCTGATCATCAACGCAGTCTTGTCACCACGACCACCGATTACTCAAATTTTGCCCAGGTCGACTTCGTCATTGAAGCAGTTCCAGAAATTGTTGAGCTAAAAAAGCAAATACTTGAAGACCTCGACCAGAACTGCAATGTCGAAGCTATTTTTGCCTCCAATACATCTAGTCTCTCGATTACACAACTGGGCGCTTTTACCCGTCGCGCAGACAAAGTCGTCGGTTTGCACTTTTTCAATCCAGCACATTTGATGAAGTTGGTTGAAGTAATTCCGGGTCTGGAAACTTCCTCTGAAACTGTAGCTACTGCTATCGAACTTGGACAAGCTTTGGGAAAATTGGCTGTTCGCGTGGAAGAGTGCGCATCCTTTCTTGTTAATCGACTGCTCGGGCGCTACATCAACGAATCGCTTTTTAGTTTGCAACAGGGTCTAGCGTCCGTTGAAGATATTGATCGAGCCGCTTGCGACTATGTTATGCCCATTGGACCACTCGCTCTGCGTGATATGAACGGTTCAGATATCGGTTTGGCTGTCGCTCGTTTTAATCATCAGGAGTACGGTGAACGCTTTGCGCCGCCTGCCATTTTGGAAAAAATGGTTGAACGCAATTTGCTTGGTCAAAAGACCTTGGAGGGTTTTTATATCTACGATCAAGAGACGCGTAAACGTAAAGGCGCTAATCCTGCTCTTGCCTCGATGATAGAGCCCTTGAACCCCGGAAACATTGATGCACCGTTTTATGTCGAGACTCTATTTTTGCCGATGATTAATGAGGCGTTTCTGGTGTTGCAAGAGCGAATTTGCGATCCAGAAGATCTTGACCCGGCCATGATGGCCGGGCTTGGAATGCGCAAGGGACCACTTGCTATTGCCGCTGAAATCGGTCTCAAAGACTGTCTGGGGGCAATTGAACAGCTTTACAAGTTGCATGGAGAACGTTTTCGTCCAGCGCCTTTGTTAAAGCGGTATGTGTGGGCCAGGCGGACTTCTGTCTATTCCTGATTAGTCTTTTCTTCAAAAATTTCAGGTAGAAAAGAGGGATAATGATAATCTCGCTTGAGGAGCATCATGTCAATTATTACGCCCAGTCAGTCGTCCGACGCCGATATCAGTTTAGATACGGGCGACGACGTCAGTATATCTCAAGCACCAGATACAGTAGCACCGAAAGCGAAAGAGCATAAGCAAAAAACGACTGAAGAAATTGCCGCTAAGCACGCTGAGCTTGAATTTTCTCGTTCAAAAAATGCCAAAAAAGTTGCCGCCGCTGCCAAAGTTGATGCGCCGAAGGCTGCGCCTGTTTATCGCGCGTTGACGAAAAAAACGACCGTCGAGTGGGTAGATTCTTCAAGCAAAATTCCTTCTGCTTTGTGGCGTGAGTATTTTCCTGAAACAATTGAAGGACGGTTCTGGTATGCGGCTCTGGAGCAGTCGAAACTGGAAAGTCAATTTCAGTTTCATTATGCCCTGGTCAAAGAAGGTCCAGATATAATCGCCATTGCTCCCGCGTTTGTGATGAATGTGCCGATGGAGCTTGTGGTACCAGAAACAGTGGCAAAGCTTTTGAAATTCGTTGAAGCAGTTTTGCCTTCGCTTGGCTATCAGCGAACGTTGTTTGTAGGCTCCGTCTGTGCCGACGAAGGCACGATTGGCATTAAGTCTGGTATAGCCTTAAGCGATATTGTGCTGCCTTTACAAAAAGCCGTTGAAAAAAAAGCGCGCTCGCTGAAAGCGCCAATGATTGTGTGGAAGGACTTCCCAGAGAGCGTTGCGCATCACTTACAACCGCTTTTGACCGAGGCAAACGCCTTTACATTGGTCAGTTTTCCGGGCACTGCAATTACATTGAACGGTAATTCTGTCGATGACTATTTCGCCAGTCTAAAAAGTTCTCGCCGTTATAACCTTAAGAAAAAACTGAAAAAAAGTAAGCAAACGGCGCAATTGGTTTCATCCGTGATGCAGAATCCAGATGAAGAGACGCTGGTTGATATTTTTGCATTGTTCTGGCAAACCTATGAAAAAGGAAAAACTAAATTCGAGGTCCTGAATCTCGATTTCTTCCACCTGATGTCTGTTTGCGATAAAGCCTGGTTTATATTGTTGCGTGAGGAAAAGACAGAGAAGCTGGTCGCTTTTATGCTTTGTTTCAAACTTGGCGATAAGGTCATAAACAAATTTATCGGCATCGACTACAACAGATCTTCGGACTTGTTTTTGTATTTCAGACTCTGGGAAACGGCTGTCCAGTGGAGCGTCGCTCAAGGCGCCACAGAACTGCAAAGTGGTCAGACTGGCTATCGGGCAAAAATCGAGGTCGGCAACACTCTGCTTCCTTTGACCAATTACTGCAAACACACCAATCCTCTGGTAAATTTGATCTACAAAAAAGTGGCACAGAGCGTTAATTGGTCGACACTAGACGAGGACCTAGCCAATTTTCTGAAGGTTCATCCTGCAGTAGATTTAGATACTTCGCCAGCAATTAGTTAATTTGAGAATCGACTTCTCTACAATTTTTTGTTGAGTCTGTATTGAGATGGTCGACGAGATCGGCAATTTCTGTAAATGGAATGTCGAGAGCTCGCGCCAGTCGAACAAGGACGCTGACAGTAATATTGCGGGTGCCATGTTCGATGTTACCGATATAAGTACGATGCACCTGCGCTCTGTCAGCTAGATCTATCTGAGACAGATGGAGCGCCTGTCGGCGTGTCTTTAAGGTATTGCCAATGCGTTGCAATAACTCTGATTCAATTGGTTCTGAAGTTTTTTGCAGCATAAATCACTCAGCGCCTGAGAGGGGGGAATCTTTGTCGCCGTTTGCATATTAACGGTTGCCGTTGATTCTAGTCTACAAGTGAATTGAATGCGCTGCGATAAAATTGAAATTAATGTGTGCAGAACTGTTTTGCGCATGACATTTAGGGGCTTTTTACTAGTTAGTTGATGTCGCCGCGAAATTTAATATCTCATTCTGTGTCTGCTTATCTGTCTGTGGCAATGGTGCTAGACGCATGACAAATTCGCCGATAAACTTGCAAACGTCCTTGCGGCGTAAATCCAGAGTCAGCACATGGTCGCAGCCGCTGATTAAGTGAATTGTTTTGTCTCTTGAACCAAGCATTGCGCAAAATTCAAAGGTGTTGGCTGGTGTGGTGATGGTGTCTTGCAAGCTATGTATGAAAAGAGCTGGACATTTTACATTTTTTGCTTTTTTTCGGAAATTTTTGACTAAGTGGTCCATTTGCCGCAGCGATCCAGCATAAGTGCGGAATAAGCCAAATTGATCACTCTCGCCTTTTTCGGCTGCTTCCATTGATTTTATGATTTGTTTTTGCAAACGTTTATCCATCAAACCAAAAGGCGGTTCTTCGGTCCAGTAGCATTTGTCGCCAAGAAAGGGCACGAAATCCAGGAGCCAGAGGAAACAGCCATATGGAGAGGTATTTACGCCGTCATATTTAAGAGTTGGTGACATGACGATGATGCCATTAACACGTGGGTCCTCGGCAGCGACAGCAGCTGACAAAATGGCGCCCATCGAAAGACCGCCTACAAAAACTTTTTCACAGCGACCGGCGAGCTCATTAACTGCATCTTGCACACAGCGCAACCAGTCTTTCCAGTTGCTTGCCAGTAGCTCGGTGTGACCGGCTCCATGACCTGGCAATATGGGCGTCTCGACGATGTAGCCAAGCTTGGTCAAATGTTTGACTATCGGTCTTACTTCGGAAGGCATGCCGGTTAAACCGTGCACCAATACGACACCAGCCTTAGCTTTGCCGGAACCGGATTGAGAAATTTCTTGATTTGTCATGGTTGTGTTCCGATTATGCCGACTTAAAGTCGGTGTTTGGTGAGTGAGTGCTTTGATTCATGATCATTCACGACGGTATCATAATCTCTCATCGGGCTATCTCAAACCTTACGCAACATTACCATTAAGCGCTTTTTGCAATGAAATCGATGAGAAGTTGTTATTCTTCGTTTTTATCAGGTCCGACAATGGTATCTTGACATTTGTCCTGGCCAATTCAATGCCAGCATGGAGTGGTGATAATGCGATTGTTGCTAGTGGAAGATGACGAAATCCTGGCTGATGGAATTTCCAAAGGTCTCCGCCAATCTGGCTTTGCCGTAGACCATGTGGCTTCGGGCATCGACGCCGACCTTGCTCTTAGCTCAAACAGTTTTGATTTGCTCATTCTCGATCTCGGACTGCCCGGGCTTGATGGTTTAGAGGTGTTGCGCAGACTGAGAGCGCGCAAGCAACTATTGCCAGTGCTTGTTCTAACCGCTCGCGATCGTCTTGAAGATCGAGTTGCTGGCCTTGATTTTGGCGCCGACGATTATCTGACCAAGCCTTTCGATTTGCCAGAGCTTGAGGCGCGCGTGCGGGCTTTGATGCGAAGAGGGCGTCAGGCTGCCGATGTTGAAGTCATTTACGGACCGCTGCGTTTTGATACAGTTGGCCGTCGCGTCACAGCAAACGATCAAGCGATCGAATTGTCGGCTCGTGAGCTTGCCGTTCTTGAAGTTCTGTTGCAGCGCGGCGGATCGGTTGTGAGTAAAGAGCAACTGATCGAACATATGTACGGCTGGGATGAAGAAGTCAGTCACAATGCGATGGAAGTCAACGTTCATCGCTTGCGCAAAAAACTGGAGCCAGCCGGTGTAAACATCCGCACCATCCGAGGTCTCGGTTATTTGCTGGAGACTAAACCGTGAAGGTTAATCCCTCGATTCGTACTCAGCTTTTAGCCTGGTTGGTGATACCAATTCTGGTGCTACTTTTGGTTGGCACTGGTCTTATGTATGGATTGGCGATTGAACTTGCTTCTGACGCCTATGACAAGGCTTTAGTCGACTCAGTTTACTCAGTTTCAGCCTGCGTCGAAGACGTTAAAAACAAAATCGTCGTTGACTTGCCGCCGCAGGCGCTCGCCATTTTGCGCGATAACCCTAAAGATAAAGTCTTTTATCAAGTGCTCGATGAAAGAGGTCATTTAATTGCTGGTGATGCATGTCTGCCAGCGCCTGATTTGAATGAACGAATCGATTCGACCACGGCTAAGTTTCGCGATGAAAAGGTGAAAGGTGAAGAAGTAAGAATCGCCTCTATCAATTTTGCTTTGCCAGGGCAAAAGGAGCAAGCCGTCTTCATTCAGGTTGCTGAAACATTGAAAGGCCGCGAGCAGATTGCTGAAGAAATTTTGCAACGTGTTCTTTTGCCGCAACTGGTCATGGTTTTCATGTCTGCACTGATTGTCTGGTTTGGTGTCACTCGTGGGCTACACACTTTGAACAGTCTTCGTGACGCTGTTGCCTCTCGCACACCGTCTGATTTAAGACCGATTCCACTCGACAACGTGCCGCGAGAGGTGCGTCCACTGGTGCATGCAATTAACGAATTACTCGAACGCCTGCGCGAAGATTTACAGGCGCAAAGACGTTTTGTGGCAAATGCTGCTCATCAATTGCGCACGCCTATTGCCGGGTTGAAAACACAATCTGAGCTGGCCTTACGGCAGACGGACCCGGCAGATGTCAGATATGCTCTTTCATTGATTCACACGGCGGCCGAGCGCTCAGCTCGTTTGACCAATCAATTGCTCGCTCTCGCTCGTTCTGAACCAGGAGCTGTCGATTCGGCTCTCTGGCAGGCAGTGGATTTACAGACTGTCGCTAAAAACGCCAGCAAGGAGCTCGTTTCTCTGGCTCTTGGCAAGAATATTGACCTGGGTTTTGAGTCCAGCCCTGCTTCCATATTTATTTCTGGTGACCATGCCAGCTTGCATGAGATGGCCTCCAATATCATCGAAAATGCTGTGCTCTACACACCCGAAGGAGGGCACGTAACAGTGCGTGTCGAGGCAAGCGGTCAAGGAGCCGATAAATGGGCGCGATTGATAGTTGAAGATGACGGGCGCGGTATCGCTGCCGATGAGCGTGAACGCATTTTTGAACGTTTTTATCGCGTCTCAGATAGAGGCGTTTCGGGCAGTGGACTGGGTCTGGCTATCGTTCGCGAAATAGCAAACGTTCATAAAGCGCAAATTATCGTCAGCGATGGACCTGAAAATCAGGGCACCACCGTCACAATTGATTTCCCTGCTATATCGCCGCCCGAGCTGCTTTCAGCAACTGATTTTGGTCCTCGAATATCAAATCCGCTTCACGAATCATCCACGCTCTGACCTATATGCTGTAATGGTGATGCCCACATGCTTTGACTCGTTTGAGAATCGCTCCCACAGAGGAACTAAACCTCGAATCTGCCGTCTTTCCCTTCAGTGAATAAGCCGAGGCTCGGATGAAGAGCTCCAATCAAAAATTCATATCACTGTTGTGTCTTTCGGCCATCGCCGTTTCGAACACTTTTTGGTTACCGGCTTTGGCCAAAGACTCGAGTGATTTTTTGCTGCCTCCGCTTGCACCAAAACTTGACACCAGAGCGACAACCGATGCGCCGGCTTCCGGTCGCTATACTGCACCGAGCGCTAATAACTCCGGTGGTGGTTATGGTGGCAGTCAACCTTTAGATGCCACGAAAGTAGCTCTACAACAAGCAACTATGCTTTATCAGCAGGGACGCACAGACGAAGCTGAAACAGCGTTCAAGCATGTACTCGCTTTAGACAGCAAGAATGCAGATGCCTATTTCAATCTTGGTGTAATAGCCGAATCGAAAAATGATTTTGCCACTGCTTCCAAAAACTATTCGCGCGCATCGCAAATCGATCCAGGCGACGTCGACTTCGCTGATGCTGTGCGCTCAGCGCAATGCAAAATCTCCGAGCAGAGTGCTCTAGCTAATCGCAATCGCGATCAACAAAAGCAGGCCGCGATGATGGCTCAATTCGATCGGGATAAGGATCAGCTAAAAGCAATGGTGGCAGATTCGCAAACAGCGTTTAAAGCTGGCAATTTTACGAAGGCCATTAGCGGTTTACAGGCTGTAGCAAGTCGCGCGCCTAATGACCCTGATGTACAATATGCACTCGCTCAAGCTTATCGTGGCGCCGGTAATACGGCAGGCGCACGCGCTGCGCTCAATCGCGCGATTAGTCTTGATCCACAAAATCAACTTTATCTAGTCGCCCTCAACGAACTGAATAAATCGACTCTTGCAGCTGCGCCTGGCGGTGAGCAATACAATCATAATCAAGCTGCTAATTCACAGGGCGGTTATAGCCAAATACCGTATCAACCCTATAATAGCAGTAGTAGCAGTCAATCTTCGTATGGTAATGGTGCAACTGGCTATCAGGCTGTGCCATACAATGGTAATTTATCTGATCCCAATGGTGGTGTGCAACCATTTACTCAAGCTGGTGAAGCGAAGCTCGCTCAGTCGCGTGGTTATCAAAATGGTTTCGCTTCGTCCTCGCCTTTTGGTTACGGCTATGGCAGTGGTATCACTAGTAGTTCACGCGTGAAGCGTGTGGCTATTGGTGCTGCCGGTGGTGCGGCTATCGGCATGATGTTTGGCGGAGGTTATCATCGTGGACGCTCCGCTATGAGTGGTGCAATGATCGGTGGAATGCTTGGTTTAATGACTGGTGGCATGCATTTTTAAATTGGAAGGGGAGTCCGATCATGGAACCGTCAATCAAAAATAGTCGTTTAAACTTTTCGCTCTATTTAGCATCAGTTGCTACTTTCATACTCACTGGCACTGTATTTGCCTCAACACTACAAGGCTCTGTTGAAGAAACAGACGCTCTGACAAGACTCGGTCGCCCTGCTTCAAATGGACTCGGTGCTGGTGTTTCGAGCGGCCCTGGTATTGCTCCTTTGCGCCTAGGTCGACCGGTTGTGGCGCCAGATTTTCGCGCTGCAAGAGGTTTTACCGGACTTGTCGACACAGCGGCTTTCAATCAACCGCTTTCAGGTAACGCCACCGATAATGGTGGCAGGTTGGGACTCGTTCAACCGGCCACATTTGGTAGCATTCCCAACAATAAATTCGATCTAGGCTCCGAACGCGGCGATCGTCAGCTGGTTTTGGCCTGGGAAACCTGGCACCATCAGCTATCGGCTGCAATTTATCACCGCTGGAGCGAGACTGCTGATATTCCCGGTCGCACTGCTTTGCGAATCACAGTGACACGCGATCGCCACCTTTCGATTGAAGTGACTCGCCCCAGTGGCAATCCAGCTTTCGACAGATCTCTGCGCGAGGCTATCGTAAGCCTTGACGGCAATCCTGGTTTGACGTTTCCCACGGCATCGCAACGCAATGTTGTCAGTTTTGAGGCTGATTACGTAGCTTCAACTAATATTCAGCCAGGCTACAGTTGGGTCAAGAATGACTACGAAAAAGTGCATCAGAATTACTGAGCTTCAGTCGATTTGATAGAGTAATTTTTTTCGCAAACAGTATTAGCGCCAGTTTCAAGCGGTACTGTAAACCAGAACGTGGCACCTTCGTCGACATTGGAGTCGACACCGATGCCGCCACCCATCAAGATTACAAGTCTCTTGCAAATCGATAGTCCAAGCCCGGTGCCACCATGTTTCCTTGTGTTTGAGCCATCAGCTTGCACAAATGGTTCGAATAATTTTTGCTGGTCCAGCAAGGATATCCCCATGCCAGTATCAGCCACTTGCACATGGACGAGTAGTGAATCGTGGTGTTGATCGAGTGTCTTGGCGGTGACCGTGATTTTTCCTTGCTCTGTAAATTTGATCGCGTTATAGACGAGGTTGAGGATCATCTGCCGAATTTTGTCGGGGTCTCCGCAACATTCGACGTTTAGATCGTCGCTAATTTCAACAAGAATGGGAATTTGCTTTTTATCGGCTGCCACTGAGATTGAGTGGATAGAGTCTTCGAGCAGGGATTTGAAATTGAATTTGCGAAAATTTAAATCGACGCGTCCTGCTTCCAGTTTTGAGAAGTCGAGAAGGTCGTTGACTATTGTCAGCAGACTTCTGGCCGACGAAAAAATGTGCTCGGCTAGCTCCTTGCTTTCAGGATCTTTTATGCTCAATAGCAGAATTTCGGTCAGTCCAAGAACGCCACTCATTGGTGTGCGAATTTCATGACTGATATTTGCCACAAATTGTGATTTCAATTGATTGGCGCGGATGGCAGCGGCCGAAGCGGCGGCAATCTCATTGCGGGCTTTTAATTGTTCGGCTGCAAAGGCTCTGGTCGATAAATATAGCCAGAGCACTGCGCTGAGAATGCTCAACTCAAGCAATGTGACAGTAATATAGACACCAATCTCAAAATTATGAACAGCTCTTGTCCGTTTAGTGAGCAGATTATTTTCTTCAGTGATTACTTTGGTGATCGTTCTTTTGAATTCGTCCATGAGCTGTTTTCCAGGTTCAATTGAAATTTGGCTTTTCGATAAAAGTGTTGGCGTTTCCTTGCGCAGCGCAATCATTTTCTGACTGAAGGCAATTTTTGCCCTGGCTGTTTCTAGCAGATGTGGTATCAGAACTTGCTGTTTGGCATTATCTATTGTCAATTCTTGAATCGTCAGCAAATGGTGCTCGACATCCTTATAGCAAATCTCGTAGGGCTCCAAATAAGTCTGGTCTCCAGTGATCAGATAGCCTCTGTAGGCAGTTTCGCAGTCAAGCAAGCAGACAAGAGCTTCGTCCGATTCTTTGATTACTTTGATGGTGTGATTAACCCACCAGTTTGCGTCTTGCAGGCGAGCAATGAGAAATGCAGACGATAGCAAAATGCCAATCGCGCAAAATGCCAGCATGAGCAAGACGTACGAATGTTTGGTGCGAAAACTAATAGGCATCAGTTGCCACAGTTACCCGCTAATTTAAACCCGAGCTTTACCCATATCAAAGGTGATGGCATTCTTGACCATGCGATCGAATGCTTCGTTGAGTCGCTCTACATTTGTGCATAGCGAAACGCGGAAGAAACCTTCGCCGCCTGGACCGTAAGCTGTGCCAGGTGGAACAACGATGCCTGCTTTATCGAGCATCTCGGTGCAGAACTCTGCCGAAGTCAAACCCTTTGGCACAGGCAACCACATGTAGAAGGTGGCTTTGCTTGGTTTGATGTCCCAACCCAGTTCTCTAAAGCGCTTGATGGCCAGATCGCGTCTTTCTACATAGAGCTTGTTGCAATGATCGATGTGCTCGCGACCGCCTTTGAAACCGGCTATAGCAGCTAGCTGGATTGCCTTGAAGATGTCTGTGTCAACGTTTGATTTGATTGAAGCAAGGGCTTTGATCGCCTGAGCGTTGCCGATCGCAAATCCGATTCTCCAGCCAGTCATATTGAATGATTTAGAGAGTGTGTGCAATTCAATTGTCACATCTTTAGCACCAGGTACTTGCAGAATGCTTGGTGCAATATAACCGTCAAATGTCATTTCAGGATAAGACAAATCGTGACACAACAAAATATCGTGCTTCTTGGCGAAGGCAACGGCTTTCTCGAAGAAGGCTAAATCAGCAATGCCGGCTGTTGGATTGTTTGGATAATTGATAAGCAATAATTTTGCTTTTTTGCAAACCGATTCAGGAATAGCATCGAGGTCAGGCAAGAAATTGTTTTCCGGTGTGAGCGGCATGAAGTATGGTTCGCCGCCAGCAAGAATGGTTGATGTCTTATAAACTGGATAGGCTGGATCGGGGATCAAGTTGATATCGCCTTGATCGATGAAAGCCATAATTGTGTTGTGTAGACCTTCTTTCGAGCCGATTAATGAAGTGACTTCGGTGTCTGGATCGATTTTGACATTGAAGCGTTCCTGAATATAATCAGTTGCCGCTTGCTTGTACTCTTTCATGCCACCAAATGGCGGATAGTGATGATTGGCTGAATTGTCCAGCGCTGTCTTCATCGCTTCGACAATATGTTTTGGTGTTGGTTCATCTGGATCGCCGATGCCTAGATTGATTACGTCTACTCCGCGAGCAACTGCTGCCTGTCGCTTCTTATCAATTTCAGCAAAAATATAAGGGGGAATTGATTTAAGCCGACGTGAAACTTCCATGATAAAAACCCCCGATGTCTGATGAAATCGTTTTCTTGACTGCTAATTAGACCAAAGACGTTACCATAAAGCCTTGATAAATGGCGCCTTTCTGAAGTTTTGCAGTCCTGAAATCCTGCTCAGTCGAGATAGAATGACAACATAAATGGTTGAAGCTCACAGAATATGAGCGGTCGTTGCTCCAGCGCAAGCGGCGCCTGCACCGGTGAGACTAAAGTGGCGTCCAGACATAATTAATGCACCGCGCTTGTTAAACTCTTGCAAGTTCCAGGTTAAAGTCTCGCGGCGCTTGTGCTTGCGGGTTTTCAAGCGTGACGGCTTCACAGATTAGTCACGTTTGACGTGCCATATTAATACTCATGAGTACGTTCTTTTTTTGTTATGGAGTGAACATGAAATATTTAGCTTCTTTAGTTCTGGTTTTGAGTCTCGGTTCTGCTGCTTTTGCCGCTGATGCTTCATCAGCTTCACCAATCAGCGATACACAAGCCAAGAACTTGATCAAGGCTGATGCCAATTTGAAAAAGAGCAAGCACCGTCATCACCGTCACCACAAAGCAGCTGCTAAAACCACAAGCACTGCTCCAGCAGCTACACCAGCCAAATAGAATTTTCGACAAAAATCGAAAATCTTTTGTTAGCGGTCCTCTCAATAGAGGGCCGCTTTTTTTAGGTGTTCTTCTTAAAGTCTTACTTTAGCAATATTGACCGGCCGCAAAGCCAGAAGCCCAGGCCCATTGAAAGTTGAAGCCGCCCAATTGGCCAGTGACGTCGACAACTTCGCCAATGAAATATAGACCCTTAACTTTTTTCGCTTCCATTGTTTTGCTGGATAACTCGTCGGTATCAACACCACCTCTGGTTACTTCAGCTTTTCTATAACCGACGGTACCAGCTGGATATATTTGAAAATTGTTTAGCGATTGCCCCAGGTCATTGAGCTGCTTTTCATTTAATTGAAAAATTTTGCTTTGATCGATGCGCTGCAACTGACAGATTCTTTCAGCCAGTCGCTTGGGCAATTTGTCAGCGACGACATTTTTTGTGTCCATGCGATTGCCATTGCTTTTCAAGTTCAATAGCCATTGTGTGGCGTCGAACTCTGGTAATAAATCAATTTGAACAGCATTGTTTTTTTGCCAGTAAAGTGACGCCTGCAAAACCGCTGGTCCGCTCAAGCCAGTATGTGTGAAAAGGATGTTTTCTCGAAAAGCGGCGTCGTTGCAGGTGATCTTTGTGTCGACAGACACACCGGGCAGGTCTGCAAATTGCTTCAAGTCAGAGTTTGAAAAATTGAAGCCGTCTAAAGCTGGCGTTGTCGGCACTATTTTCAGACCGAATTGTTTCGCTACTTCGTAACCAAACCCGGTGGCACCAATTTGAGGGATGCTCAAACCACCAGTGGCGATGATCAAAGACGCGCATTCGTAGGTACCGCGCGATGTTTGAATTTCGAAATAACCTTCATCGATATTGTCTAAGCTGTGCTTGCCGCTTTCGATATTGTTTATGCGACAATCCAAATGAAATTCAGCGCCGCCTTTTTTGCATTCTGAAATGAGCATGTGCACTATATTTTCAGCGGAGCCGTCGCAAAATAATTGCCCGAGTTTCTTCTCGTGAAAGGGGATACGATACTTCTTCACTAATTCAATAAAGTCAGAAGGCGTAAAGCGAGAAAGAGCCGATTTGCAAAAATGTGGATTTTGCGAGACAAACGAATTCGGCTGAGCGTGAATGTTTGTGAAATTACAACGCCCACCGCCTGAAATCAAAATTTTGCGACCAATCTGATTGGTGTGGTCGAGCAATGCGACAGAGCGCCCACGCGCCGCCGCCTGACTGGCGCACATCATGCCCGCGCCGCCTGCTCCGATGACAACGACATCAAATTGTTTGGAAGAGAGTTTCACAATCAGTGATTCTACACTGATAATATTAGCTTGGTTAACTGAAGGGCAAATATGTCATTAGATCTGGCGTCTATACAGGGGCTGAAAATTGTTTCGGCCAACAGCAGCCTCAAAAATCTCTCCATTCGACTGGAAAACGAGATAGGATTGAGTCTTGATGCTATTGCCGATGAAGACGAGATTATGGTGCGCCTCAGCGTAGTCAAAGCAGAAGAGCTGGCCAGCGACAGCGATGCTGTCTGCTCGGTCGACTGGAATTGGATTTATGGATCGACTGTCACTTCGGTCAAAGCTTCATCTTCAGTCGTTCGTCTGCAATTGAGCGAAGTTGGACCTTTGACGATTTCAGTGAACCTCTGGCAGGGCTCGCCCTTTTTGTCTTTTCAGCCTTTTAGGGCGCCGGTGGCACGTTAGACCATGTTTTTTTGAAGAAACATAAAGAGCACACAATGATGGAGAACACTGTCAATGAAATATATTTCGATCGCAACAGCGCAAAATATTCACTCAGAAGGCTTCTCAAGCCGTTCAAGCAAAGTAGTTTAGATTAGGTCTGTTTAGATTGGGTCTGTTTAGATTGATGGGCAGCTGCTTGGGCGTCTGCTTTTTCTTTCAATCGTCTTTCTAATTGCTCAACTGAAAAAGGATAAGGGCACCACCCAGCACCGTTGACAGGGCAGATAGAAAGAGCTTTGCTTGCTCTTTTAGAATTTTTTGCGACTGATTTCGCTTTTGTTTGTTTTACTGCTGCTTTTTTATTCGACTTTTCCGAGGGCTTCGTCAATTCTTGTGCGTGCGGCATGACGACCTCCTTGTTTACTTTTTGTCCACTTGACACTTGTACTGTTGTACCACGTTTGCGCTCCGCCGCCAAAACACAGTCGCAGAAGTGTTTATTGTGCGATCAGTAGAGGTGTCTTTAGTCGTAATCTTGAGACATCGAAGCTTTGCTCGATGTTGCTTTGATACTTCTTTGAACTCTCTAAATCATCTCTAAATTATTACGGGTCGTGGCTTTCAGGAGAACGCTATGTCGAATCATGTTGCCGATCGCAAAAATATTTTCACCTGTTCGTTCTGGAATATCGTTAACGAAATCGTCTTGAAGAGCTGTTTTCGTCGTTTTTCCCTCGACGGTAGTGCAAATATTCCAAAGTCTGGTCCCTATCTTCTTATCGCTAATCACGTTTCGCGATTCGACGGACTGGTGTTGATGAAAACCATTAAGGGACGACCAGCGAATTTCATGGCTCATAAAGCCGAATTGCGCGGCTATCAGGGCTTTGTGCTGCGTTCTGTAGGAGCCTTTGAAGCAAATCGAAATCTAGAGACTATGGCATTTATAAAAGAACAACTGCTCAAAGGACAACCCATTGTGATGTTTCCAGAAGGCGGCATCTTTGTCGATGGAGTCGTCCACCCTTTCAAATCAGGCGCTGCCCGCATTATGCTCATGGCCGCTGAATGTGGTATCGATTTGCCAGTCATCCCGGTTGCCATTACATATAGCGGTTCGAAAAATGACAGAGCTATCGCTGTGATTGTCTCTGAGCCGATTCGGCTGAGCGCCAGGCAAACTGCTAAAAGCGAACAAAAGCCCCATTGCATCAATGAATTGACCCGGGAGTTGCATACTCATTTGAGTCGCCAGAAAGAACTTCTGCAAGTGGCTGTCAATCAAACTGAAAGAGCCATCAAAGTGGGATAGTCGCCTCGAGCTGGATGATTTTAGTGCTAGTGTATTTGTTGCTTTACTCGAGTCTCTCTTGAGCATCAAATTAAAGGAACTAGCAGTGGTTGCTGACATAAAAGATTTCGAAAAACTGGGCGTCTTTTATCTGGGAAGGCAAGTCGCAGAGACTGACAACGCAGAGACTGCCTTGCAATCACTTCTCCTTTATGAGTCAAAAGATTTGCTCACGCATGGCGTTTGCATCGGTATGACCGGCAGTGGCAAAACTGGATTATGCCTGGGCTTGATTGAAGAAGCAGCAATCGATGGCATTCCGGTCATAGCCATCGATCCAAAAGGTGACTTGAGCAATTTACTGCTTGCTTTTCCCCATTTGCTTGGAGCCGATTTCGCTCCCTGGGTCAGTGAAGAAGAAGCCCACAGAGAAGGTATTAGCAAAGAAGATTTAGCCGAGAGAAAAGCTACTTTATGGCGCGAGGGTCTTAAAACATGGGGCCAGGATGGCGAGCGCATCGCCCGCTATAAAGAATCCTGTGATTTTTCTATCTATACACCCGGTAGTAGCGCTGGATTACCGGTGTCAATTCTCAGCTCGCTCAAAGCTCCAGGCGATGACGTTATTAATGATGGCGATTCAATGCGCGAGCATGTTGGAAATGTCGTCGCCAGCTTACTGACACTGCTTGGCATAAATGCCGATCCATTGAAAAGTCGCGAACATATATTGCTTTCAACAATTATCGACCGCGCCTGGCGTGACAACAAAGATATCGATCTCATCGGTCTGGTGTCTGAAATTCAGCATCCATCAGGTAGCAAGCGTATGGGCGCATTGGATTTAGATACATTTTTCCCGCAAAAAGAGCGTTTCGCATTTGCGCTATCTCTAAATAATCTCCTCGCGGCGCCCGGTTTTGACGCCTGGCTTTCTGGTTACCCGCTGGACATAGGCTCCATGCTATTCAATGAACAGGGCAAACCGCAAGTTTCAATCTTTTCGATTGCTCATTTAAATGACAGCGAAAGAATGTTCTTTGTCACGCTGTTGCTCAATCAAATCCTCTCCTGGATGCGCTCTCAATCAGGCGCGAGCAGCCTGAGAGCCATACTGTATATGGATGAGATTTATGGCTATTTTCCTCCTGTATCTAATCCACCTTCCAAAACGCCGCTTTTGACTTTGCTCAAGCAAGCCAGAGCCTACGGTCTGGGGATATTGCTCGCCAGTCAAAACTCTGTCGACCTGGACTACAAAGGTCTTGCTAACGCAGGCACCTGGTTTATCGGCAGGCTGCAGACAGAGCGCGATAAGCAGCGTCTTCTAGATGGTCTGGAGGGCGCTTTTGGTGAAACTGGAAAAGTGATCGATAAGCGTTCGCTAACAGAATTGCTCGGTCGATTGAAGACCCGCAATTTTCTTTTGAACAATATTCATTGCGACCATCCTCAATTGTTCGAAACTCGCTGGACTCTTACTTATCTGTTTGGTCCGCTCGTACGCAATCAAATTAAAACTTTGATGGCCGGTCGCAGTAAAACTCCCGCTCAAAAGACTGTAGTCTCAAATGATTCGGCGATAGAGCCGGCTAAGACCACGACGCAAGCGCTGTCTTCTGCTCAATCCAATCTTTCGTCCACACCTTTAAGTCTTGGGCCAACGTCCGCCTTGCGATTTTTGCCGGTGAAAGAAAAGCTGGCCCAAAATATCGTTTATAAACTGGCCATTTTTGCTAGCGTTTCGATGCGTTTTACCGACGCTAAAGCAAAGCTAGATTATGTAAGCTCCCGCTCGTTTGTCTTACCAGTGGCTGATACATTACCAGCTATTGCTTATTGCGATGTACGTCCCATCAACGCGAGCTTTGGCGAACTGGACGCGAGCGCTGTCGAGCCGGCTCTTTTTGATTTCCCGCCGTCTAATCTGCAAAGTGCCAGCAATAGGAAGATCCAGCGCAAGGAGTTTGCGACATGGTTGACCAACAGTCAAAAAATTTATTTGCTGAAAAGCGCTGCCAGCAATCAATTTTCACGACCACTCGAAACAGAGAAGGACTTTCGTTTGCGTTTGCGTGACTCTTTACGAGCGGCTCGCGATGAAAGCATGCAAAAACTGAAAGCAAAATATACGCCCAAATTGGAGGTTATTCAGGCAAAAATTCGCTCCGCTCAAGCGACGGTTTCTGATGCTCAAGATGCCGTTAGCCAATACGATCAACAAGCTGCCGTGACCTTTGGCGGCACGGTTCTGGGCGCTATTTTAAAAGGCAAGCCTTTTTCAGCATCTACGGTTGAAAGGGCCCAGACGGCGGCCAGGGAGTATGGAAAAGCCCGGTCTAAGGAGAAATCAGTGCAAAGAGCGCAAGAAAATCTGAACCACGCCCAGGCTGCGTATCAAGCGCTTGATGCCGATTTTCGCATGGAGATGAACGAATTGAGCGCTCGCTTCGATCCGGCTGTCGAAACTTTTGAAACGCAGCCTTTTACGTCAAAATCGAGTCAAATTTCAATATCTGTTTTTGAGCCCGTTTGGGTGCCTTTCGGCGAGAAAAATCCCGGTCAGTTTGAAGAAATCTGGCGCTAAATTTTTGTATTTTCGATCGCATTTTTTTTGCAAATTTCTAGTATTATTGTTTTGAAGAAGCTCTCGGAAACCCGGTGTTTGTAAGTGAAATCAAGCTTTTTGAAAATATTTGCTGGTCATTTTCAGCAATATTTGCAGTGGTTGCAATGTCAAAAAATTCCAGACAGGCGCAAGCGGCAGCTGACCTCTCGAGCCAATCATTATCTGGCGTACCTCAGCTTGTCTTCCAGCGACTTCAGCAAGACATTTAAAACAGTTGCCGGGCAACAAAAAGCCTGGCGAAATTACAGGCGCTTTCTTAAAGAGTCGATGAATTACCAGGATGCTGCATTGCACGATGCCTTTGATGAGCTGACATTTTTCCATAACTTTGTAGCTAGTGCAGGCGAAGCCGCGTCGTCAGCTGCTGACACAGCATTAAAACGTGGTGATGCTCAAGTTGTTCACATTCTGGAAGACGCTCGTGGCAAGCGTCTTTCCGCGCGACCGGGTGAGCGTCAAAAAGGCGCAAGGCAAATTTTGAAAAAACCTTCGACGAAACGGTAGATTGAAGCGATAGATTATAGATCTTTGAGCTGTTTCAAGGCATCTTGCATGGCAAGGGCTGCCGCATCAGTGGGGTCTGCATCAAGGGCTCTATCTACGCACGCCTGGGCGCCATCAAAGTCCAGTTCCAGCCCCTTGGCAGTAGCCATATGCAGCCAACCGCCGATGTAATTGGGGTTGATTGCAAGCGCTCTTTTGAGCAGTTTTTTAGCCTTTGCAGTCTCCCCTTCCTGTAGAAAAATGACACTCAACTGACCATAAGGCCACTCGAAATCGGGAAAATCTTCGATTAGCTCTTCAAAGGTCTTTCTGGCCCCTTGTTGATCGCCTGTCGCCATGCGATTGAAACCTTCGATGTGCCTTTGCTCAGCCAGCAATGGCACAGGAAATCGCGGTATTTTTGTTTTGAGAAAGCGCTGAGCTGATATGGTTAGATCGTCGTCGTTACTGCTCTCGGTGACCAGTATCAGAGCGTCTCGGGCCTGTTCAGTCCAACCAAGCGTACGATACTGAATTCCCAGGGCAAAATATTGTTCAGCGGTCAGACCTTGCGGGACATCCCTTGGCAAAACGTTTTTCTTACGCGGTTGAGCCATTTGTGAAACCTGACGAAAGTAATGCAAATAAAGCCAGCCTGTTTCCAGTATAACGGCACAGGGCTTCTTTCGGCTGTCATTTAATGGTCCGTCGATGAATTTGCGGACTTTGCCAGATGCTGGAGGCAAAATCTTATCAAAATGCTTACAGGCTGCCTGTAGATAGCACCGAATTTGGTGAAAACGAGAATGAATTTAAATGAACAAGTAGCTTCGATTAACTCTGATTTTCAGAATCGTAAAGGACCCTAAAGATTGGCGCTTTGAAGCTCTATCTGGTGTATATCAATTGTCGTGGGGCTTAATCAGTGAAGGCCGCCATCGGCAGGAATTATATGAAGACTAAATTAGACAAAACCTGTTTCCGACTATTACAGGCGGTGGCACTGGTTGTGGTGCTATTTCTTTTGGGGCAGTCAGTTCTTGCTGAAGTGATGGAGCAATTTCAGGCAGAAATTGTTTTAAATAAAGATGCAAGCGCCGATGTCACTGAAACGATCAGCATGGATTTTGGCTCTGAAAGCAGGCACGGAATCAGACGTCACATCCCAGTTGCCTACAAGCGATCTGGTGCGCCATACACTGTCGATCTGTCAATGCAATCTGTCACCGATCAAAATGGACACCCCCTCCATTATTCGTTCACACGCAGCGGCAGCGAAGTCAATTTAAAAATCGGCGACGCTAATCAAATAGTGCATGGCAAGCAGACCTATAAAATCCATTATCTAGCCCGGCGCATCATCAACTGGTTTGACAATGAACCGGAGTTTTACTGGAACGTCACCGGCAATGA
>Ga0182030_10004573_pt1 | contig 29489 bp, 24 predicted proteins | sample 812S3MmetaG_FD_121299 | JGI IMG/M metagenome (GOLD analysis project Ga0182030, IMG submission 121299) | Permafrost microbial communities from Stordalen Mire, Sweden - 812S3M metaG (Illumina Assembly) | ecosystem: Environmental > Terrestrial > Soil > Wetlands > Permafrost | place: Sweden...
AGTCCGCGCTCAAGGTGGCGGCCCCGTTCTGCACGAAGACGCCGTTCGTGGCGACCACCGTGTCACCCTGGCTGTACATGCTGCCGATGCGAGAGCCGGGGATAATTTGACTGAGCGCCCAAACCTTGATCTGCGAGTCCGCTTGCGCCCGGACCACCGACGGGAAAACCGCGAATAAAAGAAGGAACGAGGTGATGGCGGACAATTTTCTCATCAGGCCCGGCCAATTAAACAAAACGCCATGGGCTTGTCGAGAGTCGAAGGCCGAAAGTCGAAGGCTGGATTCAGCCGCTTCACGACACGGTTTTGCACCTGACCTTCGTCCTTTTCGGCCCTCGACGAATTTTATTCCTTCGGCAAAAAGGCGAACACAACCGCAGCCAGGATGCAGACGAATGCGACAACATAATTCCACCGAATTTTTTCATGCAGATACACCATGGCAAAGACCACGAATACCGACAGCGTGATAACTTCCTGGATGATTTTGAGCTGCGTGGCGGAATAAACCGAATTGCCCCAGCGATTGGCCGGCACCTGCAGGAGATATTCAAAGAAGGCAATACCCCAGCTGGCCAGGATGACCAGCAGCAGCGGTTTGCTCTTGAATTTCAAGTGGCCGTACCATGCGAACGTCATGAAAATGTTCGAGCAGGTCAGCAACACAATCGGCAGCCAGCGGGATGATGTATAATCCATGTGCAAAAAATGAATTTACAGGGCCGGGGTGTCAAATGGGAATACGGCGAATAAATAATCAAAACCGCCTGAGCCGGTCTGGCGAACCGGCTGCAAAGTTTTTCCTCAGACCGGGTTTACAATGGTGAGTTTTTGGCGGCAGGCGCCAGACGGCCGATGGCCACCAAAATTCCGTGCAGCAGCGCGTGCGGGTTGGGCGGACAGCCGGGAATGTAAACGTCCACCGGCAGAACCGCATCCACGGCACCCACCGTGGCATAGTTTTGGCCGAAGATGCCACCGCTGCAACCGCAGGCGCCCACGGCGACAACCAGACGAGGCGCGGGCATGGCGTCGTAGGTCTTGCGCAACGCCAGTTCCATGTTCCGCGTCACCGGCCCGGTCACCAGCAGCATGTCGGCGTGCCGCGGCGAGGCGACAAAGTGAATGCCAAAACGTTCGAGGTCATAGACCGGGCTGCCCAGTCCCGCAATTTCAATTTCGCAACCGTTGCAGGAGCCGGCGTCCACTTCACGGATGTGCAGCGACCGGCCGAGTACACTGTCCACCTGCGTTTTAATTCTCCGGCCTAAAACGTCAAGATATCCCGGTTCCAGCAAAGCGGTTTTGTTGAAATGGGATTTTTTGCTGGCCGGAGTGGTCACGAGTCGTTCGTGCCGGCCATCAGGCTTTAGGCTGTAAGTGACCTCGGTCACCAGATCGTCACGGCGGCGCGCGGCACATTCACAAACGTTGGTCATTCGGATGTTTTTGTCCGCCTCGGCGCAAAGGCCGCAAAAGGTACATTTGGCCAGGTCCAGCCGGGCGATGCGCCGTTCTCCGGTATCTTGATAGCTGATGGCTCCCGTCGGGCAGGCGGCGGTTGCCGGGCGCGCATCCTCCCATTTGTGCCAGTCAATTTCGGGCCGGCCTCGGGCGAACTTGGAAATTTCCACAGGCGTTTCCGGATAACTGGTCGTCACGATGCCGGTGCGCAGGCTTTTTCGGAGAATTTCAAACATAAATCACCTCAACGGTCCGTGCCCGAATAGGACAGGTTAAAACTTTTGTTCACGACCGGGAAATCCGGCACGATGTTGCCCAAGATCGCCTCGCTCAAGGCCGGCCAGTTTTGCAACGACGGGTCCTTGACCTTGCACCGCGCCAGCCGGTTGCCGGGTGCGGTGCGGATCCAATAGTAAATTTCCCCGCGCCAACCTTCGACATATCCTAAAGCTGTTCGCCCGATGGGCAGTTCGCCGATCTCAACGCGCAATGCGCCGCCAGGGAGGTCCGACACGAGTTGTTGGATGATGGACAGCGACTCGCGGACTTCGTCAATGCGCACCTGCATCCGATGTTTCACGTCGCCTGCCTGGTAAACCGGCACACGAAATTTCACCCGGTCGTAGGCCGCGTGGGGAAAATCACGCCGCAAATCGTGGTCAAAACCTGACGCGCGTCCGGCGATGCCCACGACGCCCAAATCGAGCGCCACCTTCGGTTTCAGGATGCCGGTGTCTTCGAGCCGGTCGCGCGTGGATGAGGAATTCTCTATGAGTTCGACCAGCGAATCAAAGTCCGGTCCCAATTCCGTGGCCAACTTTTCCAAAGTCTTGATTTGTCCGGCGTCCCAATCGTAGCGCACGCCGCCCAGGCAGGCCATGCCTCGCAGCAGGCGGTTGCCGGTGAGCTGTTCGTTGACGCGCAGCACGCGTTCCTTGAGCCGCATGGCGTGCATGTTGGCCACGACAAACGCCACGTCGGTTGCAATCGCGCCGATGTCGCCGATGTGGTTGTAGAGGCGTTCCAGTTCCAGGCAAAGGCTGCGGAGCGTCCGTGCCCGCGGCGGGACTTCCATGTCCGCGGCGCGTTCGATGGCATGGCAGAACGCCGTGGCGTGGGCGAAGCTGGAATCGCCGGAGATGCTTTCCGCCAGCCGCACGCCATGCGTTACCGGCAGAGTTTCAAAAAGTTTCTCCGTGCCCTTGTGCGTGTAGAACAGGCGCATTTGCAGGTAAAGCACCGGCTCGCCCGCCACGCTGAAAAGAAAATGCCCCGGCTCGATGATGCCGGCATGCACGGGGCCCACCGGAATCTGGAACACCCCTTCGCCTTCCACTTCGCGGAATTTGTGCCGTTCGCCCTGGAACGGCGGCAACTGGGTGTGCAGGTCAAAATCCTTGCGCAACGGGTGAACATCCGGCCAGTCGTCGTGCAGGGCGCAGCGGCGGGGATTGGGATGGCCGATGAGTTTCAGGCCGAACAGATCCTGAATTTCCCGTTCCTGCAGGTCGGCGGCCGGAATGGCATTCGCAAGCGAAGGAAACTCCGGTTTGTCCGCCGGCACGGGCACGCGCAGGATGAAAAACGCGCTGGCGGCATCGAGCGCATAAACGTAGTAAAGATGAAATACTTTTTCTGACGCGCGGACATCGTCGGCGAAGAGGCTCACCAGCCGGGCATTCCAATTTTTGTAAAGATGGGCGCTGAAGCCGGCGACCAGGTCCATCTTGGCGTCAAAATAAATTTCATCGCGCCGGCATACCCGCACGCCATCCAACCGGTCGCCAAAACGTTCCTGCACTTCAGCTACGATTTCGGTCACGCTGGGCATATCGTTCATGGAGCAACTCCGATGATTTGGGTTGTCTGGCGCACCAGTTCGTAAATCGGACCGGGCAGCCAGAAACCCAGACCGACGATCGTGACGGTCGCGACCATCATCGCGCCCAGTTTCCAGGGGCACTCGGCGACGCGCGGTCCGGGTTGCACCGGCACGCCCAAACTCAGTTTGGACATGTGCATCAGGAAACCCGCAAAAATCGTCACCACGCCCGCGACGAACAGGAAGGCCATCCAGCCGCGGTTGGCGGCCAGCGCCCCGCTCAAAATGATGAACTCGCTTTGAAACAGGCTGAACGGCGGCGTGCCGGTGACCGCCAGCGTCGCGACCAGAAACAATCCGCCCGTCCACGGCAGCGTGTGCATGACGCCGTGGACCTTCCGGAAATGCGGCGTGCCAAAATGCTGTTGTACGTTGCCGGCGCAGAAAAACATCAACGGCTTGGTCACGCCGTGAAACAGCATGTGCAACGCCGCGCCCAGCGCGCCCAGCTTGCCGCCAAAGCCCAGCCCCGCCACCATGATGCCCGCATGGTCAATGCTCGAATACGCCAGCATCCGGCGGAAATTTCTTTGCACCAGGATGAACGGCACGGCCACAAGAATTGACGCGACACCGAAACCCGCCAGCAGTTTGCCGGGAAAATCGTGGCCCAGACATTTTTCGGTCAGCACATCGAAGCGCATGATGGCGTAAATGGCGCAATTGATGAATGCGGCACCCAGCAACGCGGCGGACGGAACCGGTGCTTCCGCGTAGGCATCCGGCTTCCAGGTGTGCATCGGGGCCAGGCCCGCCTTGGTGCCGTAACCGAGCAACACGAGGATGAATGCCAGCCGCATGGCCTGCGGGTTGAGCTTGTCCGCCACGCCCACCAGCGCCGACCAGTTCATGCCGCTGCGCGCTTCCGGCCCGAGCAGACCGACGCCTGCGTAGTACGTGAAGATCGTGCCGAACAGCGCCAGCGAAATGCCGACACTGCCGATGATGATGTATTTCCAACCAGCCTCGAACGAGGTTTTTTGGTTGTAAAACGTGACGAGCAGCACCGACGCCAGCGTGGTGCTTTCGATGGCCACCCACATCACGCCCAGGTTGTCCGCCAGCGGCACCAGCAGCATGGCGCCGACGAACAATGGCGTGAGCACGTAGTAACGCCGCAATTGCGCATGGGTGATTTTGCCATCGCGCTCGTCCTGGCGCAGGTAACCCACGGCATAAATCGAGCAGACCAACGACACGAAACCAGTCAGCGCCAGCACAAGCGCGCTCAACGCGTCAGCGCGCAGGAAACCGCCCAGCGCCGTCACGGTGCCCAGCGCGATCACGTCGCCGGCCACCTTGAATGCCAGTCCGGCCACGATCGCGAAGGCGCCGAGGTTCAGCCGTTCCCACCACGCGCGCGAATTGGTCGCGAAGCAAAGCAGGCCGGCCGCCGGCGGCACCAGCAATAACAGCATCAATTCCATCGTTCGATTTTTCCGGTTTCGGTTCGACCCAAGTTGTGATTTGCCAAGAACATCATGATTTTCCTCCAATGATTCCCGCCGCCTGATGAATCAATTGCAACAGCGGCACGGGGCACCACACACTGACAACCAACAATCCGCCCACCAGCAGTCCCATCGCCGGCACGCCGTCCCAGGTCCGGGCGTCGTTGGGACATTCGGCCTTGCGTGCGCCCAGCAGGATGCGGGTGAGCTGGGTGAGAAGGCCGCAAAACGCCGCGACCAGCGCCACCAGGATCAGGATGCTGATGCCGGTGCGGCCGGCGGCGAACCCGCCGCTGAGCACCGTCAGCTCGCTGTAAAACAATCCAAACGGCGGCAGGCCCATCGCCGCCACCGCAGCCAGCCCCATGAACAACACTGTCACCGGCAGCACCTGCACCACGCCGGGCCCGATGACCCGGAATTTCAGGGTGTGAAACGTCTGGTGGATGTTGCCGGCCGCGAAGAACAGCACCGGTTTGGTCAGCGCATGATAACCCATGTGCAGCAACGCGCCAAAAATGGTCACCGGCGTGTTTAAGCCGACAGCGGTGCAGATGAGGCCGACATGTTCGAGGCTGGAGTAGGCGAGCATCCGTTTGAGGTTGCTCTGCACGAGAATGAACGGCGCCGCCAGGAACATTGAGAACAGCCCAAAGCCCAGCAGCAACGTGCGGCTGTACCCGGTGCCGAGGCATTGCGTGGTCAGGATGTGAAAGCGGAGCAAGGCATAGATCGCGACTTTGAGCGACACGCCGGACAACATGGCGCTGGTTGGCGACGGCGCCTCGCTGTGCGCGTCCGGCAGCCAGGTGTGCATCGGCGCCAAACCCGCCTTGGTGCCATAGCCGATGAGGACGAAGATAAATGCCAGTTGCATCAGCCGCGGATCGAACTGGGCCGCCACCGTCATCAGGTGCGACCAGTTGAAACTCGGCAACCGCCCGCCGCCGCCCTGACCCACCGCCGCGGCATAGGTGATGACCGTCCCGAACAGGGCCAGTGCCAGTCCCAGGCCGCCGAGCATGATGTATTTCCACGCGGCTTCGAGCGACGTCTTGCGATTGTACAACGCCACCAGCAGCACCGATGACAGGGCGGTGGCTTCCAGTGCGAACCACATCACGCCGAGGTTGTTCGCCAGCACCACCAGAAACATGCCGGCCGCAAACACCGGCGTGAGCACGGAGAACTCCTTCACCCGACCGGGCGTCACCACCCCGGCGGCAAGGTCGCGGCGAAAATAACGTCCGGCGTAGAGCGACGTGCCGAGCGATACCGCCGAAATCAACAGCACCATCCATGCGCTCAAGGCATCGGCATAGAAAAATTGGTTCCATTCTGTCACCACAGTATGGGCCAGCACCTCATGGAACAGTTGGACACCCAGCGCGAGGGTGGCGGCGAACGCCACGATGTTGATCCATTCCATGACCCGGCGCCATGGCACCAGCAGGCAGAGCAGGGCTGCGGCCAGCGGGATAAGGAGAATGGGCGTCAACAGCAACATAACTTTAGCGTTCAGCCTTCAGCCTTATCCTTTTAGCTGGTCCAGTTTGCCGGTGTCCATCGAGGCGAACGATTCGCGGATGCGATACACCAGGATGCCCAGCACCATCACCGCCACCATCACGTCGAAGAAAATACCCAGTTCGACCACCAGCGGCATGCCGTAGGTGGTGAGCGCCACGGCGGCGAGCATGACGCCGTTTTCGATCGTCAGCAGTGCGAGCACCTGGGAGATGGCCTTCCGGCGGTTGATCATGAGGAAAAAACCGGTGAGCAACAGGGTGATGGCAATGGCCAGCGTATTGTTGCCGAGCTTGTGCAACGTTGTGAACGGCCGCGCCACCAGATAACCCAGCAACGTCAGGCCGCCGCAGATGAGCATCGAGGTGGGGGCATTGAACAGCGGCTCGATTTCCTGGACGATGTTGATGCGGCGGACGAGCCGGTTGAGCAGCCAGGGCAGGAAGATGACCTTGCCGACGAGAGTCAGCCCGGCGACGATATAGACGTGGGTGGCGTTGTAATAGTAGGCGACCACGGTGGCGATGGCGGAGAGCATGAGCGATTGCAGCGCGAAGAGGCGGATGTTCGTGAGCAACATCCGCTGCACCACCAGGAGCAGTTGCAGCACCAGCATCAACGCGGCCAGCAGCATGATGATCTGCGAGCCGATTTCGGTCGGAATGGGAGTTGAAACGGCAGGATTCATAAATCAATGAAAGAGAAACGTGGACAGCAGGGCCATGGCCGCGAGCACGAAGGCCGCGCTTAACAGGTCCGGCACGCGGAACAGGCGCAGCTTGGCGTTCACGGTTTCGACCAGCACCACTGCGGCGGACAGCGCGAAAATTTTGATGAGAAAAAACGCCAGCCCGAGGCCGAGCGTCAGCAGCGAACCATCGCCGGCCAGGCCCACCGGCAGGAAGACATTCACCAGAATGGACATCAGCACCAGTTGCTTGACGGACGCGCCCCATTCCATCAGCGCCAGATAGCGGCCCGAGTATTCCAGCAGCATCGCCTCATGGATCATGGTGAGTTCGAGGTGCGTGGCCGGATTGTCAATGGGCACCCGGCCCGTTTCGGCCAGCAGCACGATGAACAGCGCCGCGAACGCCATGAGATGCGTCGGGTTCAACATGTCCCAGCCCGATTCCTGCTCGGCAGCGACCATGTGGCTGAAGTCGGTGGAGCCGACCGTGATGGCCACGGTGAAAATCGCCAGCATCAACGCCGGTTCGGCAATGGCGGCGATGGTCATCTCGCGGCTGCTGCCCATGCCGCCGAACGTACTCGCCGGATCGAGTCCGCCCAACGCCATGAAGAACCGTCCGAGCGCCAGCAGCCCGACGACCGCCAGCACGCCGCCAAACAAACTCAACGGCGCCTGGATGGCCACCATCGGCACCATCAATCCCGCCAGCAGCGCGGTAATGAAGACGACATAAGGCGCCGCCGAGAACACCCATGACGCGTGTTCGGAAATGACCATGTCCTTGCGCAGAAATTTTATCAGGTCGAAATAAGGCTGCACGACGCGCGGGCCGCGGCGATTTTGCAGCCGTGCCTTCCAGTTCCGGATGCAGCCGGTGACCAGCGGCGCCAGCGCCATCAGCAGCGCCGTTTGCAATACGATGGCAAAGGTGTCCGGTTTCATAACGCAAACAACAGGAGCAGTAACAGGGTGATGAAAATGTAGATGAGATACGCCTGAAGGCTGCCCGCCTGCAACGCACGCATCCGCCGCGAAAGGCGCAACACCAGCCGTTGCAACGGACGATAAATCCGCGTCTCGAAGACTTCCTCGACGTGCGCCTCAAAGCGGATGCTCGTGGCGAAGTAAGGTGAGAAGTCGTATTCCCGCTGCACTTCGCGGCGCGGACGGAACAGCGCCTTGAAAATCATGCGGATCGGCTTGGAAAAACCGGTGGCGGTGTATTCCATGCGCGGAGTAAGGCCCTTGAGACCGCAGTCCCACGTCGGCCCGACGCGGGTTTTGGTTTTTTGTCCGAGGACCAGCCACAACGCAAATGGAACGAACAACAGTGCGACACCCAGGACCGCAATGCCGAGGGTCGAAACCGTGCCACCAGCTTGGTTGACGCCGGACAACACCAGCCCGTTGGCCAAAGTCAATTGCTGGCTGATTTGCAGGCCGGTGAGCAATTGCGTCAGTGGATCGAGGACCCGAAGGAAAAAGGTGGGGAAAAGTCCGAGGAACACGCACGCCGCCACGAGCACACCCTGGCCCAACAGCATCGTGAGCGGAACTTCATGCGCCTGTGCCGCCGGTTCGCTGCGCGGTTGCGCCAGAAAAGTGATGCCAAAAGCCTTCACGAAACAAGCTGCCGCCAGCGCGCTCGTCAGTGCCAGCAGCGCGCCGCCGATTGGGAACATGAGCCGCAGCAGACTGTCCGTGGAGCCGAACCCCTGGAGCAACGACTGGTAGGTGAGCCATTCGCTGACAAACCCGTTCAGCGGTGGCAGTGCGGAGATGGCTACGGCGCCGATGAGAAAACAAAACGCCGTCTGTGGCATCTGCTTGGCCAGCCCGCCCATCTGCTCCATGTCGCGCGTGTGGGTGGCGTGCAGCACCGCGCCAGCACCCAGGAACAGCAACCCCTTGAACACGGCATGGTTGATGGTGTGATACAGCCCCGCGATGAGCGCCAGCGTGGCCAGCAACGGATGGCCCGTGTTCAGGAACATCAGCGATGCGCCAAACCCCATCAGGATGATGCCGATGTTTTCAATGCTATGATAGGCCAGCAGTCGTTTCAGGTCATGCTGCATCAGGGCGTACAACACGCCCAGCACGGCGGAAATCGTGCCGATGGTCAGCACGGTCACGCCCCACCACATCGGCGGTGTGCCGAGAAAATAAAAAAACACACGCGTCAGGCCATAGATGCCGGTCTTGATGAGCACGCCGGACATGAAAGCGGACACATTGCTGGGCGCGACCGGATGCGCTGCCGGCAGCCACGTGTGCAACGGCACGATGCCCGCCTTGATGCCAAAGCCGGCCAGGAACAGAAGAAAAGCGGCGTTGCGCGAGCCGGAGGCCAGCCACTCCGGTTTTGCACTCAGCGCATGAAAGCCGGCGAAGTCATAGCCGCCAGTGGCCTGGAACAGCAGCAGAAAGCCGAGCATGATGCAGCCCGTGCCAATGTGCGACATGACGAAGTACAGCACGCCGGCATCGCGCGTCTCGGGTTTCTCGTGCTCGAAACTGACAAGGCAGTAAGCCGACAGCGCCATGATTTCCCAGACCATGAGGAAGAAAAATGCATTGTCCGCCATGACCACCAGTGTCGTTGCCAGCAGCAGCAGGTTGAAGAACGCGCCCAGCACGCCCACATTTTTGCGTCCGTAGAACCCGCGCGCATAGCCCAGCGAATAGAGCGACAGAGCAAAGCTCAGCAGCGAAACGAGCAGGCCGAAAAAAGCCGACAATGGATCGAGGCTGATGGTGAATTGAACATACGGAATCAGGGTTGGAAGCAGTTGCAATTGCAGCGAGGCAACGGTGGTGGCACCGGTCGCCAAAGACATTATGCACGCGACCGTTCCGCACAAGGCCGCCAGCGTGCCGCAGCCGAATGAACAGAAGTTGGCAAGCTTTTCGTGCCGGCAGAATGCCAGCCCCGCCAGACCACCGGCAATATATCCCAGCAAAGCCAGGACGAGCAACGTAGTGGGAGAAATATCCATAAACGACGCCGAATGCCACTTTTCCCTGAATCAGAACCGGAAGTTCAAACCCATGCGGACCGGAACGCACATATCCCGGTGTTCCTTTTCCGATGACATCCGACCGTTCGCGCCCAGTGTAGTCCGTGTAAATAGTTTGTCCATGATACCTTTCATCACGGCCTGAACAAGACGTGATTACTGCCGGGCTTGAAATGTTCGTCATGGCAAGCCCGTTTCCACGGCGGTCAAAAAATCACCGCTCAAGATACATAAAACGGGCCAAGACGGGGACTGACTAACCAGATTTTGTCAATTTTCTTCCTTGTCGGAACAAATGGTGAAGGCGATGAGAAAGTACCGCCAATCCCTCGGCCAGGTCCTCCTTCTGCGTGACCACCGAATCCGGCAGCGTCAATTTCACCGGGGTGAAATTCCAGATTCCCCGGATGCCGGCATCCACCATGATTTCAGCGGCTGCCTGCGCCACTTTCCCGGGAACAGCCAGAATGCCGAGTTTGATGTCACCGCGCCGGACAAAACGAGCCAGCTGCCCGACGGTTTGCACCTTGCGTCCGTGGACCCATTTTCCAATCTTCCGCGGATCGTCGTCAAAAGCGCCAACGATCCGGAGCCCGAGATTTGCAAAACCATGGTACCCCAGCAGGGCGCTGCCCAGATTGCCCACGCCGACCAGGATGGCCTGTGCCTGGTTGTCCCAGCCCAGAAATCGTTCGATGGCAGTGATGGTCTCCGTGACGCGGAAGCCGATCCGGGGAGTGCCCGTGATGCCGGTGATGGCCAGATCCTTTCGTACAATGACCGGTTCCAGATTGTGTACTCCGGCCAGCACGGTGCCGGACACGCATTCATGTCCCTCCGCCTGTAGCACCCGCAGCAGTTGCAGATACGAAGGCAGCCGTTTGACACAGGACAGGCTGGCCTGGCGGTCGCCTTCGGCCACGGGGAAGAGTTTTCCCGCAAGATCCGCCGGATCAATTTTCACTTTTGTTCTGGTGCGCCGTCGCTTGGGATTGGTCATATCGGTACTTAAATAACGATACGAATATAACGACTGGGCACCAATGAAAACCTTTTGCCAAGTGGCCAGGAAGAATGGCGCGGGCGGCTTGAACTTGTAAAATCACCATTAAATCAAGGTTTCTAGCGCTATTTACAAGATTGCTTATGCCCTCCCCGGTGACGGCTAATACTTGACGTCTCGGTGCGCCTGGCGATTGACAAATCCACATATCGGGCTTAAATAGAGAAAAGTTTATTGATATAAAGTTCACGATATGAACATCACCAAACAGGGCGGACGGACGGACGGGGCGCCGGTGCGGACCGTTTCGGAGCCGACCTTGAAGCGGTTGCCGCTGTACCACCGGTTCCTGAAGGAATGGCAGGCGACCGGCCGGGAAACCGTCTCATGCACAGACATCGGGTTTGATCTGGACCTTGACCCTACTCAAATCCGGAAAGATTTGGAATCGGTCAGCATCGTGGGCCGTCCACGCATCGGCTATGTCCTGGCCAATGTGATCGAGAGCTTGGAACAGTTCCTCGGCTGGAAGAATATCAACGATGCGTTTCTCGTCGGAGCGGGCAGCATGGGTTCGGCGCTGCTGGGTTATCACAAATTTGAACAGTGCGGGCTGAAGATCGTGGCGGCCTTTGACCTGGATCCTTCCAAGATCGGAAGCCAGATCCACGGCAAACATGTGTTGCTGTTGAGCAAGCTGCCGGACCTGGCCCAGCGGATGCACATTTTGATCGGCATCATCACCGTGCCGGCACCGGAGGCGCAGGCAGTGGCTGATTTGATGGTTGCCGGCGGCATTCGCGCGATCTGGAATTTTGCACCAATACGCCTCCGCGTTCCAGAGCCCATCATCGTTCACAACGAGGATCTTTACTGCTCGCTGGCGTCTCTGTCGCAGAAACTTTCCATGTCTCTTCAGACGGGCGATCCCGAACCGGGACTGAAGCCCCGGACGGCAGCGACGGCGACCCGTCCCAATTAACCAACAACAAAGAAACATCCCAATGCGCACTCAACCAAAGCCCGATTGTCATGGGCGAAAGTTTGTGAAAATTTTCACAATCCTGGAAAAACACGGACGTAAACCTTCGCGGCTGGTCCCCATTCTCCAGGCCGTGCAGGAGGAATACCGGTATCTGCCAAAGGAAGTATTGACCTATGTTGCCATGGCCTTGGACGTTTCGCCGGCGCGGGTCTTTGGCGTGGCCACCTTCTATTCGCATTTTGCGATTGAACCCAAGGGCAAGCATATCGTGCGTTTGTGCGACGGCACGGCGTGCCATGTGAAGGACTCGGTTCCGATTCTTGATGCCATCCGCAAACGACTTGGGCTCGAAGGCAAGCGGACGACCACGGCGGACATGCTGTTCACGGTCGAGACGGTCGCCTGCCTCGGCGCCTGCGGCCTGGCGCCGGTGGTGGTGGTGGATGACCAGGTCCACGGGCAAATGACGCCGGAAAGCGGCGTGAAACTGGTCGAGGAAGTCATGGCCAAGGAATAATCGTAATGAACACACATCTCTTGCACATCATGGATCCGGCGGCCGGGAACGGCCCGAAAACCTTGCGCCGCGTGGTCGTTTGCGCCGGCACCGGCTGCGTCGCCAACGGCGCTTACAAGGTCGTTGAGGCTTTTGCCGAACAGATCAAGGCAGTCGGCATCAACGTCACCACAGAATTTAAAGCCGACGACCACGAGCACGATTTGCGGCTTAACAAGAGTGGCTGCCAGGGATTCTGTCAGATGGGACCGCTGGTCACGATCCTGCCGGACGAAATCCTCTACAACAAAGTCAAAGTCGAAGACGTCGCCGAGATTGTCAGCCAGACGCTGGTTGGCGGCAAGGTGTTGGACCGATTGTTGTATGTTGATCCGGCGACCAAGAAACATTGCAAAGGCATCAACGACATTCCGTTCTATCAACGCCAGCAGCGGTTCGTGCTGAAGGAATGCGGCATGATCGATCCGGAAGACATCCACGAATACATCCACCACGGCGGTTATGCGGCGGCGACGAAGGCGTTTCTTACAATGACGCCGGCGCAGATCGTCGAGGAAATCACCAAATCCGGCTTGCGCGGACGCGGTGGCGGCGGATTCCCGACCGGCCGCAAATGGGAGGCCGCCCGGACACAGAAGAGTGCGAAGAAATATGTCATCTGCAATGCCGACGAAGGCGATCCCGGCGCATTCATGAACCGCAGCGTGATGGAAGGCAATCCCCACAGCGTGCTTGAGGGTTTGATGATTGCCGCGCGGGCCATCGGTGCCGATGAAACGCTGATTTACGTCCGCACGGAATATCCCTTTGCCGTGGCGCGCATGAAACGCGCCGTCGAGGACGCGCAGAAAATGGGTTTTATCGGCGAAAACGCCTTCGGTTCGGGCCAGAGCCTGCGTTGTGAAGTGATGGAGGGTGCGGGCGCTTTCGTGTGCGGTGAAGAGACCGCGATGATCGCCTCGATTGAAGGGCAGCGCGGAATGCCGCGGCCGAAACCGCCGTTTCCGGCGCAAAGCGGATTGTGGGGCAAGCCGACTATCATCAACAATGTCGAAACCCTGGCTCACGTGGTCCGCATCATCAACCAGGGCGCTGACGTCTTCCGCCAGCTCGGCTCGTCCGCTTCGCCGGGCACGAAAACGTTTGCGCTCACCGGCCATGTGGCCAACACCGGGTTGATTGAAGTTCCGTTTGGCACCACGCTGCACGAAGTTGTTTTGAACATCGGCGGCGGCATCACCGACCGGCGCGGCAAAGTAAAACCGAACGGTTTCAAAGCCGTGCAAATCGGCGGACCGTCCGGCGGTTGCTTGACAAAGGAGCATCTCGATTTGCCGCTCGATTACGATTCATTGCGCGGCGTCGGCGCGATGGTGGGTTCCGGCGGACTGGTGGCCATGAACGAAAAGACGTGCATGGTCAGCATCGCGCGGTTCTTCATGGATTTCACCCAGCGCGAGAGCTGCGGCAAATGCGTGTTGTGCCGCGAGGGCACCCGGCAGTTGCTTTCGATGCTCGACGACATTATCGAGGGCCGCGCCACCGGCGAGACGCTGGTGTTGATGGAGAAACTCGCGCTTGCCGTGCAGAAAGGTTCATTGTGCGGCCTCGGCAAGACCGCGCCGAATCCGGTGCTCTCGACGCTCCGCTATTTCCGCCACGAATACGACGAACACGTTTTCCACAAACATTGTCCGACCGGCCAGTGCAAGGCGCTCGCCAAGCCGAGCATTGACGCGACGAAGTGCAAAGGCTGCACCGCCTGCGCGAAAAAATGCCCGGTCGGCGCCATCAGCGGCGAACGGAAACAACCCCACGTCATTGACCAGTTGAAGTGCATCGTGTGCGGCGTCTGCGCCGACACCTGCAAATTTGAAGCCGTCGTCGGCGTGTAAAAATTCAACCAAAATTTTGAACTGAAAAAATCATGAGTGCCACAGTAGCTGTAAAAACTTTGAACATTGACGGGATGGAAGTGCCGATCAACGGCGAGCGGAATCTGCTGGAACTGATCCGCAAGGCCGACATTGACCTGCCGACGTTTTGTTATCATTCCGACCTGAGCGTTTATGGCGCCTGCCGGCTCTGCCTAGTGGACATCGCCGGACGCGGCATCCAGGGCGCATGTTCCACGCCGCCCGAGCCGGGACTGAAAGTCCGCACGCAGACCGAGGAAATCCGGGAGATCCGCAAGATCTCCATCGAGCTGCTGCTCGCCAATCACGAGCGCGAATGCACCACCTGCGGCAAAAGCGCCGCCTGCCAGTTGCAGGATGTGGCGCGCAAGCTCGGCATCCAGAAGGTGCGGTTCAAACCCGTGCACGAACTGAGGCCGGTTGACCGTTCCTCATTGTCGCTCGTGCGCGATCCGAACAAGTGCGTGCTCTGCGGCGACTGCGTCCGGTTTTGCTCGGAGATTCAGGGCATCGGTGCGATTGACTTCGCGTATCGCGGCCACGATGCCGCTGTGCTGCCGGCGTTTGGCAAGGATCTGGGCGAGGGTGAATGCGTGAATTGCGGCCAGTGTGCCGCGGTCTGCCCGACCGGGGCGCTGATGCCGAAGCAGGAAATTGACGAAGTCTGGAAAGCGCTGGGCGATCCGACAAAAACCGTTGTGGTACAAATCGCGCCGGCGGTGCGCGTCGCCATCGGCGAGCTGTTCGGCATGCCGCCCGGCGAATCCACGCGCGGCCAGATGGTGGCCGCGTTGAAGCGGCTCGGTTTTGATCGCGTCTATGATACGGCCTTCAGCGCCGATTTGACGGTGATCGAGGAGGCGAACGAATTCTTGAACCGCAAAACCAAGGGCGGAAAACTGCCGTTGTTCACGAGCTGTTGCCCGGGCTGGGTAAAATTTGCGGAGCAATATTTCCCCGAACTGTTGCCGAACCTGTCCACCTGCAAATCGCCGCAGCAGATGCTCGGCGCGTTGTGCAAGGAGCTGTTGCCCGCGGAATTGAACGTGAAAAAGGAAGATATCGTGATGGTTTCCATCATGCCTTGCACAGCCAAGAAATTTGAGGCCAAGCGCCCGGAGTTTGCAAAAGACGGCATCGCGGAGGTGGACCACGTGCTCACCACACAGGAACTGGCGCGGATGATTGAGGAAGCGGGCCTGCGGTTCACGAAACTGCAGCCGGAATCGTTCGACATGCCGATGGGTTTCAAGACCGGCGCCGGCGTGATCTTTGGAAATTCCGGCGGGGTGAGCGAAGCAGTGCTGCGTTACGCCGCCGAAAAGGTCACCGGCAAAAAACTGGTGAACCCCGATTTTCACGCGGTTCGCGGCGAGGACGGACTGCGCATCGTCGAGATTCCGGTGGACGGAATTGTTTTGAAACTCGGCATCGTCCACGGGTTGAAAAATGCCCGGACGCTGGCGGAAAAGGCCCGGCGCGGCAAATGCGACCTGGACATCATCGAAGTGATGGCCTGCCCGGGCGGCTGCATCGGCGGCGCCGGCCAGCCGGTATCGCGCGATCCGGACATCCGCAAGCTGCGCACCAAGGGTCTCTACGACGTGGACAAGAACCTTGACCTGCACAAGTCGCAGGAAAATCACTTCGTCACGGAATGTTACCAGAAGCATCTGGGCGAAATCGGCGGCAAGAACGCGCATCGCCTGCTGCACACGCATTACCAAAACCGCCGGCGCATCGCCGGCGAGACCATCGAGCTCGGCGACGGGCCTGCCGGGGAAAAATTGAAGGTCAACGTCTGCGCCGGCACCAATTGTTTTGTGAAAGGCTCGCAAAACATCCTCCAAGAATTGTTGCAGCACGTTGAGGCCGAAAACCTGCAGGACCGGGTGGACATCAACGCGTCGTTTTGTTTTGAGAAATGCGATCACGGTCCGACCGTGAGCGTGGACGGCCATAAAATCCAGTGGTGCACCGCCCAGGCCGCCAAACTCGAGCTGCAACAAAAATTAAAAGAAAAACAGGAAAGGCAATTATGACCACCACCGTATGCGAAAAACCCGCCACGTTCATTGACGAGGCGCAGATTGAACAAACCCTTGCAGCCACCCACAAAAGCGATCCGTCTGCCGTGCGCGACGTGCTGGCCAAGGCGCGGCAGATGGAAGGGCTGAACGCCGATGACGTGGCGGTGCTGATGGGTGTCGAAGACCCGGCGTTACAGGAGGAGATGTTCGCCGCGGCGCGTTTTGTGAAGGACGAGATTTATGGCAATCGGCTCGTGTTGTTCGCGCCGCTTTACATTTCGAACCTCTGCAACAACGAATGCGTCTATTGCGCCTACCGCGCCCGGAACCAGGAACTGGTGCGCCGCGCACTGACCCAGGACGAAATTGCCACCGAGACGCGCCTCCTGATCGAACAGGGCCACAAGCGCATCCTGCTCCTGGCCGGTGAATCCTATCCCAAGGAAGACGGATTCAACTACATCCTCAAAGCCATCGAGACCATTTACAAAACCAAAAGCGGCCACGGCGAAATCCGCCGCGTAAACGTAAACATTGCGCCGCTCACGGTGGAACAGTTCAAACAGCTCAAGGCCGCGAAAATCGGCACCTACCAGCTGTTCCAGGAAACCTACCATCGGCAAACCTATGCGGCGTCGCATTTGATCGGTCCCAAGCGCAATTACGACTGGCGCACCACCGCCATGGACCGCGCGATGGAGGCGGGCATTGACGACGTCGGCATCGGCGTGCTGCTGGGACTTTACAACTGGAAGTTCGACGTGCTCGCCCTGCTCCAGCACATCCGGCATCTGGAGGAAAAATTCGGCGTCGGCCCGCACACCATCAGCGTGCCGCGCATCGAGCCGGCGGTTGGTTCCGCCGTCGCGGAACATCCGCCGCACCAGGTTTCGGACGACGACTTCAAAAAAATCGTCGCCATCATGCGCCTGACCGTGCCCTACACCGGCATCATCATGTCCACGCGCGAGAGCGCGGCCACCCGGCGGGCGACCTTCCAGCTGGGCGTATCGCAAATTTCCGCCGGCAGCCGCACCAACCCGGGCGGCTACGCCGAGCTGGGCAACCAGAAAAAAGAGGAGCAGTTCCAATCCGGCGACCACCGCTCGCTCGACGAGGTGGTGCGCGACGTGGCTTCGCTCGGGTACACTCCGTCGTTCTGCACCGCTTGTTATCGCATGGGCCGCACCGGCGCGGATTTCATGGATCTGGCCAAGCCCGGTTTGATCAAGGAGCACTGCAGCCCCAATGCCTTGTCGAGCTGCATGGAATACCTGATGGGTTATGCGACACCGGAGACCCGCCGGGTGGGCGACAAACTGGTCAATCATGAACTGGGCACGATGCCCGGTACCATCGGCACAACCGCGCGCGAGCTGGTCGGCCGCGTGCGCAACAACGAACGGGACGTCTTTGTGTAGTCCCGCAAATGGAAAGACGTCATGAACAACGCAGTCCGCATCGAACGGGATTTTCTGGGCGAACTGCCGGTGCCCGCGGCGGCGTTGCATGGCGTTCACACGGAGCGCGCGCTGGATAATTTCCCACTCGCCCGCCGGCCCGTCCATCTCGAGCTCGCCCGTGCTTACGGCACTGTCAAGCTGGCGTGTGCGCTTACGAACCGTTCGCTCGGTGTCTGGGCAAACGAACCGGCCAAAGCGGATGCCATCGAACGCGCCTGTCGCGAACTCAATGACGGTTTGTTGACCAAATATATTGTCGTGGATGCGCTCCAGGGCGGCGCCGGCACCAGCACAAATATGAATGTCAACGAGGTGCTGTCGAATCGCGCACTGGAAATTCTCGGTCTGCCGCCTGGCACCTATGACCGCGTTTCGCCGTTGGATGACTTGAATCTTCATCAGTCCACGAACGACACTTATCCCACAGCGTTGCGGTTGGCGGCGATCCGCCTGCTTCACGCTTTGGAGCAAAACGTTGTGGCGTTGCAGGAGGCGTTTCAGAATGCGGAAAAACGTTTTGCCCACGTCGTCAAAGTCGGCCGCACACAATTGCAGGACGCGGTGTTGACCACGCTCGGCCGCGAAATGAGCGCGTATGCCGAGGCGATCAATCGCGATCGCTGGCGCGTTTACAAATGCGAGGAGCGGTTGCGTGTGGTGAATCTGGGCGGCACCGCCATCGGCACCGGGCTCGCCGCGCCGAGGCAGTTCATATTCCAGGCCGTGGACCAGTTGCGCGAGCTGACCGGCATCGGCTTCGCCCGCGCGGAAAACCTGGTGGATGCCACGCAAAACGCGGACGTGTTTGTCGAGGTGTCGGGCATCTTGAAAGCACACGCGGTTTCGCTACTAAAGATTTGCGGCGATTTGCGGTTGCTCTCGTCGGGACCGGAAGCGGGTTTCGGTGAAATTCGTCTGCCGGCGCGACAGGCCGGTTCTTCAATCATGCCTGGCAAGGTAAACCCGGTGATTCCCGAGGCCGTGAGCCAGGCAGCGATGCTGGTGATGGGCCACGACGCGACCATTGCGCTGGCCTGCTCTTCTGGAAGCCTGGAACTGAATCCGTTCCTGCCGCTGGTCGCGAATTGCCTGCTGGAAAGCATGGATGTGATGACGCGCGCGGATGACATCCTGCGTCGCCATTGCATCGAGGGTTTGGAAGCTGATGAAGCGCGGTGCCGCCGGCACGTGGAGAATTCCACTGCGGCCGCAACCGCCTTGCTACCGGCACTGGGCTACGAACGGGCGTGCGAGGTGGTACGCCTGGCGAAAGAACAGGGCCGGAACATTCGCGAGGTTGTCAGCGCACAAGGCTGGCTAACCGGTGGAGAGTTTGACGTGTTGATCAGTCCCGAAGCGGTCTGCCGTTTGGGGACGCCGGTACGTGGTCCCGCCCCGCTTTTTACGGGATGGCCCAAACTGGCTGAAGCCGGGACTCCAAACGGAAAGGAACGGCCATGACGCCCGCACCTAAAAGCCTGCGGCTGCACATCGCCTTCTTTGGACGGCGCAATGTCGGCAAGTCGAGTCTGCTGAACGCCATCACGCGCCAGCAGGTTTCGATTGTTTCGCCCGTCGCCGGCACGACCACCGACCCGGTCGAGAAGCCAATGGAATTGCTGCCACTGGGCCCGGTGCTGTTCATTGACACGGCGGGCATTGACGACACCGGTGAACTCGGGATGTTGCGCCTGCAAAAGACAAAACAGGTTTTGGGCCGTACGGACCTGGCCGTGCTCGTGGCCGAAGCCGGAACGTGGGGCGAATTTGAAGAGGAAATGTTGCGCGAGCTGGGCGGCCGCCAGATCCCGACCGTCATCGTGTTCAACAAAATTGACGCCGGCGAACCAGAGGCGGCACTCGTCGCGAAGTTTGCCGGGCAAAAAATTCGCGTCGTAAAAACCTCGGCGTTACGTGGAACGGGCATGCTGGATTTACGGCAGGCGCTACTCGATTTGGCGCCGCCCGATTTTATTGACAGTCCGGCGATCGTCAGTGATTTGGTCGGTCCGGATCAGTTGGTGGTGCTGGTGGTGCCGATTGACAAGGAGGCGCCCAAGGGCCGGTTGATCCAGCCACAGGTGCTGGCCATCCGCGATTTGCTGGATGGCGACGCCTATTGCCTGGTGGTGAAGGAGCGCGAATTGCGAAACGCGCTGGACCAGTTGAAGGCGCCGCCGAAACTGGTGGTCACCGATTCGCAGGCCTTTCTGAAAGTGGCCGCCGACACGCCTCGGAACGTGCCGCTCACCAGCTTTTCGATTTTGATGTCGCGGTTCAAAGGCGATCTGCTCACACAGGTACAGGGCACGCTCGCCATCGAAAATTTGCGGCGCGATGACCGGGTGTTGATTGCCGAAGCCTGCACGCATCATCCGATTGGCGAGGATATCGGCCGGGTAAAAATCCCGCGCTGGCTGACGCAATACACCGGCGAGAAACTCCGGATCGAGCATGTGCAGGGGCGCGATTTTCCGGAAGATTTGTCGCCGTACAAGCTGGTCATCCATTGCGGCGGTTGCATGTGGAACCGGCGGGAGATGCTGGGACGGATTCTGCGCTGCCAGCAGGCCGGCGTGCCCATCACCAATTACGGGCTCACCATCGCCTACAGCCTGGGGATTTTTTTGCGCGCGCTGGAGCCGTTTCCGGCGGCCTGGGAAATGTTGCGAAACCTGAAGGGTTCACACGGCAGCGACGTCCTCCCGCATGTTCCGGCCGAAAGAAAGGTGGTGCCAGCATGAATCAGCAGTTGACCAAGACTGAAATTCTGGACTGGCTGCGCGAGGAAAATCCGCAGCGCCTGGAGGAATTATGGCGTCGGGCCGATGCGACGCGCCGGTTGCAGGTCGGCGATGCGGTGCATCTGCGCGGACTGGTTGAAATCTCGAATCATTGCGTGCGCGAATGTGCCTACTGCGGTTTGCGCGCCGGCCATGAAACGCTTGTCCGCTACCGGATGGAAGTGGATGAAATTGTCGAGGCCGCCCGGCAGGCGGTGAAGTTCGGTTACGGAACCGTCGTGCTACAGGCCGGCGAGGATTACGGAATTAAGACCGACTGGATGTCCGGGGTCATCCGGCAAATCAAGGGAGAAACCCCGCTGGCAGTGACCTTGAGCCTGGGGGAACGTCTGGATAAAGACCTGGCCGCCTGGCGGAAAGCCGGGGCTGACCGGTATCTGCTGCGATTTGAAACTTCCGATCGGGCATTGTTCAACGCAATCCACCCGCCGTTGGGCCATCACCCTTGTGACCGCATTTCCATTTTGCGGCGGTTGAAGCAGCTGGGATTTGAGACCGGCAGCGGCGTCATGGTCGGAATTCCCGGACAGACCTTCGACAGTCTGGCGAACGACATCGCGCTGTTTCGTGAACTGGACCTGGACATGATCGGCATCGGTCCGTTCATCCCGCATCCGGCGACACCGCTGGGCAGCGGATTCAAAAATTTTCCGCCGGTCAACGACGAGCTAGTGCCGAACAGCGAAATGATGGTCTATAAAGCCGTTGCCTTGACTCGGTTGGTGTGTCCCGATGCGAACATTCCGGCCACAACGGCGCTGGCGACCATCAATAAACGCAACGGCCGCGAGCTGGGACTGCAACGCGGTGCGAATGTGTTCATGCCGAACCTCACGCCGTTAAAATACCGTCGGCTTTATGAGATTTACCCGGCCAAGGCGTGCATCGAGGAAACCGGCAACGCGTGCAACAACTGCCTGACGCTGCGAATCAGGAAGATTGGCCGCCATATCGGCAACGGCCCCGGTGGCCGCCGTCAGCGCGCGGCCATTCCCACGCCCCAACCGCAACCGGAGGAGTTCTGCCATGCCTGACGTTCCCACAGCCAGCATCACGATTTGCATGGGCAGTTCCTGCTTTGCCCGCGGGAACAGCCGGAACATTGAAGTCATTCAGGACTATCTCGGCTCGCACCGCCTCCCGCCGGCGGTGGAGCTGACCGGACGGTTGTGCGAGGGCCATTGCAAATCGGGACCGAACGTCACCATCAACAACAAGATGTATCACGAGGTGGACCCGATCGTCATCATCGGCCTGCTCAATCATTTTGTGCCGAAGGAGAAGGCATGAACTACCTGAATCCCATCTACACCGAGAAACGCGAGTGCCAGGACTGCTACAAATGCGTCCGCAACTGCCCGGTGAAGGCGATCAAGGTCGAGGGCGGCTACGCTTCGGTCATTCCCGAGTTGTGCATCCTGTGCGGCCAGTGCGTCGAAGTCTGCCCCAACGGCGCCAAGCGGGTGCGGGACGATCTGCCGCAGGCGCGGCAGTTGCTCGCCACGAAACCGCGCGTGCTCGTGTCGCTGGCGCCGTCGTTTGTGAGTGAATTTCCCGATGTTCGTCCGGGGCAAATCATCCGCGCCTTGAAGCGGCTCGGATTTTTTGGCGTCTCGGAAACCGCGCTGGGCGCGCAACAGGTTTCGGCCCGGGCGGCGGCTCTGTTGCGGGAACGGCCGGACCATGTGTTGTTCTCGTCGGCATGCCCGACGGTGGTGAGTTATCTGCAAAAGCATCGCCCGGCCAGCGCCGGCCTCATCACCGGCCTGCTCACGCCGCTGCTGACGCATTGCAAAATGCTGCGGCAACATTTTGGTGCGGACATTGGCACCGTGTTCATCGGGCCCTGCATCGCCAAGAAAATCGAGGCGGCGCAGCACCCGGAGTTGCTCGATGTGGTGCTGACTTTTGAGGATCTGCGCCGCTGGCTGGAGCAGGAAAAAATTTCACTGGCCGGCCTGGCCGAAACGCCCGACGACCATTTCATTCCCGAACGATCGGCGGAAGGCGCGTGGTATCCGGTGGATGGCGGCATGATCGCCGGCATGAAGGCCACCTGTGCCGTCAACGACTGCTCGTTCATGGCTTTTTCGGGCATCAGCGCCATTGAGAAGGCGATTGACGGGCTGGACGATTTGAAACCGGAGGGCGGTTTGTTTCTCGAACTGCTGGCCTGTGAAGGCGGCTGCGTGAACGGACCGCGGACCTCGCGCCGCAACGGCACGGCGGTCAAGCGCTGCCGCGTCCTGCGTTACGGCCAGGAGGCGGATGCGGCACTGCCGCGTCCCCCGGCCATGGATATTCATGCGGATTTCGCGGTGGCCGCCGTGCCGGCGGTGAATTATCCCGATTCGCAGATCCGCGAGGCGCTGCGGCAGGTCGGAAAATTTTCCCCGGACGACGAACAAAACTGCGGCGGCTGCGGGTATGACTCGTGCCGTCAATTCGCGATTGCGCTGATCAACCAGAAGGCCGAGCGCGCGATGTGCGTGACCTACATGCGCAAGCTGGCGCACAAGAAGGCCAATGCGTTGATCCAGAAAATGCCCTCGGCCGTGGTCATTGTGAACGATGCCATGCGGATCATCGAGTCGAACGCCGCGTTCGCCGCGCTGTTCGGCAACCAATCGCCGTTGGCTGGCGCCACGCCACCGGTGCTCGAAGGGGTGGCGCTGGCCGAGGTGATGCCGTTCGCCAGCCTGTTTCACAACGTGCTGAAGACCGGCGAGGACATCCTGGACCGCGACCTGCGCTTCCAGAACACGATTTTGCACGCGACGATTTTCAACATCGAGAAGCACACCGTGGTGGGCGGGATCATCCAGGATATCACCGAGCCCGCCGTCCAGAAGGCGCAGGTGATCCGCAAGGCGCGGGAGGTGATCCAGAAACAACTGGCGACCACGCAACAAATTGCCTACCTGCTCGGCGAAAACGCTGCGGAATCCGAGATCACGCTCAATTCGATCATCGAATCGTTTTCACCCGCCAAACCCGACGAGCCGAAGGACGACCATGACTGGCGAAAGCTTTATAGACGTTGATTTCTGCCAGAAGGCGAAGCAGGGGCAGGTGGTCTCCGGTGATGTGTTCCTGTCGCGTAAAATCAAGGCGGAAGACCGGATCATCTCCGTGCTTTCGGACGGCCTGGGCAGCGGAGTGAAGGCGAGTGTGCTGGCAAATCTGACGGCGACGATGGCGCTGCGTTACACCTCGGCATTTGTGGACGTGCGCCAGAGCGCCAAGACCATCATGGACACCCTGCCGATCTGCGAGAAACGCAAGATCAGCTATTCGACCTTCACCATCGTGGACCTCGACGAGGACGGAAAAACCCGCGTGATCGAACACGGCAATCCGCCACTGGTGCTGTTGCGCGGCCAGACGCCCGTGCCCGTGCAGCGGACGGGTTTCACGTTGGAGGCCTGGAAGGACCGCGTCATCCATTACAGCGAGTTCGACACGCAACTGGGCGACCGCATTGTTTATTTTTCTGATGGGGTCAGCCAGTCGGGGCTGGGCCGCGCCGGGATGCCGTTGGGCTGGGGACAGGCCAACGTGGTTAACTTCCTGACCGGGCAGGTCCAGCAGGAAAATGAAATTTCCTCGCACGAACTTTCCTGCCGGCTGGTGGCTGAAGCCGCCGGTCACGACGGTCTGGGTCCCAAGGATGACATCACCTGTGGTGTGGTTTATTACCGTCGTCCGCGCCGGTTGTTGATCGTCACCGGCCCGCCCTTTTGCAAGGAGCGCGACGGCGAACTCGCCGAAAAAGTCAGGACTTTCAATGGGCGAAAAGCCATCTGCGGCGGTACCACCGCCAACATCGTGTCCCGCTTGTTGAACCGGCCGGTGACGATGTCGCTGGCGCAATTAACTCCGGACATTCCGCCGGCGGCGGAGATGGAAGGAGTTGATCTCGTGACCGAAGGCACGGTGACCCTGGCCAAGGTGGCGGAGATTCTGGAGCATGGCCCTTCGGCGGATGGCCAGCGCAAAAACCCGGCCCGCGATCTCGTTGCGCTAATGCTGGAGAGCGACATTGTGGAATTTGTCGTGGGCACGCGCATCAACGAGGCGCATCAGGACCCGAACGTTCCGGTGGAACTGGATTTGCGGCGGAACATCATCCGTAAAATCGCCTCGCTTCTGGAGTCACGCTATCTCAAGGAATCGCGGCTGCAATTCATGTAACGGGCCGGATTGATTATGGCGTCGCGGGGACGGGATTGACTTCGGTCCAATTCAGCTTCCGGATGTTTTCCGAATGATCTTCCAAGAATGGATTTTTTTGCGCCGTGATCCGGAAGTTCTTGAAAATGATGTTCTCGGCATAGGCGCAGGTGACGCCGTTTGTGCCGCAGAGGTCGAGATGATTCAGGGTCACATTCCGGATGGGACATTCTTCGAGTCCTTCAATCACGCAACAATTCCCGGAGTTGGTGGCAGTGACATGGTCAATATGAATATCGCGGAATTGTGGCGTGCGCTCGGAAAAAGGTTCCACCGCGCTTTTGGTGTAGCGCAGGGAAAGCACGATGGCGTTGCGGACGTTCCGGAGATGGAAGTTGGAGGCGACAATGTCTTCGACGACACCGCCGCGACCGCGGGTGCTCTTGATCCGGATGCCGTTGTCGGTGCCGTTGCCGTCGCAATCAATGAACCGGACATGGCGGACGCCGCCGGATTCCTCGCTGCCGATGGCACAGACGCTGTGACCATGGGCGACATGGCAACGGAGGTAGGTGACGTATTCGGTGGGGCGGTTTGCTTTCCGGCCTTCCTCATCGCGGCCCGACTTGATGCCGAAGGCGTCATCGCCCACGTCGGCAAAACAATCGTGCACCGTGACGTGGCGGCAGGAGTCGGTGTTCAAGGCATCGGTGTTCGGCGACGTTGGTGGGTTGATCATTTTGCAGTGGCCCACGTCGATGTTCTCGCTGTACAGCAAGTGGACGGTCCAAAAGGGGGCGTTGACGAAGCTGGGGCCGTCGATGCGGACATTCCTGCAATCCTTGATTTGAACCAACATCGGGCGGCGGCGGATGAGGCGATCGGGCCGGGCATTTCCATGCTCGGCCATGTCCATGGTTGCCCACCAGGCGGGGCCCTGGCCGTCAAACGTACCGGGGCCGGTAATGGCGATGTTGTGGAGACCGTTGGCGAAAAGCAGCGGGTGCGGACCGTTTTCGGTGAGACCTTCCCAACGCGAAGTGATGTCGGGATAAAGAATCCGGTTCGTCTCGAAGAAAATCACCGCGTTGCTGTCAACCTGAAGCGTCATGTTGTCCACCATATTGATGGGACCGGTGAGAAAATGTCCGGCCGGAACCCGGACTACGCCACCGCCGGCCTTTTTGCAATCGGCGATGGCCTGACGGAACGCGTCCGTGCTGGAAATTCTAGGATCATCCTTCGCACCGTAGTTGGTGATGTTGAAGACTTGCCCGGACGGAGGTTGGCCGGCGGCGTTCCGGTTTTTGCAGGCTTCACACCCGGCGAGCGACCAGGCCAGCAAGGGCAAAAATAAAAATTTAATCGCTTGCGGCATCATAATTTTCATCAAGTGGTACAATTTGCTTGGTTTCGCCGTACAAAGGTTGGTTATGAAGTGCGGTGACGCCCCTGCCTCCAAACAAAATTTGTGTCCATCTGTGGTCATCTGTGGCCAAAAATCATTTAGCGGCAACCTCAAGATAGCGTCACCCGGCGGCCGGTTTCCGCAGACTCATACGCTGCGTAGATCACGTTCACACAATCCACTGCCAGGTCAATTCCCGAACGCGGTTCCCGGCCTTCGCGAATCGCGCTGACGAAATCCTCGATCTCCTGGGCAAAACCCCGAAACCAATCCTCATCGCAACTCGGGCGGTTCCAGCCCGCCTTCGTCTCCAGTTTTTCCGTGAAATATTCGCTTTGAAATGCCGCCGCATCGGGCGCGTAGGTCTCGATGGCGTCGTTCGACGTCATGTTGGCCTTGATGACGCCGTCGGTCATGAAAGCGGTGACGCGCGTATTCAATCCGCCCAGCCCGACGTCGCTCACGACGATGTTGCCCCGTGAACCATCTTCAAAACTGATGACTAGGTTGGCCCAGTTTTCCACATCCACCGGGTCGGCACTGATCCATTGGTTCGCGCCTGTTTCCCTGGCCCGCTGGGACGCGCTGCTGTGAATGAGGTCGGCGGTGTCCGCGAGCACGGACACGGGCCGGAAACCTCGACCCAAACGCAACTGGCCTTCCCATTGTTTCAGGTGCAGGCACGCTCCAACCGAATGCACACCCATGCGCAACAACGCCCCGCCGCCGGTGGATTTCCACTCCTTCGAAAACACCGAGTTCGAGCCCGAATGATTCTCCTCGGCGCGCAGCTCGAGGATCGAACCCTTGGAAGCCGCGATGAGCCGGCGCATTTTGTCTATGGGCGGCGCGTAAACCCAGTTTTCCGCGTAGCAAAACTTCACGCCATTCCGGCGCACCGCTTCGCGCACCGCCTCGGCGTTTTGTCGTGCGCCCTCCCGCATGCGGGTCCGCGGCACGTGCTTTCCGATGGGCTCGGGGTCGCCGGTCATTCCGAAATAACCGGTGAGCGGCTTTTCCATGATGATGTGTTTACCGGCATCGGCCGCGCGGATGGCAAATTCATGGTGCAACGCCGGCGGCACGCAGAGGTCCACCACATCAATGTCCTTTCTTGCCAGCAACGCAGCGTAATCGTCGGTAACGAACTCAATCCGAGCTTCGCGCGCCAGCGCATCGGCGCTTTCCTGGGTCCGGGAGCAGATTCCCCGGATGGCCACGAGGTCGGGAGGCAGCTTGGCGTAATTTGCCAGATGCATCCGCGCCCCATAACGTGCGCCCACCAGACCAATGCCCAGAGTCTTCACTCGAGATATTCCATCTGACCCTTGTCCATGGCGATCATGGATCTTTCAGGTCAGTGGGACGTCATTGTGCCGCGTCTGACCTTGATGACAAGCCAGTTTGCTGGCTGAGAGGCATCGAGCCGGTGCGGACAGACCGGAATTTTTTTCGAGCAGCCGCGATGGGCGCTTTCCAGAAAATGGTGTACGGTGGATTTGATTGGCAACGAAGTTGCTGATTTCCACTGCCATGCGGTATGGATGAACTGATTTCATCATTGGTCATGCGTGTCCACAGCCGACACAGCAGAAACAGAAAGCCCGGCACTGCCAGCGCCACAAAAGCCCATCCCCTCGGAAAACTTGCCGATACGAGGCGATCCACCAGATAAAAGACCGCCAGGCTCCCCACCGTGATGCCGCCGCCCAAACCCTCTCGCCACCAGGCCACCACCATCCCCACGCAGAAGCCGAGCGGGAAGAACCCAAACAAAAGCAATTCCCGCGCGGTAAAACGCGACAGGTTCAATCCCTCTCCGAAGGCGAATACGAGCAGGATTCCAACCGCGAGGATGCTCAGAATTCTTGCCGACCACCGCAGGATTGTATTCATGCCCGTTACTCTATCAATCCGCAGGCTAACATAGTAATTGATTTTTTTCACTCCCGCCATTGGTTCTTTTGATGCGTTTCATCCATCCAAGAAAAGAAAAACCCGGAAGTCGTAATTTAATGGTGCCGACGGAGGGGGTCGAACCCACACACTCTTGCGAGTACCAGATTTTGAGTCTGGCGCGTCTGCCAATTCCGCCACATCGGCAACCAATAAAATCAATGCTCTTCGCGGTCTATTCACTTTCGTCTTTTCCGTTGCACCCTGCCATTGCACCCCGTAGATTTTAATCGTGCATTCCCTACAGGATAAACAGCCAAGTCTCCGGAAATGCGAGGAACACCTGTCAAACAATGGCAAGTGGCGCTCGTTTCCGAAAGTGCCGCACCTGCTTTAATACGTTATCAGTGGAAACTACTTTGGAAAAGTTAAAATTAACGGGGAGTCGATTCGCAAGAGTTTGAAGACCACAGTTTGGTCTACCGCGCAGCTACGGCTGAATGATTTTCTCAAGGAACACAGGGAAAACAGGAACAAGGTTGATGCGCCAACATTAAAGGAGGCGTTGGCCCTTTTCAAAGCTGAATTGGCGAGCGACTCAACCATGAAGCCCCGCAGTAAGGAATACCGCCTGGGCTGCATTCTGAAACTGGAACGGACATGGCCGGAGCTTGGGGGTTGCCGCAGCCCCCAATCCAATGGTTTGGTCGAGTCCTTCTTCGGCAGCTTCAAACGGGATTACCTTTCGCACCAGCCTTTGGAAACTTTGGCCGACGCCCTGAAGCTCATCCCCACTTGGATCACCCATTACAACGAAGTCGCGCCCCACAGCGCTCTGGCCATGTTGGCCCCAGCCACTTTCTATCAACAATCGTTGACAGAATCACAAACAAAAACTACATAATCACCTGTCCAGTTTTAACTGGGTCACACCAGGCAAGTGTTCACAACCCTGTATCCGCGAAGAAAACCTAAGCCTTCAAATTTCCGAACTCCTGAACCCGTATTCGTTGCGGACGGATTGGGCGGATGACATGCTTGAATTGCTTCAGCAGGAAAAGAAACGGGCCGCACAATCCACCGCACAACTGGCAGCGCAGAAGCGTGCGGAAATTGAAAAAATCAATCTCCGCCTCATACCATTTCCCACAATTAACAGGTAGAATGAGTCAGGGAGTGGCGTTTGCTTGAGCGTGCAGCCAGTGATGGATCAACGATAACACGCGTGCCGGTGTTTCCCAGAACGGGCGGAGCGC
>Ga0182030_10004574_pt1 | contig 29484 bp, 17 predicted proteins | sample 812S3MmetaG_FD_121299 | JGI IMG/M metagenome (GOLD analysis project Ga0182030, IMG submission 121299) | Permafrost microbial communities from Stordalen Mire, Sweden - 812S3M metaG (Illumina Assembly) | ecosystem: Environmental > Terrestrial > Soil > Wetlands > Permafrost | place: Sweden...
CGCTATGGCGCCGAGTGAACACCGAGAAGCTCGATCTCGAAGACGAGGGTGGCGTTCGGTGGGATCTTGGGTGGAGATCCTCGGGAGCCGTACCCGAGCGACGGAGGGATCACGAGCTTTCGCTTCTCGCCGACCTTCATCCCGACGACGCCCTGGTCCCACCCCTTGATTACGGCGCCGCGTCCAAGCACAAAGTCGAATGGCGAATTCCGGTCACGAGAACTGTCAAACTTCGTTCCGTCTTTCAAGGTTCCCACGTAGTGGACGGTCACTCGATCCCCCGTGCGCGCCTTGGCCCCATGACCGGAAGCGAGGGTTAGAACCGAAAGAGGCTCCTCAGGCAGCGGTGTGCTTGGAACAGGCGGTGGCTGCGCTATGGGCGGCGGTTGCGCATCTGCCGGGGCCGCCTGGTCGGCGGACGGGACGGCGTACGTCTGATTGGGCGGGGGTTCGGTGAGTTTGGCGCAACCGCCGGGCAAGAGGCCAACGAACGTAGTCGCGGCAGCGAAGAAAATGCCGTGGTAGAAAGGCGATTTCATCGGAGACACTCAGTTACTTCGGAGAGTTGCCGGAAGTCAAAAAGGATGGAACGTACATGTCGCGCGTGCTTCACGTCGAAGATGATCCGCGAAATCGGCTGCTCGTACGCAAGCTGTTGGCTGCAGAGGGGCATGAGGTTATCGATGCTCCCGATGGATTGGAAGGCGTTCGCAGCGCCTTAGCCGTACGCCCTGACCTCGTCCTTGTCGATCTGAATGTTCCCGGGCTGGATGGATACGAGGTGACGTTGCGCCTGCGCAGCGAACCGTCTCTCAGCGGTGTCCCTATCGTGGCGATCACAGCCGAGGGAGACCGCGACACGAGCTTCGCAGTCGGTTGCGACGGCTTCATCCAGAAGCCGATCGATGCCCGAACTTTCGGTTCACTCGTTGGACGCTTTCTATCCGGGCACCGAGAGCCATACACGTCGAGCGCCGATGCCACGGGAGAGCGATTGCGACTCCAGAGCCATCGCATCGTCGCTCATCTCGAACAGAACGTGGCGGAGCTCAGTTCCGCGAACGCGCGATTGCGCGAGGTCGAGCGTCTTCGAACGGAGTTTTATAGAAATATCAGCCACGAGCTGGCGACTCCTATGACACCGATCGTCGGGTACGTACGCATGTTGCTCGACGAAGAACTGGGCTCGCTCACCAAGCCTCAGAGCAAGGCCCTTCGTGCGATGGACGATTGTGTACGACGCCTTCGGGCGACTCTCGATAATTTGATCGACGTGACCGGGCTCGAAACCGGCGAAATGCGATTCGTCAATAAGGATTATGACTTTCTCGACACGATGCGACGCGCCGTCGCCGCGTACGCCGACGCTTTTGCCGAACGCTCGCTTACGCTCCTCGAGGACATGCCGCGTGGCCCGCTGCCAGCGTCAGGCGACGCCGACCGATTGGCGCGAGCGACCGGCCAGCTCCTCGACAATGCGTGGAAGTTCACTCCCAAAGGGGGGATTGTCGGCGTTCGTGTAAGGGTGCTCGACGCTCACTATGAAGTGCTCGTGGCCGACAGCGGAATCGGCGTACCTCTCGCGCGAGCGGAGCGCCTGTTCGAGCCATTCTATCAGCTAGACGGATCGACCACTCGAGCTCACGGTGGCGTTGGCGTCGGGCTTGCGATCGCGAGGAGCGTCGCTCGGGGGCTCGGCGGAGATGTGCGGGTCGCGACCGGTGGGATCACGATAGAGGGCATGAATTTGTGCGGTGCTGCTTTCTCCCTGACAGTCGCGAAACGCGCGCCGACAGCAGTGCTTGATGGCACCCGATAGCGTGCCAGCGATTTACTTGGACTGGAACGCGACCGCACCTCCGCTCGATGAAAGTATCGCCGCGATGGTGGCGGCGGCTCGCAGTGAATGGGCTAATCCGGCGAGCGTCCATAGGTTCGGTCGCCGCGCGAGGGCGCGCGTTGAATCCGCTCGTGAGGCGGTCGCAAGCCTCGCGCGATGCGACGTACGCGACGTCGTATTTACCTCCGGCGGGACCGAGGCCAACAATATCGCCCTTCGCAGCGAGTTTGGTCATGGCGATTGCGTCGGAGAGCCAGGTGTTCTCGTCACCAGCCGAGCGGAGCATGCGTCGATCGTTCGTGTCGCAGAAGCCCTCGAGCGCGAAGGGCGGGCACGCGTTCGGTGGGTCCACGTGGGACGGGAAGGCGCTATCGATGTCGAAGATCTTGAGCAAGCGTTGTCATCCGGCGACGTGCGCCTCATCGCTATCCAGGCAGTAAACCAGGAGACGGGAGTGATTCAGCCTCTCGAGCAAGTGCGTGCGGTAGCTGACCAGGCCGGTGCGCGTCTCCACGTCGATGCTGTCCAAGCTTTCGGAAGAGCTCGAGATGTCGCCGAATTCGCGGATACGCGAAGCATGGCAGCTCACAAGATTCGAGGGCCCAAGTCGATCGGTGCACTCGTGGGGGGCAGGTGCTCGATGCTCGCCCCTGTGCTCCTCGGAGGCGCTCAAGAGCGTGGCTTGCGCCCCGGGACCGTCGATCCCATCGCGGCAGCCGGTTTCGAGGTCGCAGCGCGTCATGCGATGGACGCGCCATCGATTTACGATGGTCTCGCGGCGCTCCGCGATCGTCTCGAGAATGCGCTCCTCGACTTGGCTGGAGACGCGCGCGTCAACGGATGCGGCGGTCTACGAATGCCTCATGTGACAAATATCTCGTTTCGAGGGTATAGCGGTTCAGAACTCGTGGCTGCGCTGGATCTCGAAGGTGTGGCGGTGTCGAGCGGAAGTGCGTGTAGCGCGGGAACTGCGGAACCGTCGCCAGTTCTCATTGCGATGAGCGATCGGGACACCGCGGTGAGCAGCGTGCGATTTTCACTCGGCGAGGACACGACTGAAGACGACATCGAAGAGGCGGTCGAATCGGCTCGGCGAGTCTTTGCGCGAATTTCTTCGGGCTGTCGTCTAGGCGCGTGAAATGTAACGACGACGCATCGCGGGTACGCGGGTAGGAATTGTCGAAAGTTTTTCCAACTTTGCGAGCGGCCGTATGCTCCTCTGAAGAGGTTTCGGTCTTCCATGCCGGATCCCCGTTCGACCCGTGCGCGCAACCACGTTCCATGCGAATGGCCTAGTAGAGCTCCACAAGCTGCGCAGTGTGGACGAACGCCGTGCTGCTTGGCGCCAGTCCATGGCTGCGTTAGCACAGGCAGCGGGAGACGAAGGGCCCAGCCCGCTCAACGGCCTTCATCCAGAGGCTCTTCTCCTTGGCGCTCGGGTAGCACTCCAATCCGGGCTTGTAGACGATATTGATTGGCTGGCGCCTGCTGCTGCCGGTACCGCGCTCTATGAGCTCGCGTCGTCACTGCCGTTCGGCCCCGAACAGCGCGACCTCGGTCGCCGGGTTCTCGCGCGTTTGCTCGCCGGAAATGCGGAGACCTTCGTAACAATCGCTCAGCGCGTCGCGCGCGCGCCCGGAAAAGCGTTCACCAATGCTGGCGTGTGCACTCGGGTCGCTCTCGTCGTCGAACTGCCGATCGGAATCGGAATTCCCGACGGTCCCCTGGCTCTGGCGATAGCGTCGCGGCGCGATCTTGCGCGTGATTGGATCGCCGTGGCGTCCACTGGAGCGCTGGCATCCAGGCGTCTCGCCTCTCGGCTTCTCGAGAGGGCTGCGGCAGAGGCAGCACGGCGGGCTGCCTACGGCCAAGATCATGCACTTCGAGCGTTTGCTTCCGACGTTGTGTCCTCCGCGTGGCGACGCTTGCTCGCGGATCGAGAGTCACTGGTGTGGCGCCATATCGCTGTGGCGCGCGGGCTACTGGCGCCTTGGGTACCTGCCTTTGCCGATGAGATCGACGCGGGACTGGAAGCCACTCGTTCCCCGACGGAATGGAGGAGGTCGGCGACCTCTTGCGCCGCCCGCATCGCAATGGATCCCGACCGCGCGCTCTCGACAATCCTGAGGGCGCTATCCCAAGGACTAAGCGAATGGGACCCCGGAGTGTCCTCCGCGCTCATGTACGGTATCGCGCGCGCTGCAGAATCGGAGGAGCAAGCTGCGTGCGAGCTCCTGGAGCGCGTGCTCTCGACCGCTCCTCCGTCGGTAGGCGAGTCGGTGGTCGAGCTTTGCCGGGACGTCGGTGACAGTGCGATCGGAAGACGGGCGATGGGTCTGACTCTCGCCTTGCTCGGCTCAAAGGCTGACAGGGAGTCGGACGACGGCGCTGAAGCTCTTCGGGTCGTTGTGGCGCGAGATCTTCAGCAATCGCCCAAGAATGGCGAATCAGTTCGGATGCTGCTCGAGGATGCGCTTGCCGCGTTCGCTGAGACTGGGGCTAAGGCCGCATACGCAAGGGCGCAGCAGGTTCTTCTTGCGGCCCGCGAGTCTGTGGGGACGCTCGAGGCTATTGGCGAAGAAGACGAGGGGGCCGACGGAATGGTCGGAACCATCGCTCGACGGACGTCTCTTGCGACGCTCCGCGATCTCGACTCGAGTCTGCTCGAGACCGACGTACTCGCGCGCCTATTGTCGCTGGGCGGAGGGGCGGATGCAATTCGAGCCGCCCAGGGCGAGATCGAGCCACTCCGCGAGCGAATCAGTTCGTGGATCCTCTCGAGGGAGCACGAACCGCTGGCCGAAGACTCCCGGGATGCATCCAGGCTTAATCATCCGACTCTTTCGCTCCGGCGTCTGCGGGCGCTTCTCCATTTGGTCGATCGAGACCTCTCGGATGACGACGGGGATTCCCGCGAAGCAGAGCGAGTTCACGATCGATGGCTTGTCGTCACTCGAGTCCTGCTGGACCGATTTGAGCGCGACCGTCCGTCGATGTGGCGCCGAACGCTCGTTGCTGCTCTTGCGCGGGCGCTCGATGCGCTCGTTCGCGGCGGAGCGTGCGACGTCATCGATGCCCTCTTGGTCGTCGCTCAAAGTGTCGGCAGTGCTCCCGAGCTTCGTACACTTGCCCAGGCATCGATGGCGCCTGACTTTGAGCATGTGCTCGAGCGCTACGCGGCTTTCGTGGAGGCGGTGGCCCGAGACGACGGAGATATTCTTGCGTCATTTGACACGTGGATTCGAGATCTTGCGCCCGATCCATCAGGTAAAATGGAGGCGCTGCGAACTCTCCTCGTCCGCATTGGAAGTTCGCTGCAAACCGTGATGTCTGCGTCGACGCTTGCGGATCTGTCGACGAGTGGTCAGCCTGAGCCGATCGTGCAGCTCGAGGGAGCGCTGGCGTCGTTAGCCCAGATGGCTGCAGGTGCTCGCGTGCGATTCGATCCGACGCACTCGGTCCTCCCGGCAGACCACGCATCCTCTCGGCCATTGTCGATGGCGGTGACGCGAGTGCTGTCGGGAACCGATGACACCATGCGAGATGACGTCATCGCATCGGCGCTCGAGACGCTTCTTCTCGGTCTGCCCAAGGCCATCGCCGATCTCGTAGAAGGGTGCGTTTGGCACCTTGCCGATGTTCCAAGGAACGGTCCGACTGCAATCGGACGAATGAGCATGCGTGCTCCCGAAGCGCTTCCGGCCTGGATGCCGCCACGAAGGGCACTCGGGGGATTCTATGTGCTCAGGGCACTGAGCGTGGGCGCCGTGGGTTCGGTCTTCGTCGCGGTTCGCGACGACGAACGCGCGGACCCGAACGCGGAAAGGTTGGCGCTGAAGGTCCCAGAATATTCGGGCAACGCGGCGAGGCAGCTGTCTGAAGCTGAGTTCCTGGAGATGTTTCGCGAGGAAGCACGAGCACTTATATCGCTACCTCAACACCCGAGTCTAGCGCGGTTTGTCACGTTCGATGCTGGAAGCAAACCGAAACCGATCCTAGTGATGGAACTTGTAGAGGGCGTGACTCTGGAACGCGTGCTCGATGTGGGCAACCTCGACGTCTGGCGAGCATTGCGAGTGCTGGATGACGTCCTTCGTGGACTGGAAGCGATGCACGAGGTCGGTGTCGGACACCTCGATATCAAGCCGTCGAATGTTGTGTTGCGACGCGGAGTTGATGCCGTCCTGGTCGATTTTGGATTAGCCGGTCGACATATTCGCCCCGGATGCGGGTCGGGGCCTTACGGCGCACCTGAGGTATGGGGCGCACTCGGGCCAACCCATGACCTCTTGCCGGCGAAGGCAGACATGTATGCGTTCGGCTGCCTCGCTTTCGAGGTTCTCACGGGCCGAGTGTTGTTCGATGCGGAAACGGAAGTCGCGCAGGTCGCTTCGCACGTCGGTCATGATGGCTTTCCGGAGGCGTTGCGGTTGCTGTCGAAGGTTCGCGAGCTCTCTCCGATCGCCGAGCTCATATCGACCACTCTGAGGCGCAGTCCCACCGAGCGACCCACGGCGACCGAAGTGCGAAAGGAACTCATACGGGTCGCGCCAACGTTGTCGCACGTCCCCTGGCCGGTCGATGCGATGTGACGTATCTCCGGAAGGGTCGCGTTTACACTCGCTGAGAGGTCTCTGTTCGAATGCTATCGCCCTGTTTCGAGACCGCGCCCGATCCCGGTGGCGCTGATTGCGTCGCGTGTGGTCGGTGTTGCCACCACGAGCCGTGCACGGTGCATCTGCTCGAGACCGATGATGACCGCGTCAAATTGGCCCCCGAAGGAGACAGACTTCTCGAGCGCCTAACGATTCTCGACGACCGGCCGCCGGGATGGCGATTCATGAGAAATACTGGAGCGCGTTGCGCCGCGCTCGACCTCTCGAAGGAAGGGTTGTTCCCGTGTGCGATCTATGCCCATCGACCAGACGACTGCCGCATCGTCGAACCCGGCTCTCCCTGCTGCCTCGAAGCGAGGCAGCTTGGACATCTGGGAACGAGTGTCGAATTCGTGCGTGAAGCCGGCGGAGCATAGATGCAGCCAGCTTCATGCCTTCGACGGGGATGAACTGTGCCTATCTCCTTGGACCGCGGTCGCGCCCGTGAGGTGGGCCATCGTGTCCTCGACCGCCGCCACGCGGAGGACCCCCTGTCGTCTCACGCGCCTGCTGCATGCGCAGCTTGGCCCGCTCGCCTTCGACGCCTTCTGGCAAAGGCAGGAGTTCTCGACGGGTCAGTCTGATCTTGCCATCGCGGTCGATTGAAAGCACCTTGACCTCGACCGCGTCGCCCTCGTTCATGACGTCGGTCACCTTCTCGACGCGCTGATGCGCCATCTCGGAGACGTGGAGCAACCCGTCGGTTCCAGGCATGATTTCGACGAAGGCGCCGAAATCGACGACGCGGCTGACTTTTCCTTTGTAGGTGGCGCCCACTTCGGGTTCGGTCGTGAGCCCCTTGATGATGTCGAGAGCTCGCTTGACGGCGTCGCTATCGCTCGATGCTACGTTGACCGTTCCGTCGTCATCGACGTCAATGGCCACACCGGTTTGATCGATGATGCCCTTGATGGTCTTGCCACCGGGACCAATGATGACGCGGATCTGGTCTGGTTTGACCTTGATCTGGGTGATGCGTGGGGCCCACTTGGAGAGATCTTCGCGGGACTGGGACAGAGTCGAGATCATCTTGTCGAGGATGAAAATTCGCCCGTCGCGAGCCTGATCGAGTGCTTGCGAAAGGACGTCGCGAGATAGCCCCGCGATCTTGATGTCCATCTGAATGGCTGTGATCCCTTTGCGCGTGCCGCAGACCTTGAAGTCCATGTCTCCAAGGTGATCCTCGTCGCCGAGGATGTCGCTCAGGATCGCCAATCTTGTGGTCGGCGACGTCAGCGGCCCGTCCGAGATGAGCCCCATCGCAATCCCAGCGACCGGAGCCCGAATCGGTACCCCCGCGTCCATGAGCGACAGCGTCCCGCCGCACACGCTCGCCATCGACGAGCTTCCGTTCGACTCGAGGATCTCACTTACGACGCGGATCGTGTACGGGAAGCGCTCCTCATCGGGGATCATGCGACCGATCGCTCGTTCCGCGAGCGCTCCGTGACCGATCTCGCGCCGCCCCGGACCGCGCATTGGTTTCGTTTCGCCCGTGGAAAATGGAGGAAAATTGTAGTGGAGCATGAATCGCTTCCAGCGCTCTCCCGTGAGTGCATCGATCTTTTGCTCATCACTCGCGGTTCCGAGTGTCGTTGTCACCGCAGCCTGAGTCTCGCCACGCTGGAAAAGGGCTGACCCGTGGGTTCGTGGGAAGATCCCGACCTCACACACGATCGGTCGGATCGTCTTCATATCTCGGCCGTCGATCCGCTTTTTCTGCCCGAGGACATATTCGCGGACGACGTGATACTTGCGGTCTTCGAAGCCCTCTTTGATGAGCTTCTCCATGGCCGCGTATTCCGATTCGCCTAGCGCCGACTTGAGGGTGTCGGCGAGTCGACTCTTGATGGCCTTGTATGCATCGTAGCGAGCGGATTTATCCTTGATGAGAGACGCTTCGAGAATGGGTCCGTCGCATATCTCGCCGACTCGCGCGGCGATCGCATCGGGAAGCTGCTTTCTCTCAAACCGGCGCTTCGGCTTTCCGATTGCGGCGCGCATCCGCTCGATGAGATCGATCACAGGCTGAGCGGTCGCGTGCGCAAACATCAGCGCATCGATGATCTCCGACTCGCTGGCCTCCGCGGCACCGCCCTCCACCATAACGATCGCATCCTTGGAACATGCGACCATCAGATCGATGTCTGCCTTGGACTGCTGTTCAAAGGTTGGATAGGCGATAAACTCGCCGTCGACGCGTGCAACGCGAACCCCAGCGATCGGGCCATCCCAGGGAATATCTGAAATGTGCAGCGCTGCGCTCGCGCCGGTCATCGCGAGGACGTCGGTCGGATTGTCCTTGTCGCTGGATAGAACGGTCGCAACGATCTGCGTATCGTTGCGAAATCCCTCGGGGAACAGGGGTCTACAGGGGCGATCGATCAGGCGCGACGTGAGGATCTCTTCATCGCGCAGGCGACCCTCTCGCTTGAAAAACCCGCCCGGAATCTTGCCCGCTGCGAACGTTTTCTCGATGTAATCACACGTCAGGGGGAAAAAATCGATACCGGGCCGTTCCTCGCCACTCACGGCCGTCACGAGCACTACGCTCTCGCCATACGTGACCAGAACCGCGCCGTGAGCCTGTTTGGCAAGGCGTCCGGTTTCGAAGACGAGCAATTTCCCATGAACTGGAATGGATTCGCGAACGAATGACATAATGCGGGCGCTCCTCGCGCGATTACGCCGCGTGCGTGCGGCTCAACGCCGAGCGCACCGTTCGCCCTTGATCCTCGGTTCCTACGCGTGAATGCTGAAAGACCGCGAGCTGTGCTCACGACTCACGCGCACGAATCGAAGAGCAATGGGTCACTCCAGCGAGCTCGGAGATCCGATTGAAAAATCCTATTTGCGGAGATTGAGCGCGCTGACGACCTTGCGGTATCGTTCCAAACTGCTGCGCTTCAGATACGTGAGAAGCCGTCGTCGCTTCGAGACGAGGCGGAGAAGCCCGCGCCGGGAATGGTGGTCCTTGACGTGGGTCTTGAAATGCTCGGTGAGGTAAGTGATCCTCTCGGTCAGCAACGCGACCTGGACCTCGGGGGAACCGGTGTCCGTGTCATGTGTGCGAAACTGGCTTACAATTTCTGCTTTTCGGTCAGGTACAAGTGCCATCGTGAGACTCTCCAAATAAATCATGCGCTTACCAATGCATGCGCATGACCGGGCGGCGTCCAGCAACACTGCATCCCGCGGCCAACGAGCCGAGGGGGAGAGAGAGAGAGCAGGGCCAGATGCAGCCTCGGTTAGGTGGGCGAGTATAGGCGTAGGCGGTTCCGCGTCAATTCGCATGCGAGAAAGACCCGTCTTGCCGTCGGGCCGCCAGAACGGTATCGCTCGATGTTACCCATGACGATGACCGAGAACGCCAAGCTACTTGAGTCGCTATTCGATGCCGAGCGCACCGCGCGCCGCGTCCACGCGCTGCTGACCGAAGGCGAGCCCGACGCGGTGGTCACTCTGCTCGCGGAATCCGTGCGCGGTGCGGAGGGGTTGCATGGCGAGGAGCGTTCCTTACGGTTGGAGCAAATTTCGGGTCTTCTGGGGGACCTACAAGGCCCGCGGGTCGTTGATCTTCTTATCGACATTCTCGCGTCGGAGGATCCGGATGCTCGTCGGGCGTCTGGCGAAGCCTTGTCCGAGCGAGCGTGGGATCGATTCAAGGACGTCGCGCTCGGAATTGAGCGAGCTCTCAAGCGGCTGCGTCCAGACAGTCCGGCGCTGCCGGAGCTCCCATATATTTTGGCGGAAATCCCAGAGCCCGGCGCGCTCAAGCTCCTGGCTGAGTTTCTCAAACATCCGACAGCCGATGTCGTCGCTGCAGCCATCGAGGCGATCGTGGAGAGACCGGAACCGCAGGCGTTGTCTCTTCTAGACCCACTGGCGAACGATCCTCGAAAGATTGAGATTGAGGACGACGACGGCGCTGGCGCTGAGGCGACGATCGGTGAGCTTGTCTCAGAGGCGCAAGCGATAAGGGAGGAGAACCATCGTCGTGACGCCTGAATCATCGGGCGCGAATGGGGCTGAATCTTTGATTCCGAGGGCGTCCGATATCCACGCGACGCTAGGTCCCGCGGAAGCCGCGATACTCGAAACATTCGTGGTCCCGCGTTACCTATCCCTTTATGGAGATATCGCGGTCGGCCTGATCGTCCAAAGCGAAGACGCTCGTGTGATTCATTTGAATTGTCGGACGGGCTATCCCGAACGGGGAATTGCCGAACGACTCAAGGGAGCGCACATTATCGGTGTCGACCGTTCGCGTGCGGCGATCGAGCTGGCGCGCGCGAAGGCTTCGACGATACCGGGATTGGTCAGCACGTATGTCGTCAGCGACAATTTGGAGACGACGCTTCCATCGGCGGCGTTCTCGCATGCGCTCACGCTCCATCCCACGGTTCGCGCAGAACAACGGCATCGAATGTTGGCGGAAATCGGGCGGTTGCTCGCGCCCTATGGCCAGGCGATTGTCGCGCTTCCAGCGCGTGGAAGCTTCCAGGAACTCATGGACCTATTCCGGGAATATGCGCTCAAATTCGACGATGTGGACTTTGCCCACGCCGTAGAGCGAGCGAGCACGTCTCACCCCACCGTCGAGATGATGTCCGGAGAACTCGCGGGGGCCGGATTTGACTTTGTCGACGTTGAACTGCGCCCGACGACCCTGCGATTTCAGAGCGGTCGGGACTTCTTCGAGGACCCCGTCACGCGCATCCTGATTGTGCCCGATCTACAGTGTTCGCTGGGCCTTGAAGATATATCCAAGCCGCTCGATTACGTGCGCGAGGCAATCGACAAATACTGGAGCGACGGAACGTTCGAGCTCTCGATCCATATCGCTTGTGCGACGGGGAGACGGATGAAAAGTTCGGGGTGATCGCAATGCCAACGTTCGAGAGTGCAGGCACCCATGACGTGGACTTCGCGTCCCACTCTTCGAGCCAGCCGCCCGTGGACGGTCATGGCGGCTGCACCGTCGCTTGCAGACCTTCGAGCGTCGGCTTTACGGGCACGATCGTACCGTCGCTATTGAAATAAAGACGATCGATGCAGGTTTCCCTATGCGTGCCATCGCCGCCCGGAATCTTGAAGCGATGATACACGATGTAGTACTCGTCGCGCGCGGGGATGCCGAGGACCGTGCTGCCACCAGGTCCGAGAATGCCAAGCGTGGGGTCTTGCTCAAGAATCGTGGCCAGTCGTGTAAATGGACCGAGAGGCGATTGCGCCCGTGCGTACGCGACCTTGTAGGTGGGTTGGTTCGTGTCGCCTTCGGACCATTGCAAGTAATAGGTCCCGCTTCGCTTGAACATCGCGCTTCCTTCCACCGTCCCCGAAATGCCGGCGGGAGTGATATTGGCGGGGGTGTTGGAGAACGAAGTCATGTCTGCGTTCAGTTTTCCGACACGCAATCCGCTGTTGCCAAAATAAAGATAGCGCGATCCATCGTCGTCGATAAAGACGTAAGGGTCGAAGGAGCCGACTCCGTATTCCTGACTTGAGACAAGCGGGTGACCGAGGGCGTCCGCGAACGGTCCTGTGGGGGACGCGCTCGTTGCGACGCCAATCTGCTGGTCCGCGCTGAAATAGAAATAGTAGTTGCCTCCAACATACGCGACAGTCGGGGCCCAGGCGTGGCCGGTAGCCCATTTGAGAGCCGTAGAAACGTCCAGAATGACGCCGCGGTTGGTCCATTCCACCAAATTCGTCGAAGAAAATACGCTGAACGTGGTCGCTCCCCAGCCGGGGAATCCGTCGGTGGTCGGATAGATGTAAAACGTCTTGTCAAAGACCGTGACATTGGGATCGGCAAATAGTCCGCTCAGAACCGGATTATTGACGCCCGGAATGCTCACCGATCCATCCGCGGCTTGTGCATCGGCCTCGGTAGTTCCGCCCTCTTTGCCTCCGGTAACCCCGCCGTCAGCGTGTGCACTGCCGCTGTCGGCTTTGCCGCTCGAGCCGCTATCGGGTTGTCCCGTTCCAGTGTCCGCTTGCCCTCCCGAGCCGCTATCGGGTTGTCCCGTTCCAGTGTCGGTTTCGCCGCTCGAGCCGCTGTCGGGCTGTCCCGTTCCGGTGTCGGCGTCGCCGCTCGAGCCGCTGTCAGAGTGCCCCGTTCCGGTGTCGGCTTTGCCGCTCAAGCCGCTATCGGGTTGTCCCGTTGCAGCGTCGGCGTCGCCTCCTGAGCTGCTGTCGGCCTGTCCCGTTGCGCTATCCGCCAGGCCGCCTGCTGCCTCAGCGCTTCCGCTGTCGGCCGGACCGTCGCCAGTTCCGCTGTGCGTTGGAGCGTCGCTGGTTGCACAGGCCGCCAAGCTGAGGGTGACCGCCCATACAGAGCCGCCGAAGCTTCTCGATCGTAAGCCTCTCATGATTGCCAATTTGAACCACCATTCCAGTCTAGATGTACAATTTGCGTCCCGGGTCGATTGTCCATCAAGCCAAGCCTGTGTCTGACCGCAAACTGTTTTATGCGGGAGCCCATTTCCGAAACTCAGCTCACCATTTTACACGATTAACTCTCCTCGGTCAGCCGCCGCGGTCCTATGTGAGTTGCGATGCCCGTTGTGAAGCGAGCTTTGACTGATTCGAAGAGCTGCTCACTGACAAGGACGGAGAAATAGAGCCGTGCAACCTGGGAAAGCAAAGAACCCCGAGCTCAGGCTGTCGCGCGTGTTCGACGCGCGCCGGTCGCTTGTGTGGGAGGCGTGGACCAAGGCGGAGTACGTCAAACGCTGGTTTACGCCGGCGCCCCTCACGACCCCGCGCTGCGACGTGGACCTTCGAACCGGGGGCATCTTCTATCTCGTGATGAGAATGCCCGATGGCGTTGAGCTGCCCATGGATGCGCGCTTCGTCGACGTGGTGCCCGAGGAGCGGATTGTCTTCACCGCGACTATCCATGGTGGCGTCGACGTGCACACCACGGTTGCATTCGCGGACGAAGGTGCAGCGAAAACACGCCTCGACGTGCACCAGGTCTACTCGCGCGAGACGGCCGCGACGCGGGGGGCGCCCGAGGGCTGGACGGCTACGCTCGATCAGCTTGCAGAAGTAGTTCGCGACATTCGTTGACCCACTGCGCGCCCCTTTTCAATTTATATGCAGTAGCCGTCTACGCAAACGTGTCCGCTTGGGCAGGGGCTCAGCGCAGCCACGTCGCATTCGCTTCCCAGTCCGTTCGGCGGAGCGCAGACGGTGTAGGTTCCTGTCGGAACTGTCACTTCCTTGCAAACCCGCGTCGGGTCGGCGCAGCCACCTGCGTCGGGCGTTATTTCGCATGCCTCGTAGCAGTCGTGATGGAGGCAGATCTCGCCGACCGCACATGTGTCGGCCAGCTCAAAGCTCTCGCCATCGTTCTTGCAGGAGAAAGATGCCGCCTCGTTCGGGATGCACCCCCCATTCACGCATATCTCCCCGCCGTGAGGGCAGTTCGACGGATTGCCGCTCGCGGCGCATGGTGCGACGCAGCGCTCTTCAACGCATACGCTACCGCTTGGACATGGAGCAGCTCCGGAGCATCGTTCCGGATTCAGGGCGCACGCTCCCAGCGCTGTATTGCACGAGTACCCCAAGGGACACGGCGAGACGGCTGAACAGGCTGGCTCGCACACCCCGTCCACGCATCGGTACCCTGAGACGACGCATTGGGTTCCGTCGGAGCAAAGGGAGCCGACGTCGAGACAGCGGCCGTCGATGCAGCGTTCCGAAGAACTGGCGCACTGGGTATCGTCATTGCATACCGATGATCCCGCTTCGCTATCGAACTCATAGATGGCGCTGGAATCCGATTCTTCGGGCGAATCGCTTGCCTCGTTTGACGATGTGGCATCGGCGACCGGCGGAAGGGCGGAGTCTGTCGACGTGGCGTCTGCGAGCGGCGGACGTGCTGCGTCCTCCGTCGCGGCTGGAGCGTCCAGGCTCGGATTGGCGTCGGAAGTCGCATCAGAATTGTTAAGGCTCGCGCCACCATCGGAATTTCGCGCGACACAGGAGGCGGTCCCGGCTGCGAGCTTACAGATGAAACCGTCGGCACAACCTGTCGTACTGCAGTCGGGCGTCGCGACTACGCACACCGCGTTTTCGCATGCATAGCCATCCTGACAATCCCCGGACCATCCGCATTGCCAAGCAATGCAGGCGTCCGTGCACTCGTCGGAAGGACAATCGTTGAGCACCCCTCCGCACAACACTGGGACGCTCGCCGGCGTCGAATTGGAGTAAATCGGGCACCCGACGAGCCAGATGGCAGCGCACAGGCCGGTCGCGCCGAGGACCATTCGATTGATGACCATGCCGTTTCCCTTCGACATTGAGCTGAGATGCGCGCAAGCGTCCGTTGGTGAGTCGGTCGACTCGTTATATAGTGCGCCCCTGCTTAAGCAATATGTGTGCCCAAACAATGAGATCGGCGAACGTTGTGAGCGAATCCGCTCGAACGCCGAAGTGCCCGAATCGACAGCGCCTAAAGGTGCGTGGTAGCTTCGAAAACCCTCGGAAGAAAGGGGCCCATCGGTCCCGCCGAGAACGGTCTTCTGAACACCGAACACGAAGAGCGCGCATGCGTGGTTGGCAGCCGATTAGCGATGGAAGTCCAGTGTGACAGCTGCAAGACGGAATACGAGTTCGACGACGCTCTCGTAAGTGTTCGGGGTACGCGAGTGCGCTGCACGCACTGTGGACACCAGTTCACCGTTCGGCGCTCGGAAGCGACAGAGCGGACGGATGAATGGGTGATCCTTACGTCGAAGGGGGACGAGCTCCGATTTGGTGCCCTCCGCGACTTGCAGCGTGCGATTCTGGACGGCCGGGTCGCGCGTTCGGACCTTTTTGTTGTGGGGGGTGCCGAGCCGCGTGCCCTTGGCTCTGTCTTTGAACTGGAGCCTTTCTTTGACGGCCGCGTGCTGAGCAGCTCCCCGCCGCCTCAGGCCTCTCGAGCACCGATAAGAATACCCCGAAACGCTCCCGTTCCGGTCATCGCGAATGAGAGATCGAACGAAAAGGAAGACGTGCCATACGCTGCTGGCCCCCAATTGCCCGCCAGCACGGATGCGGCCCTCGGCGAGGACGTTGCGGAACCTCCGACTCAGAGGCGGCTACCGGAAAGCGAAGGCAGAAATACAGGACGGGTTTCGTCAGAGGTGGAGAATTTCCGTTCACGCGCGCAGACAGGTGATTCGGTTCCTCCACCACCACGTAGTCCCCCGGCTTCCGGCGAGCCAACGCCGGAGTCTGACCCTGTGACTCGGCGTGTGCTCGACGCCATGGCCTCGCGCCCTGCGCCTGCGTCGCGTTCGGCGAGCGCGATATCGAATGCGGAGTCGCGGTCCTCCCCACGCGGCGAGCGCGTGTCAGCGGCCGACGACTCGCGAAGTATCGTGCGGCGCCGGCGTGTGGGTGGATGGGTTGTGGGTGCCACGCTGCTCGTCGCACTCAGCGCTATTGGGTGGCGTGCGGCGCGGCTACATGTCCTTCGTGATTCTCACCCTAGCGTTTCGCCTGGTGATGTGAGAGCGAGCGCCCTTGCTGCGGATAGTGAACGCGCTCTCATGGATGGCGACCTCGATACCGCTGAAAAGGACGTCGAGAGCGCGATGGGCCTGTCAGATCACAACTCCCGAATCATCCGAGACAGGTCTCGCGTGGCTGCTGCAAAGTCGGATATTCCCTGGTTGGCTCTGAAGGTCCTGCCGCCGAGCGCACTGGCAGAACGACTTGCCGCGACCGATCAGCTTTCATCGACTGTAGCCGTAGCGAAGAAGGCAGCCTTGGACGCATACGCCATCGATCCTGGTGATCCTGCAAATGCCTGCGCGCTGGTCAATGCGCTGAGGCTCGAAGGCGATGCGGGTTCTGCCCGAAACTTGGTTTCGAAGATATCCGACCGTGGCGAAGATCCGGAGTTTGCATATGTTGTCGCTCTGCTCGATCTGACCGAACCCGTTCCCATTTGGTCGACGGTGATCGAGCGTCTCCGGATCGCCACGGCGGCCGAGGGCCGATCGGGGCGCGCGCGTGCGGCGCTCGTATATGCGCTTGGGCGGTGGGGCGACCGTGTCAGTGCGGCGACAGAGCTCGCCCAGCTCGATTCTTTGAACCGGCAATATCCGCTTTCGCCCTATTTGCGCGCATGGATCGAAGGCCTTCCGCGGCTGCCGGTGGCCTCGTTGTCTCGAGGTGCCTTGGTTTCTTCCCGCGAGACGCCTTCCGCCTTGGGAGTTGCTCCGCAAGAAGCTGGGCTCGGAACTGGCGTTCCGGGAGATGCGGTGTCTGCCATGCAATTGGCTGCCACAGCTTTGCGTGATGGCGACTACGCGCGTGCCGGCGAGATCTACGGATCGCTGGTGGCTCGCAACGAACATGATTCGGAAGCGTTATCAGGGCTCGGCGATGTGGCCCATGCTCGGGGCGACGTGAGCGGTGCGATTGCAGCCTACCGTCGCGCGATTGGAATCAATCCTTCGTATCTGCCTGCGCTCGTTGGAGTGGCAGATGTGGAATGGGCCTCCGGAGATCGCGTGTCAGCGCGCGCCGCGTATGAAAATGTTGTCGATCATTTCCCGGAAGGGGCCTACCCCTCGTACGTGAAGAATCGCGCAGAGGAGCCTGTCGAGGTCACTCCAGCTAAGATCGATGCTACGACGGCTCAAGCAGGAGGATCTGAAAGCGACGCGGGACACGTCGGCGAGCCAACCACCGGTGATTTCGATCGATGATGGCCACCCATTGGCGGTGGGCCAGTTCGATGGTCTTTTTCGCAGTAGCTGTCGCCGCCTGCGACGGAAGGCCTCGCCGCCCCGAAAGTCAATGGAGTGGGTCCGCTCACAATGCTGAGATTGCTGTATTCGATTTGTCGGATGGCGTGCCGGAACGCCCCGCTAGTTCTCTCATGGGCCTGTCAGACGGGCACGGCTCATTTGATGAGTTTGTGGATTCGGCCGGGCGACTGTTAAACGATCACAAGCGGGTGGGGGGAGTATTGGTGAGGTTCGGTAGCGCTCATCTCGGCCTTGCGCAGGCTACGGAAATTGGCGTCCTGCTCGCTCGAATGGGAGAACGAATACCAGTTTGGTGCCACGCCGATGATCTGACGAATGCAACACTTTATCTCGAGTCCACCGGATGTCGTCGGATGTGGATGGCGCCGTCGGGTACCGTCGACGCGGTCGGACTGGGGGCCGAACTCATATACTTTCACAAGTTTCTTTCGGAGCGATTGGGGCTCGATGTCGATTTCCTCCAGGTCGGCAAGTACAAGGGAGCGGAGGAGCCTTTCACGCGAGACGGGCCTAGTCCGGAGGCGCGAGCGTCGATCGAATCGATGCTTCGCGCGCAGCGGTCGGCTTGGTCCGCTGGCATTCTTCGGGGCCATCCGCAGACCGCTGAAGGAGCTATCGAGGACGGGCCCTATGCGGCGCCGCGGGCGCGAGAACTCGGACTTGTGGACACGCTCGGATATTTCGACGAAGCGCGTAGTGCGATGGAGCGCGAAGTCGGCGCGGACGGAGAGGCTATTCGCTTTGGCCCAGGACAGCCACTAGACAGCGTCGCTGACGTGCTGCGTGGAGCGAGCGGTTGGCTCGGGGACGCTCCTGTCGCCGTCGTGCGAGCTGTCGGTGCCATTTCCGTCGAGACCGAAGGAATGTTCGGGACCGGCGGCATCGTGGAGCGACGTCTCAATCGTACTTTCGCGCGCCTGGCAAAAGACGATCGCGTCAAGGCTGTGGTCGTGCGAATCGATTCCCCGGGCGGAAGCGCGCTAGCGAGCGATTTGCTCTGGCATTCGATGATGACCCTTCGAGCTAAGAAGCCAGTCGTCGTCAGTATCGGAGATATGGCAGCAAGCGGCGGCTACTACATGGCATCCGCCGCCTCGCGAATCTTCGCTGAGGAAACGAGTATCATCGGCTCTATTGGCGTTGTCGGCGGGAAGATCGCAGTGGGGCGGGCGCTGGAGGGCTTTGGGGTTCATGGTGAGACGCTGTCAGGGAAAGGTGTAGACGCTCACGCGTCGACCCGAGCAGCGTTCGAGTCTCCGATGGTCGCGTGGGATGAACCTACGCGGCAACGAGTTCTGTCGACGATGATCGAAATTTATAGGCTGTTTCTGAGCCGCGTCTCCGAGGGGCGCGGGATGTCGGTGGAGCGGGTGGCTCAATCGGCCGAAGGACGCTTATTTGCAGGGCGGGAGTCGCTCGAGCGCGGACTGGTCGACGAGCTGGGAGGGCTTACCGAAGCGATCGCCCATGCTCGGTCTCTCGCGGGGTTGCCGCCGGATTCTGCGGTGGAGACAGAGGGAACCTCAGGCGGATGGCTGGAGACGCTCGTGGACCGTGGCCAAGACACCCCGAACCGGGCGGCGATGGGGCTCGCTATGGAAGGCTTGGCTCTGTCGCGCTCGGAGTTGGTTCCTTTCCTCGCCAGCGTCACCCCAATCGGTCGAAACGAGAGTACTGTGTGTGCGCTGCCGTTCGCGCTCACGTTGCAGTGATTACTGGCGTACGATCGCATATCGGACGATGCACCCAGAAACCAACGCGGAGCCCTCGACCCCAGCGGCAGCGCCCGATCCTCCCGTTGCCTCGAGCCGCGGCACGCTTCGACCTCCTCAGCAGACTCCTCTGACTGTTTTCGCTCGGAAGGTCGAGGTGCAGGCCCCTCCTGGGCTTCGTCGCTGGACGGGAGCGCGGGCAGATGAAGCGTGGATGCGATCACGCATCCTATCGGCGCGGGCGGATTCGAAGCCTCTGGAGCTTCGAGAAGCCTGTGTGGCGCTGGCTCGGCACTTGGCGTCCCGCGAGCGCGACCTCATGGAGGCCGTCGAGCTGTCCTTGGAAGCGCTGCAGATCGCGGAAGACGCGGAGCTGCGTCGCGAGGTTTCGTCATGGCTCGAGAGTCTGGGCGATCCTGCGGGCGCCGCTAGGGTTCTCCGTCCTATCGTGTCGAGTCCGGACGCTGAACCTAGCGAAGTTGCGGGCGCACTTTTGCGAACGGGCATTCTCAAGTCCCGCGCAGGAGATCTTGTCGGCGCCGGCGTTGCGTTCGAGGGGGCGCTCGCTCTCGATGCGCTCGACGCGGCATCCGACGAGCTAGCAATCCGGCTGAGTCGTTCGACCGAGACGGATCCAGACCCTCTGCGCCGATTCGAGGAGGCGGCGAGCGTCGGGACCTCCGGCGCGCTCTCCGACGTCATCGCGTTCTGGATAGCCCGGCCGCGCCCCGTGGCAGATGTACTGGATCTGTTCGTTCGCGGCCTCTTGGATCTCGTCCGCCTCGATGTCGATCGTGCTCTGATTCTGGCTCGCCGTTCACTCGACGTGTTCGGTCCAAGGAATGAGCGGTTGCGAGATGCCATGCTGTCGGTCGCAGCACACGCGAGCGCGCAAGACTTCTGGTGCTCGATAGTTGAGCGAGCTCTAGCCTCTCGATGTGAGGGGATGGTGCGCTCAGAGCAGTGGCTGAGGCTCGCCGTGGCCCGAGAGTTGATGGGCGATTTCGAGGGGCAAGCTCGGGCCGTCGCCAAAGCCGCGGACGAGGGTTGTCGTGCGCCCAATATGCGCCAGCATGTTCTCCGACTTGCGGAGCGAGACCTGTCGCCGGATGGACGAATTTGGTGGCTGCGCGCTCAAGTTTCTACTCTTGGCCAATCCGCGGGGTCAGATTCGTCAATCCGCGCGTGGCGAGAACTGGCGATTTCGCTCTGGGATATGGCTGACGACAGAGCTGGCGCTCTCGATGCGTGGCGACGGGTCGGGATCGCATCGGTGGAGGGTGGAGCAGCACTCTTGTTCGACATGGTGACGATTTGTGGTGCTGATTTTGCGTTCGAGCAGGTTGGACGCTGGCTTGACGACGAGGAAGACGCCTCGTCTCGCGGAATCCTTGCGACTGGGGCTGCACTGGCCGCTTTCTCGATGAAACGGCTCAATCAGTCGTTCGAGTTGGCGAGCCGGGCTCTCGCAGCTCTCCCCCGCTGCACTCGCGCCCTCGAGATTGCAGAAGCCGCGGAATCAGGAATCGGGCGTCGAACGGAGCTCTCGGCGCTCTACGATACTGTCGCCGGTAGTGCATATGGGCGATTCGCGAGGCGAGCAGCGCATTATCGAGGTGCGAGACACTTTGAGCGTTCGAGCGACCATACGCTCGCCCTGTGGCATGCCATACGCGCGTTTCACGCAGTCCCTTCACGGGGACATGGCGTCGCTCTGCTCGCCCGGATGGCCGAACGCGCTGGGGAACGGTCCCAAGCCATTCGAGCGATAGAGCTCCAAGCGGAGCGAGAAGGCCGGGGCGCGGATATCGCCGATTGGTTGATCAGAGCTGCGGGAATCGCCGGCGATGATGCGGAGGGGCGGAGGACTCGCGTCGACCTCCTACTCCGAGCGGTTGTCGCTGCGCCCTCGAGAGCTACGATAGTTCTCCTCCGGAACGAAGCCGAAGCTCTCGTCAAGCTGGGTCCCGGTGATTGCGCTGGACTTGGGGTGCGCTTGGCGGAGGCGGCAGGCGAGCTCGGCGAACGCTGCCATGGCCCCACTGGAGCTCGCATCGCCCTCGATCTTGTCAGTCTGACACTCGCTCTCTCGGACGATTCGGACGCTGCGATCGGGTGGCTAGAGCGCGCAGTGGCTTGCGACGCGGATGTCGAAGAATATTCGGAGCTCGTCGGCTCGGCGAACCGATTGTCACAATCTGACCGGGCGCGGGCTTTGGTAGAGGCCGTTGTAGAGGACTCGACGTCGCGGACGGACTTCGGAATAGGTCTTTTGGTTCTCATGGAAGCGGTCGCCAGGGGCCTGGGGGACGAGCCTTTGGCAGTTCGCGTAGCCGATGCGCGTGCCCGGCGTGATCCGGCTGGGGCGCCACTCCTTTTCGGCGAACAACACCCATCTCCGCCAATTCCTACGATAGCTCCCCCCACTTCCGCGCCCGCCTCGGACCGCGCTGCACGGTGGGAGGACATCGCCGTGCGTCGTGAGCAGCGTGGCGACTACGCAGGAGCCCTACAAGCTCAGCGCGAGGCCTGCGCGGTCGACGGGAGCTCAGCGCAGCGATGGCGAGTGCTCGAACGGCTGTCAGAACAGGTCGGCGATGAGATCGCTCGCGTGCAGGGGCTCGAGGGGATTGCCTTGTGTTGCGACGGAGAAGAACGCCTGGCGGCTCTCAAGCGCCTCGCTCGACTTCACGAGGGGCGCGCCGACATGGATGCGGCGCGGAGCGCTTGGCAACGTATCCTCGAGATCGACCCGAGCGACGCAGACGCTGAGCTCGCCCAAGAGGCTGCTCTCGCGTCGGCTGGCCGATATGTCGAGCTCGTGGAGCACTTGGCCGATCGCGCGGACAGGCTCAAGGGCAAACCGGGCGGGCTCGACGATCTTCCGGCGCTCCGCCTGCGTCGCGTCGCAATTCTCGAGCAGCGACTCGGTGACGTGGACCGCGCATGCGCGGAACTCGAGATCCTGCTCGACGAGTGTCCTGAGCACATCGGCGCCCTCCGGTATCTCGCGGACCTGCTCGATCGGACGGAGCAATATGCGCGTTCTGCCAGCTTGTGGCACAAGGCGGCGTCACAGGAAACGAGCCCGCACGAACGCCTCGAACTCGAGGTTCGCGCTGGAAAATCTTCTCTTGCATCGGGGGATGCAACCGATGCGCTCGAGTGCGCTCGCCATATCCTCGAACTTGATCCGTCCCATCAGGAAGCACTCACCCTTCGCGTGGAGGCGCTCCGACCGCTGCATCGCGATGCCGAACTCGGCGATGCTCTAGAGTCGCTGGCACGTTCGGGCGTGGATCCTCGCGCGCGGGTGGACGCGCTCTTAGAGGCAGCAGTGGCTGCGTCGCGCGCTCGCGATCCCGTTCGAGCTATCGAGCGAGCACGTAGAGCCGTCGCTCTCGCGGGCGATAGGGCTACCCCTCCACTTTTGGCGCAAGCGCTGGAGTATCGGCTCCGCGGTCCCGGCGATACCCAGCAGGCAACCCGTACAATCGCCGAACTGTCTCGCATGGGAGAGCCACTCGGTCGGGACGATGAGGCGCTGAGGTCGTTTCTCCTCGCCGAGGCCATCGATGTCGTCGAGGGTAACGACTCCGGGATGCGTGAGCTCGATGCCACTCGCGCTGTCATCGGAGACCATCCGCTGCTTGCCGTTGGAGTCGCGGAACGGTTGTCCAAGCGCGGCGAGCTGGCAGAAGCCCTCCGCGAATATCGGACCGCGCTGAGCGGGTCATTGCTCGATCTCCGTCGCCCTGGGGATGTGGCCACGGCGGCCGCGGAGATCGCAGGGCGCGCCGGGCGCCATGCCGAGCAATCGCGGTTCCTCGAGATGGCGACAACGTATGCGCAGCTCCGCTCGAGGGTCGACTCCTTTGAAGACGCCGGGGGGGCTCGACTCACGCCAGATATGGCGTCCGAAGCAGTTCCGCAGCTGCGTCCCGCGCGTGCTGCCAAGCTTGCATTTCCCGCGTTCGGCAACGCTCCGAACGACGCATGGGTGTCGCGCGCGCGGCAGCAGGATCCGCCGGCGGATGACGATTCGGCACGGCCGGCCGGACGGGCGGGGGAGTCATCCAGGGTTACGGCGCCTAGCCCCGCAAAGGGTTCGGGGCCTAGCACGATGCCAGCGCCAAACGCTGAAGTCGCTGCACTCGAGACCACGCTTCAAAATGCCAAGATTCCCTCCGAGAAGGCCGCAGCGCAGTTGGCCCTAGGACGAGCAAGACTCGATCGAGGTGATATTGCAGGCGCGGAAGCTCTATTCTGGGACGCGCTCGGCGGAGGCTGCGAGGATGCCGTCGAGGTACTCGATTCGCTTCTTCGCTCGTCCGGTGACAGGACCTGCGACCGCGTGCGCATGCGCTGGCAACACGCAGACCTCAAGCCATACGACGTGGACCGACTCGATGCCCTCCAAACGGTTGCTGCCGAGGATGGAGATACGGTCTACGCGCGGGCGGTAGAACACGTGATGCGCTCGTTGGATCCTGGATCGCCTCCACTCGTCCCTCCTCCGCTGGGAGTGCAGCCAGAGCATCCCGGCCTCTTTTCTTTATTGGCCCGCCCCTCGTCCGACGCATTGGGTGAGTCCTTTTCGCTGCTTTGGGAGGGGGCTATGCAGATCTTTGTCCGTGAAGCGGTGAGCTACTCCATCACTGGTATCGAGCGGGTCGTGCCCGGTCCAGCGTCGCTATTGGCAAGGCTTATCGAGGTCGCGCTTCGCATCTTGGATTCGCCCCGCATTCCAGTATTCGCGACTCGCACCAATCCGGGCAAGCCTGTTGTTCAAGCCGCTCTCCTCTCCCCGCCATCCGTCATTCTTTCTGGGAGCGTACAGGATGACACCCCGGCGCTTCGCTACGCTCTCGGAACGGGACTGTCTGCAGCCCTTCCCCAGAATATTCTTCGACTTGGACTTCCCCCGTCAGAGTGCAGAATCGTCCTCGACGCGCTGTTCGCGGCGTTTGGTCCCACCGAGGTGGGGCGCACGGTCGATCCGCGATCGGCACGCCTTGCTGAATCATTCTGGCAAATCGTACCCGCGAGAGTTCAGCGGCGGCTGCAAGAGCTGCTTTCGACTGTAAGCCATCCGGTTTTCGACGACGTTGTCGAGTCTGCTGCCCACTCTGGCCGACGCGTTGGAATGTTTCTCGCGGGCGACTTTCAATTCGTTTCTGGGACTCTGCTAGACGAGTTACCTGGCCGCAGTGCCCGTCGACGTCTCACGAACGACACCGCTGCCGAAGCCTGCGCGGACAGTCCTGCGCTCATGGACATCATGCGGCTCGCAATCAGTCCCGAATACGCGCACGCGCGTTGGAATAGTGAGAGCTCGATTCCGCAGCGTTCGCTGCGACCCTCTGCTCGATTCAGCCTGGTCTGATCGGAGCGCATCGCGCTCGACCTTAGAGCACTGAAGCAAGAGCATCGCGAAACAGCGACGCCTCCTCGATTCGACTTGCCAATTCGGCATTGCGCGCAATTCGTGCGAATGTCTCGCGTGCCCGGCGGACCCGGGGACCACGCTGCTCTGCCGACGCATCATCGATTCGCGCGCACAAGAGAGCCAGCAACTCATGATTGCGACCAAGTCGCTCCAAGAGTGAGACGAGCTCGTCGACGACATCTTCTTGGGTCGGGTCCGCGTGCAATCGCAGCGTGAGCTGTTCGACGCGAATGGACGCTTCAGCCGGATCGATCGGGCATGTTGACGGTGGCTCCTCTGATTGTGGCGGCTTGCCCGTCCCAGAAAGACGCTCCTCTAGGTCGTGGAGAGCAGTCTGAAGCCGTAGATCGCGTGGAAGGATATCGTGCGCGACGGCGAGGAGACGGTGGGCTCCCGGGAGATCGTGCAGCGAGCTGCCTAACACCTTCGCTCCCTCCTCAAGTAGCTCCGCCACGAGAACAGCCCGGTCGTCGGGCAACGGTTTCGGTTGGCTGGCCGTATGCTCGCGCAGACGTTCAAATGCGAGAGAAGATCCCCCGTAGTCGCCGAGACGCGCTCGCCAGCGTCCCTCCAGGCCACTGGCAAGACCGCCTTCGGAGTCCTCGGGCGCGATGCGGGACGCATGCGCGATGGCCATCGGGATATCATCGAGGTGATCGGCGAAACAGCGAGCAAGCTCGAGGCGCAGCGATCCCGTGGGCATACACTTAAGCTCCCCCAACGCGATCGCACGGGATAGCAGCGCCACCCCTCGACGAGCTCGCGCGTCGCCAGGTTCCGAGTCCTCCACGAGCGCTATCGCTAGCCCGGCGATAGCTCTTGGATCGTCGGGAATGTACCGAAGTGCGTGCTCGAACAAATGGCCAGCATGCCCACCAAATCCCGCCCTTTGCCAGGCGCGGCCAGCTCTCGTCCAGACCGCGTGTTTCACTTGCCTCCCGTGTGCCAAGGCTTCGATGGCCTCCACGTCGGCAAGCGCGTCATCCCTCATCCCGAGTTCGAGCCGCTTGCCCACTCGAGCCCAACGTCCGGCGACAGATCGTGGAGCTCGAGCAAGCGCAAAATCGAGGAATCGTATGGAGATTTCTGGATCGTCGCAGAGGCTTGCAGCGAATGTCGATGCATTCGCAGACAGGGCGGGTGACGGCTCCCATTTGGCGTACCGCTCTAGGCACTCGACGGCCGCGTCGGTCTTACCGATTTCAGCCAGAAGCATCCCTCTAACGCACTCGGCGGCTCCCACGGCTTCCGACGTCCCCATCCCCGATTCATTGAGAAGCCCGAGCGAGGCCTCAGCCCGCACGCCGGTCTGAGCGTCGATATCGACGATGCGCGCGGCGATTCCGGGGTGTCGGGGGGCTCTCTCCAACGCAGAAACATAAAGCTCGCGTGCCTCCTCCACTTTGTCCGCAAAGAGCGCGTCATCTGCGTTCGCGAGGAGATCCGCAAGCTCGCGAGCTCGAAGCGCTCGATCCGACGGAGCGAATGGGATGCCACCGGCCACGGCGAGCAGTGTCCAGCCATCTCCCGATCCGCTCACCCTGGTCCACGCCACGCCGCGCGTCGACGGAATACGCGCGCCCGCGAGCGGCGCGATCTCGCGGACAAGTCGAGCCGCTCCTCGCTCGATGGAGAACACGGCACCGCGGCGTGCGGCGAACGGGCAAAATAGTTTGCGCGCGCACGCGAGCGCCAAGGCCATCGAGCCGCCCGGAAGTCCGATACCGCGCGCAGCATCGATCACGACGAGCAGCTGCTCGCCCTCGACGAGCAAGAGCGCTTCGAACGCGAGGACGGGTTCGAGCTTGGCTTCCTCGGCGGCGTCCCTGAGTCCCGAGACGCACACGGTCGCTCCGTCGTCTCTCGGGCTCAGACACACATCAATGCAGAGAGGGCCAAATATTCCGGCGAGCCGAGCTGCGGCCCAGGCCTCTGCGTCGCGTACTTGTAGCCCAAGCTCAATGCGTTGGAGCAAACCTCTTCGATGCCGAAATCGTTCGACTCCCCCCGAGACGTCCACTGGAAATTGCATCCCGCGGAAGAATGTCACGAGCTCGACGACCGAAAGGCAGCCTAGGCTCACTGGCTCGGCCAGCTCCATGCCAATGCCCTGGCGACCGATGTCGAGACGAAGCGCTACGTCGCGACCATCCGCACGGACAGCAGAGCGATCGGCATCGCGGCGGATCCGGATGGAATCTGCGGTCGTTCGAGGTTTCAGGCTACGTGGCGCGAGGTCCCGACGCATTGTTCGTGCCGATGCGCTAGCTTACCAAGAGCGCGGCCCAAAGTACGACTTTGGCGCCATCGCGAGCGAGCGAGCGAGCGCGGGCGGCTTGACCACGCGAGGTGCGCGTGTGATTACGCTATTAGCGCGCGGGCCATTCGCTGATGATCTCGAAAGATACGATATCGCTCGTGCGAGACAGGACCGACATTGCGGCGGTCATCTCAGAAAGTGTCCCATCGCTCAAGAAGCGGGGACGCCGCATGGTTGGACTTTGCCCGTTCCATGTCGAGAAGACGCCGAGCTTTCACGTGAATCCGGATAGTGGCCTCTACTACTGCTTCGGGTGCAAGGAGAGTGGAGACGTCTTCCGGTTCCTCGAGAGGGCAGAGGGATACACGTTCATCGAAGCCGTCAAGGCTCTGGCAGAGCGTGCGGGAATCCCGGTCGCCGAAGACGCGGGCGCTGAGAGAAGCGATGGAGACCGCCGCCGGCGAGAGCGCGAGTCGCTGACCGACGTGCTCCAGCTATGCGCTGCGTGGTACGAACAGCAGCTGCGCGAGCATCCTGGGAGCGCGAGCGCCCACGACGAGCTTAGTCGACGCGATCTCAAAGCTGATGACGAGGCCGTTCGCGCGTTTCGCGTCGGGTTTGCCCCCCCTTCCTGGGATGCACTCGCCGAGTTTCTCAAACGGCAGGGGATCTCCCCAGCGGTCGGAGAAACTCTCGGGCTTCTGGTCCCGCGCGCGAGCGGAAGCGGATACTACGACCGATTTCGTAACCGCCTGATGTTCGCGGTGATCGATGCACACGGACAGGTCGTCGCGTTCAGTGGGCGAGCTCTTTCGCCATCGCCGGAGGACGCTCCCACGCGCGATCCTCCGCCCAAGTATATTAACTCGCCTGAATCCCCCGTGTACGTGAAGGGGGCGACCCTGTTTGGGCTGTGGCAGGCGCGCCACGCGATGAGAACGAGTGAGCGTGCCATTCTCGTCGAGGGAAACTTCGACGTCGTAAGTCTCCATGCTCGAGGGCTGTGCAACGTCGTTGCGCCTCTCGGAACCGCGTTCACAAGCGATCAGGCGAGGCTGCTCCGAAGATACGCGTCGTCGGTGACCCTGCTCTTCGACGGTGACGCCGCCGGGCGTAAGGCTTCTCGAGCCTCGGAAGAACCATGCGCCCAATCGGGCCTCGACGCCCACGTAGCTATTTTACCCGACAAGACCGATCCGGACGATTTCGTGCGCAGCAAGGGGCTTGACGCGCTGTCACACATCCTCTCCCAAGCGAAGGGTCTGCTCGAATTCCTGATCGACGTCGAACTGGATGCGTCGTTCCGCTCCGCGGATGTGCTCGAACGAGCCGCCCGCATCGACCGAATTACGGCACTTTTGACACGCCAGAATGACCCAGTCGTGCGCGGGATGCTAAAAGGCTACGCTGACTACGCTGCCAGCCGGCTCGATCTGGTACGTTCTGCACCGAATGCGTTTGCGGCCCTCGAGCGAAAAGTCCTCAGCGCTGCTAGAGGAGCACGGGTGAATCACGGACCTAGGCCGTTCGAAGCGCGGATCGTTCCACGAAACACGCGAGGACGGGAAGAGCGGAAAGCAATCGTAGGGGCTGTGATCGAATTTCCCGCGTTGCTGGATGATTTGGATGTGCAAGGAGCGTTGACGTTGCTCGAAGGTGAATCGGCACGGATCGTGGCAGGCATTTGCAAGGCGATGCGAAGGAATGCTCGCGGAGAAAATGTGCTGGATTCTTCCGAATTCCTTGCGCAACTGCCCGAGGCGATCCAAGCCTTCGCGACCGCGCGACTGGCGGCTCCAGCTCACGACACGCTGGAGGACGCCCGAGCGACGGTGGCGGCGAATGCACGGAAGCTTCGAGAGACCAACGTAGCGCAAGAAGCGAATGAAATGGTTCGGGAGCAACATCGAGTGGTCGGCGACTGGGATGCGGAGTTAGCGCTGGCCAAGCAGGTCCAGTCGCTCGTTTCGCAGCGCCAAGGCGTGAGTCGCAAGGAGTAGGACACAATCCAAGGCGGTCCCCATTGGGACCGTCATTGCGTGGTTGCGGCAGAAGCACCGAGGTAACGATGGCGACGAAGAACCGTGATCGGAAAGAGGTCCAGCAGCTCATCGAGATTGGAAAATCGAAGGGCTTTCTCACCTATGACGAGGTGAACGATGCGCTTCCGGCCGACATGGTCGCTGACCAGATGGATGACGTGCTGGGGGTTCTGGGCGACGAAGACATAGAGATCGTGGATGCCGCGACCCAAGTGAAGATTGCTCCGAAGCGGATTGTCGAGGAGCAAGCAGAACAGAAAGGGGCGCGCGAACGTGACCAGGCTCCGACGACGGCCAAGACCGAAGAGGAGCTTGAAGGATATTACTCGAAGAGCAACGACCCGGTTCGGATGTACCTGCGCAAGATGGGGAGCGTGTCGCTTCTCACGCGCGAGGGCGAAGTGGAAATCGCCAAGCGTATCGAGGTCGGCGAGCATACGATCCTGTCTGCGATTCTCAACTCGCGCGTCGCCGTCCGAGAGATCATCGATCTTGGAGACAAGCTCCGCAAACACAAGATTCGGGTGCGCGATATCATCCGGGATGGGGAGGATGAGAACGCGGAGTTCGACGAAGAAGAGGCCGAGAGGCGAGTCCTTCGACTCATCGACAAGGTTCGCCATTTAGACAAGGTCGGAGAAGACTTGGTGGCGAGTGGGCGTGCTGACGGTGCGCCCGTGCGCAAGAAGTCGGTGGATGCCGAGCTCGATGCGAATCGCCAGAAAATGGTCGAGACGCTCGAGGA
>Ga0182030_10004575_pt1 | contig 29483 bp, 32 predicted proteins | sample 812S3MmetaG_FD_121299 | JGI IMG/M metagenome (GOLD analysis project Ga0182030, IMG submission 121299) | Permafrost microbial communities from Stordalen Mire, Sweden - 812S3M metaG (Illumina Assembly) | ecosystem: Environmental > Terrestrial > Soil > Wetlands > Permafrost | place: Sweden...
AGAATAGCTTCTGGTAAATCTTTTCAGGATAATAATGGAGTCAACTCATTAACAATGAGTGATGCTAATACTGGAATCTCATTAATTGACAGTACTGGAAATAGTATTAAAACAGAAGATGGTTCCGGAAATATTATTCTTACTGCTCCTATTGTTAATATAAGTGCTAATCTGAATGTAGCTGAAGATATTGCTACAGGTAATGCTTCTAATTCTGGTAGTTTGATATTATTTAATAGTAGCTTATCTAATTTTGTTCAATTAACTGCTAGTAATGCTATTTCTGCTACTGCCTATACCTTTCCAGCAGCCTATCCGGTTTCTAATGGACAAGCTCTTGTTAGTACAACTGCAGGAGTTTGGTCATGGGCTACTTTATCAACTGGAACAGTTATCTCATTTTCTGCTGGCAACTTAAGTCCTTTATTTAGTACATCTGTAGCTACAGCCACTACTACTCCTGCTCTTACTTTTACTTTATCTAGTGCTGCAGCTTTTACTATTTTAGGAAATAATACAAATGTCTCTGCAGTACCAACTTATTTTGCTCCTGTTTTAGCATCAGCTTTATTTGCTAATCAAGGAACTACCACTACAGTATTACATGGTAATGCTTCTGGTAATCCTTCATGGAGTGCTGTTGTATTAACTACAGATGTATCAGGTATACTTCCAATTGCTAATGGAGGAACAAACAATTCAGCTAGTGCGACTGCAAATACAGTGGTAATTGTAAATTCAGCTGGGACACAGTATGTTTATCTGGCTAATGGAACAACTGGTCAGGTATTAACTGCTAATACAGGAGGTGCTCCTTCATGGTCAGCTCCTGCAACCTCAGGTACAGTAACCAGTGTCTCTGTAACTACCAATCAAGGTGTATCAGGATCTGTTGCTACAGCTACTACAACTCCCAATATTACATTATCACTGGGTGCTTTAACTGGAGTTACAAGCGTTAATGGTCTTGTTATTACTGCTAATACTGGCGTTATAACTACAGGTACTTGGAATGGATCTTTAGTTACAGGAACTTATGGTGGTACAGGAGTAAATAATGGATCTTTCTTAATTACAGTAGCTGGAAACTTAACTACTACTGGAGCTTATAATTCTACTTTTGCTGCAGGAGGATCTTACACTTATACTCTACCCTTAGCTACTTCAACTCTCCTAGCTAATAACTTAGGACTAGTTGGGAATACTACTTTAATTGGTGGTACTACTGCATCTGGAACTCTTACTTTAGAGTCTACTTCTGGAGCAGGATCTACTGACTACATAGCATTCTTAACAGGATCCCAGTCTGAAAGAGCTAGGATAACAAGTAATGGTGCCTTCTTTGTTGGAGAAACAGCCGCTTCTCCAAATGGGGAAAGATTTGGATTTGCCTTATCAAGCAATTCTAATGTTTTATTGCAAAACTATAATAGTAGTACTGGAACTGGTGCCCAATCAAGTATATGGGCAACCTCTAGTGGTGGAACAGCTATATTGAGAGGTTTAAGCTCTGGATATACTACAGCAGGACTTTATAAAGCTAATGGAGCATACTTAGAGCTTGGTAGTGGGAGTTCTTCTACTACATCCTATATAATGAATACTACTGCCACCTCAGCTTTAGGTATAGCCGTAGGGGGATCCGCAGCATCTAATTTAATTGCAACATTTAATACTACTGGATTATTTGTAGGAGGAACTGCAGGAGGAACAGCTACAGGATATCTTACATTGGCTGCAGGTACTACCTCAGTGGCTCCTATTGTACTTACTGCAGGAACTAATCTTACTACTGCTACAGCAGGTAATTTAGAATATGATGGTACTCATATATGGTTTACTAATAGTGGAGCTACAAGACAGGAAATTCTTCAGATTCAACAGTCTTATGTAACAAGTAATTTTACATCTAGTGCAGGTACAACTACTCCTGCAAATATTACAGGATTAACGGCTACTCTTGTAGCAGGGAAATCTTACTATTTTATGATAGTATTATTTGTTACTGCAGATCCTACTGGAAGTATGGCTTATGCAGTAGCAGGAACCACACCAACAGGTAGTTTAATATTAGATTTTGATGACATTGACTTAGCAGGAACAACAGTAACTAATCAAACTAAAGGAGCAAGGGTCACTGCTTTTGGGGGAGGAACTCAACAATTAGCTCATTCAGCAGTAACACATTCTGCATTTCAATGTGTAATAAAAGGTACTGTAATTAATGCAGGTGCAACAGGAACTATAACTCCACAATTTTCTAATTCTCTGACAGGTGGTTCTGGTTCAATTGTATTGGCTGGATCATACATGACTGTAACACAAATAGCTTAATAACTAAAAACAAATAATATGGCACTAGTATCACTAATTAATATAAGTAATAATCCTACTACTGGATTAAAAAGAAACTTAGATATCATAGGTTTAAATATAGGATCTACAAGAATAGATATGACTGTAGTTATTTATAGTCTTGATAGTAATAGTAATAGATTAAATACTTTATCTATTCCTGCTGTTAACTTTGTAGACAGTGCTACAGATGATACTTTAATAGATCCCGCTACAGGAGTTTATGTTATATCTAATGGATCAGGTGGATATAACTACCTAGGAGGTCCTAGTAATGGGCAACCTTTTACGGGAACACCAATTGGTGAGTATGACTTCTTAATAGCTCTATTAAATACATCTGTAAATATTAGTACTCTTATGACTAGTTATATAGCACTTAATGATTCTCTAGGTTACTATAACATCTAAACATGAAAAAGTTCTTAGGTTATATTTTAAGTTTTGTAGCATGGTTACTAACTATAATTACAAAGCCTCTTATTACTCTCTTTACCTGGATTAAGCTTCATAGCTTTTCCAAGATAGGTAACTGGTACATGCAGACCGCAGACATAACAGATGTAGCTGGAAATGTGAGAGGTCAACATGTATGGAATTTTATCTTCATAACCAAGGATGGTTATAAGTTTGGTTCTTCCATGGAGAAGATTAGTGAGGTACTAGCTAAGAATTATATTCTGGGTAAACTAATACTTCCAGGAAAAGCTCTATGCTGGATTCTAATAAAATTAAAAGACCCTGCATTTGCTTTAATAAAATAATTATATTTGTAGAAGACCAACACATAAAAATATGAAGATCACAAATCTAGAATTAACAGGGCCTTTTATAACAGCCCTTGCAGAATTAGCAAAGACAAAGACTAATACTAAAGTAGCATATAATGCTGCTAAAACTATTAAGTCTGCAAATGCAGCTATTGAAGTATTTAATGATGCTAAGAAATCATTAGTGGAACCACGTTGTAAGTTAGATACATCTGGTAAGCCAGAAACAGAAAACATTACAGTTCAGACAAGAGATGCTTCAGGTGCTCTAGTAGACCAGGTACAGAATCATTATGTATTTCCAACATCTGAGATTAAATCAGAAGTAGAAGGTCTTATTGCAGAACTAAGTAAACAAGAAGTAGAAGTAGAAGTGTGGCCTGTAACTCTGGATGATCTAGGAAATATAGAGCTCACTCCACTTGTAATGATGGGTCTAAAAGACTTCATTAAAGAATCTTAAACTATTCTTATGATGACAAAGGAACAGGAACAGAAGCTAGATCAGATCTACACTGCTATAGTAGGACACAAAGATACTGGTGTAAGAGGTCTGGCAGATAGAGTTAAGAGTCTTGAGGAATATAAAACCAAAGACAAAGCTCTAAAGAACAAAGTAGCAGGGGGTATATCAATAGGAACTCCTCTTTTTGTAGTAGCCTGGCACTGGTTCTATGATACCATCATTAAAGGAGGACACTAAGATTTTATAAGATAGTATATTAGTATAGAGGATCCCAGTTTAAACCACTGGGATTTTTTATGTCTTAGATTTAAATAAATAATTTGATTTAACTTTAGGAAGTTTAAATAATAAACTTTACATTTGACAAGTTTAAATCTTAAACATTTAACTATGGCAGACCAACAAGAAGAAAGAATTCCTCTAACCAAAGAACAAATAGCTAAACGTAGACTTGATCTTGTAGAATTCTATAAAGAACAGATTAAGTTCCTAACTCACCAGAGAAACTATGAAGCATTGATTACTGAGCTAGAGGAACTAAACATGAGAAGGATCATGGCACAGATGAGAGTAGCTCAGATGACTGCTCCTCCACCTCCTGATAAAGATTTAGATAAGCAAGAAGATCTTGATCCTAATGAAGGTAAGATGCCAGAAGTACCTACTAACACTTTACAGACAACTGAACAACCTAATGAACCCATTCCTACTTTACAACCTAGAAAATTAAAAACAACATGACAACTTATGATGATATAAAGAATAGAGTTCTAGCTCTGAACTATGAATTTTTTGAAGGAGAGTTAAATCTTAATATGATCTGGGAAAGAACTAGTAATATATTTACTAATAAGTTCTCTGATTTCCTTCACATAGCTTATCAGCAAAATGGACAGAATCTAGTACTTACTATTCCAGCTACTACTAAACCAGGTCTTAATGGAGAAGGAGCTATTCTAAATCCTCCTACAGTTCATGGAATAACGGGTACTGATGTAATTATTCCAGGTCAGTATAAAGGTACCTGGGAATGGATAGATGCTCCTACTGGAAAACCTTATCCATTTGATAAGGAATTCTTTAGACAAATTAAAGGAGTAAACTACTGGAGAGATGGAGAGAAGCTTTTAAACATTACTAAGAATCAAGAGCATGATAATACTATAGATGGGACTCAGTGGCATAAGATGAGTAATCCTGAAGCTTCAGGATTTGATGTAAACAACTGGTCTGAAGGATGCATGGGAGCAGAAGAACCAGTATTTAAAACTATTTTTTCATTAGTAAGAGAGGCTGTAGCTAAGTATGGTCCAGTCTTTACAGGTACATTAATAGATACAACACCAACAACATAATGACTAAGTACAGAAAATTACCTATAGAAGTAGATGCAGAACAATTCTTCTTTGGCAAGGAAGTAGATGGAGTTAAAGTTACTTCTCCTCAGATAGTGCATTCCCTAGATGATAAGTTATACTACGTAACTCATACAGATGCAAAAGACTGGTTATCTAAAGAGAAGATCCAGAAAGAATATGAGGAGATGCCTAAGTATGATTCTCTTCCATTTGCTTTCTGGAATGTTAAATCAGGAAGAAAAGAGTTTATCAATACTGATAATGAACATTTAGTAAAGCTCTATGTAGAATTATACAAGATTAAGTATCCAAAGCCATATGCCTGGATAGAGACAATACATAATGGACAGACAGTAACTATAGAAGATGGAGACTGGATTATAAGGGAACCTAATAGTGATAAAGTATACCCTTGTAAACCTGAGATCTTTAAGAAGTTTTATGAAGCAATTTAATAACCAAAACCAACAAGCAATGGAAGTAACCAAATCAAGAATGTTTCAGTATGTAGTATTACTACATCCAACAGAAAAAGAAGTTAAGGATAATGCAGCTAAGTCTACTATCCTTACAGATGTAACCTCTATACTAGCTAAGGATGAGAAGTCTGCAGCTATGCAGGCTACTATGGGTATTGATCCTAAGTATAAAGACCAACTAGATCAGGTGGAGGTGGTTGTACGCCCTTTTTAGGTGACCTGATCTCAAGAGAGAATCAGGTACATACTTCACACCATATTGTAGATAATACAAGGATAAGAACTCCTTGGAATGATAATGTACTTACTACTAATACTAATAACTGGGGAACTACTAATAGTATATTTACTATGGGTTCTGCAGGAACTGCTACTAGTTATAGTGCACTATCACTAAGTGGAAATAATTAAATAAGCTAGACCAACATGCCAATAGTAAATCAAGTAGAAAAGAAGGTGAGGATGGACCAGTGGAACATAGTTAAGTTCCAACTAGCTGTTCACTGTCATCTGAATAACATTATAGTATCTGATCTGGATCTAAGTTGTCTTACTCTCCTGGCATTAACAGGAGAGAAGACACTTGGTGAATTCTGTGAAGAAGCAGCTAACCATAATATCTTTGGATGTTCTCAGTCAGTTAGAAATGCTATAACTAAGGCTGAGAAGAGAAATCTAGTTATTAAGAAAGGTAATAATAAGAAGAAACTCTCTCTTAATATTCCTAATATAGAGACTAAGGGTAATATACTTCTTGACTATAAAATTCTTAGAGTTGAAACACAGGTCTCATAAAGAGCTTATATCTAAGACTGCCTCAGATTTAAGCCTACCTGAGGAGATGGTTAGTGATCTTGTAGAAGCTTACTGGAAAGCTTTTAAAATAGAGATGAGAACTTTTAAATATCCCAGATTAAAGATTATTAACCTAGGAGACTTTCACATAAGTCCTAGGGGATTAGCTAAAAATATAAAAGTCCTTACTAGCTGGAAAGAAAGTTCTAATGTACCTAAAACATTTGGAAGAATGGTAAGATACCAGGAAGGTCAGGAGAAGTTAAAATTATTACTTGAACTTAGTAAGAAACTTGAAGAAGAAGACAAAAAGTTCCAACTAAAACTTAAAAAGAGATATGGAGAGCAGTATAATAAGAATCTGGAAAAACAAAGGTAAGATCCTTGAAGGTATCAAGAATAGTATCTTTACTTCTCAACATGTAGAGGAGATTGCAGAACTTAGAAATCTTATATGCCAAGAGTGTCCTCATATAGATAAGAGAGGAAGTATGTGTGCTATGCCTGGGACACAACCATGTTGTAAACTTTGTGGTTGTAATCTCAAATTGAAACACAGATCTCTATCTAGTTCTTGTGATGATGGTAGGTGGCATGCTGAACTTACTCAGCAGGAAGAAGATGCCCTAGCTGATCAACTAAAAAATAAGTCAAATGATACTAACATTCAAGGAGAAGAATCATGAGTATAAAAGTCTTGATGAAGATCTAGACTGGCTTTCTGTAACTAGTTTTGTTAGTTATTTTAAACAACCTTTTGATCCTATTGAACAAGCTCAAAGATCTTCTAGAAATAAAAGATCTAAATGGTATGGAATGGATCCTATGGAAATACAGTATTACTGGAAAGCGGAAGGTGATAGAGCTTCTCTAATGGGTACCTGGTATCATTCCCAGAGAGAGAAAGATATTATGGAGTTTACTTCTATAGAAAGAAATGGAGTTACAGTTCCTATTATAAGACCTATCTATAAAGAAGATATTAAAATAGCTCCTGTACAAATTATTACTAATGGGGTTTATCCTGAGCATTTTGTTTACTTAAAATCAGCAGGACTATGTGGACAATCAGATAGAGTAGAAGTAGTAAATCACTCAGTGTCTATAAGTGATTATAAAGGATTAGATATAAATACTCCAATTCCAACAAGTGATGGATTTAAGTCTATGAATGATATAATTGTTGGTGATAGAATATTTGATGGAAATGGAGAATTAACTACTGTAGATCATATATCAGATATTCATTATAATCCGTGTTATAAAATAACTTTTGATACAAATGATCATCTCATATGTGATCATGAGCATAAGTGGGTAATAGCAGAAAGAAAATCCAAGAATGTATATATTGAAACAGAAAGAACAACAACTGATATTTATACTTCTTACCTAAATAAAGAATATATTAGAATTAAATGTTCATTAAGTTTGAATATTAAGGATAAAGAATTATTAATTGATCCTTATGTATTAGGCGTATGGTTAGGTGATGGATCAAGCAGTACAGGTCATCTTACTAATATGAATGAGCAAATATGGAAAGAAATAGAGAATAGGGGTTATATAATAGGAAGAGATACTTCTAATGGAGGAAGTGGAAAAGCTCAAGGAAGAACTATATTTGGACTGAGAGCAAAATTAAAAAAATTAAATCTACTTAATAATAAACATATACCAGATATTTATATAAGATCATCACATCAACAACGACTTGACCTACTTAGAGGATTCATGGATACAGACGGTTATTATAATAGATCAAGAAATAGGTGTGTAATGGCAACTACTAAGTTATGGCAGGCAGAAGCAATAATGTCTTTGGTATCTAGTCTAGGAGGTAAACCTACTCTACTAAAAACAATAGTATCTGGATTTGGAAAAATTAATATTCCAGCTTATAATGTAACATTTAAAAGTATAGTAGAAAATCCATTCCTGTGTAGGAATAAGGACTACTTAATGGCTGCTACAGGACATAATGAAAAAGCTATCTATAGATATATTAAAAAAATCGAAAGAGTAAATACAGTACCTACTAAATGCCTATCAGTTGATAGTTCTACTCATACCTATTTAGCAGGACCATCTTATATAAAAACTCATAATACAAATAAAGAACTAAGGCTTACTGGCTATACTAACTGGGAAGGAGTAACTACTATGATGAACTATCCAGTTGATCATCTTCCAGACTGTCACCTTACTCATTATGCTCTACAGTTAAGTTTGTATCTTTATATGATTTTAAAACATAATCATGAGCTAAGTCCAGGAAAACTATCTATAGAACATGTAATCTTTGAGGAAGAAGCTAAAGATGAACATGGATATCCTGTATATAAGAAAGATGCTCTAGGTAACTTTATAGTAAAAGAAGTAAAAGTATATGAAGTACCCTTTTATAAAACAGAGGTTATATCAATGATAAATTATCTAAGGGATAATAGAGACCTAATTAAAGCTAAGAAAAAACCATGATTGTAAATCTCTTTGATATAGAAAATGGAGTTGTTATACCTAGTATGCATGTATATACTCTTAAGACTTTAAAAAATATAATAGATGATTACCCTACTAATTATATGAAAGTTTATGAGTATGTATTTTATATGACCTGTCCAGATCCTGATATGAATCCATTCTTTCATTATCCTGAGGAAGATAAAGAGCATACTATTCTAAAAGAAATACAAGCTGATTTTTCTACAGAAGATACCAAAATTATAGATGCAATATCTTTCTGTAAAAAACTTTATGAGACACCAACAGCAAGAGCTTACTGGGGAATAAAAGCTATGCTGGATAAGCTAGCTACTTATATGAGTAATACTTCTATTTCTGCAGGTAGAGATGGTAATGGGCCTTTCTTATTAAGTGCAGCTAAACAGTTCCAGGATATAAGAGAGTCTTTTAAGGGAGCCTATAAAGATCTTATGGATGAGCAGAAGACTACTACAAGAGGGGGTGCTCATACCGCATACGATGCTAAGTGAGTGAAGATAGCTACATAACTATTCCAGTATGGGATAAAGGTATTTGGACTCATCAGTCCTTTAAAACTATTGAAGACTTTAGATGGTTTTTAATTCCCCTACTAAAAGAACCAGGAAAGTACAATTTTGATGAGACATCCAGGATCTTTAATGAGCAAGCTAGAATATGGAATAAAACAAAAGTATACTGCATAGCTCCCTTTAATAGTAAAGATTATATTACTTACTGGGATGATCAAAAGGAGAGATGTAGATTTGGAGTAATCTTTAAGAGTGAAAAAGATCTCTGGTATATACCAAGAGATTACTACATGTGGTTGAACTTCTTACCTATTTATGATAAAGAGCAAGCTAGGTATGATTTTCCAAAAGTTAGGGATGCACAGTATCATATGGCACTCTATGAACACTTAGCAGAGTTACACTATTTACATGTTGCAGTTCTAAAGAAAAGACAGATAGCTTCTGAACAACCTCATTCAGAACCAATTCTTACAATAGATGGATGGAGAACCATGGGAGATATTGAGATAGGAGATCTATTATGGAATCCAGATGGTACTCTAACAAAGGTCTTAAATAAAACTAATAATGGAGTTTCTGAAGTTTACCAATTTGACTTTATAGATGGTAGATCAACTAGATGTGGAATAGATCATAATTGGCTAGTATATGATAGAGTTCTTAAAAAAGAAAAAGTAATAAATACAAGAGAGTTATTAAAGTTTGGATTATTTAGTTATACAAATGCACCAACTAGATCAGGAAAAAAGGAATATAAGTCATATAGATATGCCATAAAATATACTAATCCAATAAGCTTTCTTGGAAGTTCTAAGTTAGAAATAAACCCTTATCTACTAGGTTGCTTAATTGGAGATGGTAGTATTAAGGGAAATACTGTACAAATAACATCTATGGATATTGAATTAGTAAATTATGTAAAAGATATAGTAGGTTCTGATTATAATGTAATTAGAAACTTTACAAAGGGTAAAGCATCAAGGTATGGGATTACTTATAAAAAGAGATTTTCTAAAGAGTGTAAGAAGTATTATAATGGTCAATATGGTTGTAATCCTATTTCCAGGTCTCTTTTAGAAATAGGATTAAAGAATAAAATTTGTACAGATAAATTTATTCCCCAAGTATATTTAGAATCTACTATTCAAGATAGACTGGACTTACTTAGAGGATTGATGGATACAGATGGTTATATAAATAGTACAGGAAAAGATATTCATTACACTACTGTTAGTGAACAACTAGCCAAAGATGTAGCTTATTTAACTAGAAGCTTAAGTATTAAAACAGTAATAGATAAAAAATCAAAAGCTAAGAGTAGTTATAGTGACTACTATAGAGTGCGATTATCTGGACATATTCCTTTTAATATTTTTAAACTCACTAGAAAAGCTAATAGATTTAAGAAAAGAAAAGATAGTTTTCCTTTATGTCCTATTATAAATATCACAAAACTAGACTATTTAGAAGAATCCTCTTGTATAGTAGTAGACAATCCTAATCAATTATATATTACTAAAGATTTTATAGTTACTCATAATAGTTACTTTCATGCTGCTAAACTTATTAACCAGATCTGGTTTGAAGAAGGACCTACTATGAAAATGGGTGCTTCTCACAAAGACTATATTAATGAGAAGGGAACCTGGAAGTTTCTAAATGAGTATAGAAGCTTCCTAGATGAGCACACTGCCTGGTATAGACCTATGAATCCAGGAAAAGTAATGATGTGGCAACAGCAGATAGAAATAACCAAGAGTAATAGAAAGTCACTTAAAGGTAATAAAGGAACTATACAAGGACTAACATTTGATAAAGATGCAACTAATGGTGTAGGTGGACCAGTAAAATACTTCTTTCATGAGGAAGCTGGAATAGCACCTAAGATGGATACTACCTATGAGTTCTTATTACCTTCTGTAAAGTCTGGACATATTACAACTGGTATGTTCATTGCAGCAGGATCTGTAGGAGATTTAGATCAATGTGAACCTCTTAAGAAATTTATATTGTATCCTGAGGTAAATTCTATCTATGCAGTAGAGACAGATCTTCTAGATGATAAGGGTACAATAGGAACAGCTGGACTCTTTATACCAGAGCAGTGGTCCATGCCTCCTTATATAGATCAGTATGGTAATTCTCTAGTAGAAGAAGCTGTTAAAGCTATAGATGAGGAAAGACTAAAGTGGAAGAAAGAATTAACTCCTGATATTTATCAACTTAGAATATCGCAACATCCTAAGAATATTGCTGAAGCATTTGCCTTTAGAAAAGCATCTGTATTTCCTACTAATCTATTAATGGCTCAGCAAAGAAGGATCCAGGAGAAAGAATATGGCTATGAGTTTCTAGAACTAGATTATGATACTAAAGGTAAAGTAGAATCTAAGTCGTCCAATAGACTTCCTATTAATGAGTTTCCTATATCCTCTAAGACAGAAGATAAGAAGGGAGTTCTAGTAGTTTGGGAAAGACCAGTTCCTGATCCGGACTTTGGAATGTATTATGCATCTATAGATCCAGTGAGTGAGGGAAGGACAACTACGAGTGACTCTCTTGTATCTATTATAGTATATAAAAACCCAGTAGAAGTAACTAAGATAACTCCAGATGGTCCAGAGACTTCTATAGAAAGAGACAAGATAGTAGCTACCTGGTGTGGTAGATATGATGATATTAAACACACTCATGAGAAGCTAGAAAAGATAGTAGAGTGGTATAATGCATGGACAGTAGTAGAAAATAACATCTCTCTATTTATTCAGCATATGATCTCTAAGAAAAAACAAAGATATCTAGTACCTAAGAACCAGATGTTATTCTTAAAGGACATAGGATCTAATACTAATGTTTTTCAAGAATATGGCTGGAAAAACACAGGTACTCTCTTTAAGTCTCACTTATTAAGTTATGCTATTGAGTTCCTCAAAGAAGAGTTAGATATAGCAACTAAGCCAGATGGAACTATAGTAAAAACCACATATGGCGTAGAGAGAATCCCAGATCCTATGCTAATAGTAGAAATGCTAGCTTATGAAGAGGGACTTAACGTAGATAGATTAGTTTCTTTTTGTGCACTTGTAGCTTTTGCTAAAGTTCAGCAGGCAAACAGAGGCTTAAGAAAAAGAGTAATAGAAAGTAAGGAAAACTTGCAAAAGAACAAAGATCTTTATAAATTGTCCAAGGGAATGTTTACTCATATGGGAGTTCATTCTAAGAAGACAGATCCTATGTATAAGATTAACAGGAGTCCTTTTAAGAATATTAAATAATCAATATGGAACTAATACCAGATAAAGATGATCACTTTCATATGGAAGATATTGAAAGAAGGATTAAAGAATTACAAAAAGAACATGGGCTATTTATACCTAGAATAGTAGAACTATTAGATCCTGAGAATATTACTAAGGGAATAAACGGGTCTAAGTTTAGAATTAAACTAGATGATCCGACATTTAGTTATGGTGATGTTATCACTTATGATAAGTATCATGGTGCTGAGATGTATGTAACAATAGATCCTATTATAGATACAGGAGATGGATTTGTATATACAGTTCAATTAGTAAATAATCCTGATCATAAGTTTATAGATAACAAATACATTCAAGATGGTACATGGATAATGAGAAAAGGACCCCTAGCTACGGGACCTGATAGTTATAGTAAGAGAGAACCAATAGTAATAAAACAAGCCATCTAATGGCATATGTATACAGGCATATTAGGTTAGACAAGAATGAGCCTTTCTATATTGGAATAGGTTCAGAAGAATTCAAAAAATATTTATCAGAAATTAACTCTGGATCTAAACATCCTAGATATGGTAAGTCAGTATCTCAAGAGACAAGAGATAGGTTATCAGTAGCTATTAGTAAAGCTTATAATCCAAGATCTAGAAAAGTTATAGATACCAGTACTGGTAAACAATATAAGTGTATCTTAGATGCAGTACAAGATAGTATATACCAATATGGTACACTATATAGGAAATTAATGGGAACTACAGTAAATAACACTACCTTTAAGTTAACTTAAATTATAAACTATGGAAGTATTTAATGCTATGCAGATGGTCAAAGGGGCTAAATCTGATGGTAATCGTTTAGGTGAATAACTTGCCGTTCTAGCTAGTAATATCTAGAAGTATAATTGGACAAAAACGGGGAAGGCTGTAATGCCAATCCCGTGCTAATACTACAAATTACGTAAGGTTGTAGTACAGTGTAGAGCATAGTAGGTGAATAAATATAATCCTACCAAGAGTGTCCAACATCCTTATAGGATGAAAATATATGCCGAGCTTGTAAGAAATAAAATTACAAGAATCAAGGGATAAAAAGCCTTTGAGATAACAAGACTGACGTTAATACAGCCCATCCAATTCATACCTAGAGAGAAGAAAGATGAGCAGTGGGTAGCGTGGAATATTGATTGGCAAGAATGGCAAGGACTTAAACAGCTTAGGAGAAATGCCAGAAGGCTAATGAAGAACTATAAGTTAGCTAAGGGCATTATAGACAAGACTGACTATGTAGTAGAAGAAAACAATGAGTATGCCTCCCTAATAGAGACTCTTACTAAAGAAGACTCAGGAGCCCTGGAGTTAAAGTTTTATCCTATTATTCCTAATGTTATCAATACAATGGTAGCTGAGTTTGCTAAGAGATCATCCTGTATGAACTTTAGAACAGTAGATGAGACCTCTTATAATGAAGAACTTGAGCTTAAAAGACAACAACTAGAAGATGCTTTAATATCTGATGCAGAAAATAGACTAGCTATTAAGCTTCAAGAGTCAGGTGCAGACCCTAACTCTCCAGAGTTTAAACAACAGATGGATCCTCAGAATATTAAATCTCTACCTGAGATACAGGAGTTCTTTACTAAGTCTTATAGAAATGTCCCAGAAGAATGGGCTCAGCATCAGTATAAGGTTGACCAGGAGAGGTTTGGAATGGAAGAGCTTGAGGAAAGAGGTTTTAGAGATAGCTTAATTACAGACAGAGAGTTCTGGCATTTTAAGATGATGGAGGATGACTATGAAGTAGAACTCTGGAATCCAGTATTAACTTTCTATCATAAGTCTCCTGAGACAAGATATATCTCCCAAGGTAATGCTGTGGGTAAGATAGAAATGATGACAGTAGCTGATGTTATAGATAAGTATGGCTGGATTATGACAGAGGATCAACTTAAATCTCTTGAAGCTATTTATCCAGTAAGATCTGCAGGGATGGCAGTACAGGGTTTCCAGAATGATGGAAGTTACTATGACCCAACTAGATCTCATGAATGGAATACTAATATGCCATCACTAGGATGGAGACAGTATGCTTCTATGTGGGATAATATGCAGGTAGGAGGAGACATAGTAAACTGGATTACAAGTGAGTCAGAAGATTACTTTGATCTAGGAACTACTTATTTACTAAGAGTAACTACTGCTTATTGGAAGTCTCAGCGTAAGGTAGGACATCTAACTAAAATAGATGAGAATGGTTCAGCTACTCAGAATATTGTAGATGAATCTTATGATGTAACAGATAAGCCTGAGTATAATACTATACTAATTAAACGCAAGGATAAGTATAATCTAGTCTTTGGTGAGCACATTGACTGGATCTGGATTAATGAAACAATGGGTGGAGTAAAAGTAGGACCTAATAGACCTAGCTTCTGGGGTATGCCTAACTCAGGTGGAGTAACACCGATGTATTTAGGTATTAATAAAAATACTCCAGGTAGAGTTCCTTTTCAATTTAAAGGAGATGATAATCTATATGGCTGTAAACTTCCAGTAGAAGGATCTGTCTTCTCAGATAGAAATACAAGATCTACTGCTTTAGTAGATTTAATGAAACCTTATCAAATAGGATTTAATATAGTTAATAATCAGATAGCTGATATTCTAATAGATGAGCTAGGTACAGTTATCATGCTTGATCAGAATGCTCTTCCAAGACATTCTTTAGGAGAAGACTGGGGAAAGAATAATATGGCTAAAGCATATGTAGCCATGAAAACATTTCAGATGTTACCCTTAGATACTTCTATTACTAATACAGAGAATGCTATATCTAATACCCATTTCCAGAAACTAGATATGGAGCAGACTAATAGACTTCTATCTAGGATTAAGTTAGGTGAGTATTTTAAACAACAAGCATTTGAAACTATAGGAATTACCCCACAGAGAATGGGAGCACAGCTTGAGCAGGCAACTGCAACTGGTGCTAATATTGCAATAGCAACTTCTTATGCACAGACAGAGATGTATTTCATACAACATTCTGATTACTTAATGCCAAGAGTACATCAGATGAGAACAGACCTAGCACAGTACTATCAGAGTAAAGCTCCCTCCAAGAGACTTCAGTATATCACTACTATGGATGAGAGAAAGAACTTTGAGATTAATGGTACTGACTTAATGCTAAGAGATATCAATGTATTCCCAGTAACAGGAGCTAATGTAAGAAATATAGTTGATCAACTTAAACAACTTGCTCTTAAGAGTAATAGTAATGGCACATCTATCTATGATCTTGCTAGTATTATTAAGTCTGATAACCTTGCTGACATAGATCAGATATTAAAAGACACTGTAGAGAAGCAAGAGAAGCAAAGACAGGATGAACAGCAGCATGAAGCTGATCTACAGAAGCAACAACAAGATGCAGAGTTACAGAAGCAGAGAGAAGCAGATGCATTTAAAGCAGACCAGAATGAGAAAGATAGACAGTCTCATATCCTGGAAGCTGAAATTAGAGCTGCAGGATATATGGGTATGAAGGACTTCAATGATAATAAACAGTCTGATTATCTTGATGGACTTAAGACTATTCAACAAGGTCAACTTTATCAAGGTCAGATGTCTATAGCACAACAGAAGGCTGACCATGCAGAGCAAGCTCACCAGGACAAGATGGACCTGGGAAGAGAGAAGCTTATTGCAGAAAAGGATAGAGCTGATAAGAATGTTCTAATTGCCAGAACTAATACTACAGCATCTGAGATAGCTGCTAAGAGGAAACATGAGCTGGATAAGAAGAAGTTAAGCATTTCTAAGAAGAAGAAAAAGTAGTTATAGCTATATAATACATGAAACTATTTTCTAATGTTAAATCTTATAAGTTTAACTCTATCTTTGTTTAAACCAACAAGCAAAAACTAATACTATGGCTGAGACAACAGAAGCTACTAACATCCAGAGAGTTGAAGTGGACTCTTTAGATAATCTATTAGGAATTCCAGGAGCAGAGAATATTATGACTGCAACTGGTAATGAGAAACCAGGATTCTTTGGAAGACAAAAGGTTGATACTAATTTTCTTAATCCTACTAAACAAGCTATTCCAACTCCAGTAGTAGAGACTCCAGTAGGAGAAACTCCTGAAGCAAAAGTTACAAGAGAAGCTGCTGAAAAGAAAACTAAAGAAGATAAAGAGAAAGCAGACTTACTTGCTAAAGGTAAAGAGAAAGGTGCTGAAGATCTTACACAAATACTTACTGATCTAGATCCTAATAAAGATCCCGAAGCTGCTGCAAAGGCTGCTGAAGAAGCAAGTAAAAATGCAGGAAGACCTAAGGTAGATAAAGAAGGTATGATAGAGCTTACCAAAAAGTTCATTGAAAAAGGACTAATGGTTCCCTTTGAAGGAGATAAGTCAGTAGATGACTATACAATGAAGGACTTTGAAGAACTTATAGAAGCTAACTTTAATGATAGAGAAGCTAAAATAAAAGAAAGTACTCCAGTAGAGTTCTTTGATTCTCTCCCTCCTGAATTACAAGTAGCTGCCAAGTATGTAGCAGATGGTGGTAAAGACATGAAGGGCATCTTCAGAGCATTATCCCAGGTAGAAGAAACAAGATCCCTAGATCCCACTAAAGATAAAGATCAAGAATCTATAGTAAGAGAATATCTAAGAGCTACTAACTTTGGAACAGAAGATGATATTCAAGATGAGATTATAGGTTGGAAAGATATGAATAAACTAGCTGAGAAAGCTACTAAGTTTAAACCTAAACTGGACCAGATGAATGAACAGATGGTAGCACAAAAGCTAGCATATCAGGAAAAGGCCAGAAAAGAACAAGAAGCAGGAGCACAACACTACATGAAAAGTATATATGACACATTAAAAACTGCAGAACTTGGTGGTCTAAAACTAGATAAGAAAGTACAAAGTCAACTGTATAATGGACTAGTATCATTTAACTATCCTTCTATTACAGGTAACAATACTAACTTACTAGGTCACCTTCTGGAGAAGTATCAAAGAGTAGAACCCAATCCTGCTATTATAGCTGAAGCTTTATGGCTGCTATCTGATCCAGATGGTTACAAAGCTAAAATTAAAGAAGGTGGTAAAACAGAAGCTGCAGTAGAAACAGCCAGGAAATTAAAAACAGAAGCTACTAATAAACAAACTTCAGGTAATGGTTCTGGTGTAATAGAAGATACTACAAAGACTAAGACAAGGACTATACCAAGAAACCAAAGCTTTTTTGCAAGATCTTAATGAGCCATTATTTATATAGACATATTAGACCAGATACTAATGTTCCTTTTTATATTGGTATTGGAGCTTCTAATAGTAGGAGAGCATGGGAGACTAGGAAAAGAAATAAATTAGCAACAATCAAAACAAATATAAATAAATAACTAAACTAAAACTTGTAAATTATGAGCACTCCAGTATTAAATAATGGCATATTCCTCAGGGACACTAGCTACCAAGCTACCTCTCATGTGGATTCTTACCATTTGGTAAACATGTTAAAAACAGCTGAGCCTATGGATTTAGGTCCTGTAGATATTTGGGCAATGGCACAGAAAGTAGAAATGCCCCTTTATCAACTATCTTCTTTTGGTGGTAAAAATATCATCATGGTAGATAATGCAAGAGGAGAATACAAATGGCAAACACCAGTTGTACAAGATCTTCCTTATATTATTGAAGACATCCAACCAGGTAATGCTACCAAAGGTATAGATGGTACTACCTTCCAGATCAAGATTAACAAACGTGAGTTTGGTCATGGCGATATCCTCACTTATGATAAATATAATGGTGTGGAAATGTATGTAACAGCAGATGATATCATGACTATTGGTGATGGTTTTATCTATACTGTGCAACTAGTAAATAATGATAACTACAAATATCTAGATAATAAGTTTCTTGCTGGTGGTACCAGGGTATTCAGAAAAGGTTCTGCAAGAGGTGAATATGGAGAAAGGTTCTCTGATATTAGGACTTCTACAGGATTTAGGGAATTCTATAACTATGTAGGTGGTGCTGAAGCTCACGTTCATTATAGTATTTCTTCCAGGGCTGATCTTATGATCAAAGGTGGAGTAAACATGGATGGTACAGTTCCTGTAACTGAAATCTGGAGGACATTTGATAAGAATATTGATCCTTCTATTACTTCTTTAGAGAACATGATTACAGTCATGGGTAAAGAATATGTAAAGAATGCCATTGCAAATGGTAATCTTAACAGGACTTTCTTAACTACTCTTGAAGCAGCTCACCTTTCTAAAATTGCTACTGACATTGAAACCTACTTGATGTGGGGACATGGTGGTAAGATTAAACAAGATGGTCCAGATGATATGAGGTTATCTGTAGGGTTATGGAAACAACTTGATTCTTCTTTCAAACGTGTATATAACTACTCAGGATTTAGCTTAGATTTATTTAAAGCTGAGATCTATAACTTCTATGCTGGTAAAGTTGAATTCCAAGGTCCAGATCCTAAGAGATCTCTGATAGTTCAAACTGGTATTGGAGGTATGAAGCTTGTTAATGAAGCTATTAAGACTGAAGCTGTTAACTCAGGTTTAGTAATTAATGCTGCTCAGGTAGGTGCTATTACAGGCCAGGGTATGGATTTGAATTATGGATTTGCTTACACTAGCTATGTAATTCCTTTCTTAGCTAATGTTAAGTTTATCTTAAATCCTGCATTTGATAACTTACATACAAATGATATTGAAAATCCTATTATCAATGGAAGACCTTTATCATCTTATAGCTTTGTGATCTTTGACGTTACTGACACAGGTAATGATAATATCTTCTTATTGAAACTATCCTGGGATAACCAACTTAAATGGTTCTACCAGAATGGTACTATGGATTACATGGGAAGAACACAAGGTTTTCAATCAAATGGTAACTTTAATGGTTATAGAGTTTATATGACTCAAACAATGCCAGCTATCTGGGTAAAAGATCCAACCAAAGTACTAAAAATTGTTATGCGTAATCCCATTACTGGTGGAAGTTTCTGATTAAAAACAGTAATTGGGTTGCACAATTCAGATCTTCTTATTATATTTGTTGGAACTAAAAACCAACAAAAATGGAAAAGAAGAAAAGAATTTACAAACACAGAGCTTATCAAGCAGTAGCTAATCTTACTAAGATCAGTGAAGAACAAAAGAATAAAGTAAAAGAGTTATATACCCAGGGATCTTCTCAGTCTTACATAGAGAAGACTCTGGGAATGACTAGAAAAACTATCAGGACCATTCTTAAAGCAGAAGGTATTGATAGAGATAAGTCTTCACAGTGGAGACTTAGATATGGTAGTTCTTTGAAAGAAAATGTATTTGATGAATTGAATCCAGAATCTTTATATTGGATTGGATTTCTTTATGCAGATGGTCATGTTAGAAAAGATAAAGAGTATTCTATAGAACTAGAAATAGAACTGCAGGATAAATCACATCTAGAGAAATATAAGACATTTCTAGAATGCAATAAAGAAGTTAAACAATATGAAGAAAATAGTGTTTGTTTAAAAATATTCTCTAAAGTGATTCACTCTAGATTAAAAGAACTAGGTTTTGATAATAGAAAGAGTTGGACAGCAATTCCTCATCCTCTATTAAAAGAATCTAGAGATTTCTGGAGAGGAGTAATAGATGGAGATGGTGGAGTATATGATTATAAAACAAAAATGGTAAGTTTATGTGGAACATTAGAAACCATTTTTGAGTTTATAATCTTTTGTAGTGAACAACTAGGGATAAAAGAAAAGTATCCCAGTCATAGTAACAAAAAAGGATATGCTACTAGTACATTATATCAAGTACATTATTATGGAGAAGATTCTAAAAAAGTCTTACATTTACTCTACAAAGATTCAGTTACATATCTTGAGAGAAAGTATCAAAAATATTTAAACATAGTAGAAACTAATAATCAAACAATACTAAACTAAAAATATCATGAATAAATTTGTTCCAATGTCTCCAGATCCTTACATCAAAAAAGATGGAGATCAGGAGTTAGCAAAATTTGGTCACCTAAATGCTATTGTTAATGTACTTAATAATCAGGCACTTTCTCAAACAGGGTTAGTAGCTCATGCAGGAGATGGACAGGCATTAGGTACCCCACTTCAACAAGGATTTAATGCATTTTCAGTAGTAGCTACTACTGGAGATAGTGCTACTCTTCCTTCATTAGTTGCTCTTTGTGCATGTACTCCATGTGGACCTATTGCTCCAGTAGTAGTAGTGAATAGTGGAGCTAATGCAATGAATGTATATCCTTTTCCTGGAGAATCTATTAATGCGTTATCTGTTAATACACCAATAAGTATTGCTGCTGGAGAATCTCTTAGCTTTAAGAATGTATCTTGTAATAACTGGGATACCTATGGTGCATCTGGTACAGCTGCTCCAGTAGGAGTTTGTACTGATAGTACTTTAACAGGGACAGGATTACCTGGATCATGCTTACATGTAGTATCACAACCAGCTACACTAGGATTTGCTGAATATGTACAACGTACTCAAGCTCCTAATAATAGTGTTGCATCTGGGCTAGCTTTAAAACTTACTACAGATAATGCTGCTATATTTGACACTATTGGTATTACAGTAGCAGGTGCTCCTACACAAGGAGATGCCTTTACATTACCTGTAGGTTACTACATGGTACGTTATGAGACTAGTACTAGTTCTGTAGGTCCTTTAGCTATTTCTCAAGGAAATACTGCTGCTGGTCCTTTTACTGCAGACATTAATACTAAAGCAGGATCTACAACGGCTACTACCTGGATTAACGGAGGTGGTATTGTACATTCTACTGTAGGTAATCAGACTATTATAGTAGGTCCTACTGATAGTGTTGCAGCAGCTGTAACAACTACAGGAGGTGCTCCTCAGTACATAGTTAGATTAACTATACTTAAAATAGGATAATAGAATAAGATAGGCACTGGCACCAGACCCCGTAAGGTAGAGCTTGCAACTTTTCCCTATCTCAAAAGCAATAAGTTAAACTAACCAACCAAACCAAAAACTATGAGTCAAACAGTGCAATCTATAGAAACTACTGGACCTACCAGGGCAGGTTCTATATCAGTAAAAACTTACTTTGATAGTTCTACCTCTAATATGGGACTAGAAAAATATGGTATGTCTTTATATGATGGGGTCTATCATGAGGAACAACTAGCATGCTTAGAGAATAATGGAGTAAGGAGATATGTAACAGGATTAAATGAATTTGCTCCTGAAGTTAAACTTCTCCCTATAGAATTAAGAGAAGCTAAGATAAAAGAAATAAGAAAAGTAGTAACACAGCTAGAAAAGGAATTAGCTGCTAATATTCTTGATCCAGATGATAAAGAGTTCTGGAATAAAGTAAAACTACTAAGACCAGATAATGATATATACTGGTCTAAGATATCAATTAGAGTAGGTAATCAACCTCTTTACCTAGATCCTGAAAAGAAACCAGAAGATCTAATTAAGCTATATGCTATAGAAGCTGGAGGATTTGATATAGTAGCCAGATCTTATGAAGAAGCCCGGGCTAAAGCAGTACCTCCTAAGTTCTATTTAGATAAATATCAGGAAACTGTTTCTACTACTAATGAGTATAAGATGCTAAAGAATGCTGCAATAGCTGATATGGATAGCATGTTTAAAAAGAACTTTATCAAGTTACTCTATGTAGCTAAGGTAGTAGATACTAATAGTCCTCAGTATAGGAAGAATACTCCCCAGGCTATAGTCTATGATAAGATGGATAAGTTTATAAATGGAGAAGGTTCTGAGACTAACAAGAAAAGAGCAGCTCACCAGTTTATAGATACCTGTACCCTAGATATAGAAACTTTAAAGTTAAGAGCTCTTATCAAAGATGCAACTTTCTATAAGTTTATTGCAACTAAAGGAGATGGTTTTATTTACCATGTAGAGAGTAACACTATGATGGGAAGAAACCCTTCTGATGTACTAGCTTATTTAAAAAACCCTATTAATGAACAAATCTTATCTTCAGTACTTAATGTAGTGGAGAAATATTGGAACGAGTAATCTTAACTTAATACTTAGAAATCATGGCAAAAGACACTAGAGCAGACCTGACTAAACTTGTAGATGGCTACAATGATATGTACAGAGACCCATTACAGTATGCACAGACTACGTATCTGGCTAATATTAAATCTCAAGGAAGACCTTGGGGTGGAGATAGAGATGCCAGGAACCTAGCTAATAAACCTTGGAATAAAATGGATGTACCAATTTAAGACTTTACCAATATAATTAACTAATTAATTAACTAAAAACAAGTAAACAAATGGCTAAGAAAGCAGTTGCTAAGAAACAAGTTCCACAAGGAACTAAAGTAGGTTTAAACAAATCAGTATCTGTATCTCCATCTTCCTACAAAAAAGGTGGTATGAAAAAGAAGAAGTAAGTAACTAAAACTTGTAAACATGGCAAAGTCAATGAAGAAGACAGGAGGAGTAACTAATGAAAATACTCTTGCAGAAGTTAGTCCAACAGTACAAGGTATATCCCCACATGGGTTAAACGGTACTGCTATGATTAATCCAACTAGCTTAGGTGATCCACTATCCAGAACTAATCTTAATGGTGATGCTAAGTCATCTCCTACTGCAAGGTGGGGAATGAATGTATCTAAAGATATTAAGAATATGAGGGACACTCTTATGGAGATGCCTGATGGTAGACCTGTGTCTAAAACAGCAGAAAGAAGTTAAGAACTAGTATGAATAACTCCACACTACAGATCAAGATGAAACAGAGACTGAATAAGTTGGACTCTGAGGATTATGATAATGTTGAATGTTGGATGTTAGTAGAGGCTTACAATAAAGCTCAGGTAGAGTGGTGCCGTAGACAAATTACTGGTTCTAATATTCTAAAGCAAGGGGATGAGCAGTCTAAGAGAAGAGTAGATGATCTACAAGTGCTCCTGACAACCACTCCCATTACCCTCAATGCTTTAGATCTGTATGCAGAAACTGTTGTCATGCCTGTAGATTATTTTGCATTTAAGAGGTTAGAGGTCTTTGCAACTAAAGAGTGTTGCAAGGACCCTCGCCTGATGACTGTATATCAATCAGAAGAAGCTAATGTAGGAATAGCATTAAAAGATGATAATAAAAGACCAAACTTTGAATGGGCAGAGACTTTCTTTACTTTTATAGGTAATAAAATTAGAGTTTATACTAATTCAGATTTTACTATATCCAGTTCTAATCTTATCTATTATAAGCAACCTATTAAAGTTCAGATATTAGGATGTTCTGATCCTTATACAGGAGCAGTAACAACAGTAGATGTTCCTCCAGGTCTTAAGGATGATCTGGTAGAAGTAATTATAGATGAAGCAGTAACTATCCTGGCAGGTGACATAGAATCTCTTAACCAGAAGAGTAGAGAACAAAGTGCAGCAGAGGGTAATAATTAATTTGTACTTTTACTTGTATAATTAGAAAAGAATTATTATATTATACTATATATTTATTAATCAACTAACTAAAAACAAAAAACACAATGTATTTTAACCATGCCTTTCACAAGCTGTTTGTAGGAACTCATGCTTCCCAGACAGCTTCTGGTACCCTCTCAGGAGTGGACACAGGCTTTTTGAGCACCTCAGGTGTTCAATCAGTTCAATTATCTAATACCTCTGCTCCTTATGGACTAGGTGTAGGAACTTTTGGTTTATTCTTCCAAGATCCAGTTTTAGGTCTTGTATCAGTAAATGCATCTTCAACTGCAATTACTACAGGTAAACCATTATTACTAGCTGCATCTCAGCTTTATCAAAATGATAAGATCAGTCCTTTTATTGGAGGAATGAAGGAAAGTAATAAATCTAAACTCATTAATCCTAAATTTGTATCTAGGTTTATCCGTGTAGATCCATGTACTCCTAACCAGAATGTAATCCATATAGGTAATACTCCGTTTACAGCTGGTTCTGGTATTACAACCGGAACTATTGGAACTCCTGGAACAGGATATACTAATGGTACATATTATAATGTATCTTTCTCAACTAATAATCTAGGATCAGGGGCACTTGCTACAGTTACTGTAGCTGGTGGTGTAGTTACTGTAGTAACAATTACTAATCCAGGCTCTGGTTATAAAGTAGGTGATACTTTAACTAGTCCAGTTGGGATTCCTTATACTGCAGGTACACTGATGGTTTATACTGTCAATGTAGTTACTGGTGAGAATGCAACTTGTAATTTCCAATTCTTATGTGATGAAACTTACTACTTACGTATTGATGTTAAGGGATCCCCTGCATTAAGAACTTTAAGTCGTAATGCATACTGGAATATGGATTATTACACAGGATGCTGCCCAGCAAACTGTATAGCTCCACTTCCTATTGATAGTACTCTTGCTATGATTGGATGGGCTCAACAGATTATAGACAGTAAAATTGTAGGACCTTATATATTACCTGTGGTTTATGACCAAAATGGTGGTGCATGGTATTCTCCTGGAACCTCTGGTGAGTTCTTTAATAACCCTAAAGAGCCTGGAATTGGTACAGTTACTATTGTAAATGGAGGTACTGGTTATACTAATGGTACTTTCTATAATGTACAATTTGGTACTCTGGATCAAACTCCTAGTAATGGTTCTGGTGCAACAGCTACAGTAGTAGTTTCTGGTGGTGTTGTTACTACTGTTACTATTACAGAGCAAGGTACTGGTTACACAGTAGGTGACCTGATAAAACTTCCTCTATTGGAAGGTGCTAATGATAATGCTGTATTCTCAGTGGCTACTAATATTGTTCCAACTTGGAATAACTACGTATCTCCTGGATATATTACAGGAAAATCAGCTGGTATGTCTCTTACAGGTGCTTATGTAGATACCCGTTTTGGAGATTGTACTTTCTATCCAAGTGATTGGTTTGAAAAACAACCAGTTAATATCTATGCATCCATGGTAGATGAAACAGGAGATCCTTGTGCCTTCACAGCTATCTGTGTAGAAACACAATGTAATCCTCGTCAAGCTATGGGTCTTGGAGAACAAGTTATCCGTGACTTGATCTTATCTGAAAGTTACTTACAGAATTACTTTAACACAGGTAAGGATCTAAGAATCCGTGAGATTACTCAAGGATATGATGTAACTGCATCTATTCATAGAGGTAACTTATATACTCGTTACCAGATCCTGCATAATGTTCCAAGGAATTATAACCCAACTGGCATCTTTGATAATGATCAGTATTTACTGGAAATTATTACCAATGGGGTTAGTGCAACCTTTGAGACAGTTATGTCTACTTGGTTATCAGCTTGTGGATGTAATGCAGTTCTAGAACTAGTTCAGTGTCAGCTTGCAGCATGTCCTACAGGATGTCCTGCTATTACAGTGGCTACAGTAACTGCTACTGGCACAAGAACAGTTGCTTATAGTTCTTCTGCTGCTGCTTCTGGAGGATTATCTCCTTACAATTATGAAGTTAGTTCAGGAGTATTACCTACTGGAATTACTATCAATTCTAGTACTGGTTTAGTATCTGGTACTCCAACAGTAGATGGTGTGTATGACTTTACAGTAACTGCAACAGACAGCAATGGATGTCCAGGAAGTACTGCTCAGATCATTACTATAACAGGTTAATAATTAATTATCTAAGATAACGGGGGAGGAGAAGTTAAATAAGCTTCCTCTTTCCCCGTTTCTTTTTATAACTTTATAGTATGGCACAACACAGATTAAGCTTAGAAGTTCCTCACATAGTTAATACTTGCATTCTACCAGTTTATGATACAAGTATATATTCACCAGAGGTACCTACTACATGTCCTATACTAGCTATTACGCCTCCAGGATTCTGGCAGGCTACTCAGTTAGGTAACAGAGCTCCACAGTTCATAGCTAATTTATCAGCATGTGACCTAGGAATACAACTATCTAATTGTGATAATTATAACAATGTCTTAGTAGATGGATTATATATTATAAGATGGAGTCTTTCTCCTAATGATATAGTCTTTGTAGAATATAATCACTTAAGGATAGCTACAGTACTAACTACTTACATGAAAATATTATGTCATCTTAATTTAGCAGCATGTGAGCCAGATAAAGAAACTCAACAGAAGATAGTAAGATTACAGTTTATAAGAACGCTTTTTGATGCTGCAATAGCCAAGGTAGAAGTAGCTCACCAACCAGAAGCTGGAATGCAGATTTATAATTATGCAAGGACTCAGCTTAACAAGCTGGGCCGTTATTATAACTGTGCATGTTAACTAACCAACAACCAACAATATGCAACAATGCTCAAATTGCAAAACTGGTCTCTCTTGTGGATGCCAGCGTAGAATAGCTTCAGATGGGAAACCAGTGTGTACTCATTGTATAGCTAGATATGAATTAGCATTACAACAACAAAGAAATAAACCACCTGTACAGGTTAACAATATACAAGTAGCAAAGTAAGAACATGGCATGTTACCTTTTAACAGATTGTAAGAACATTAAGCCACAAATAGTGGTATCTAATAATCTTAGTGCCTACCTATTACCAGTAGGTACTACTATTACAATCTCTACCTTAGGTGCAACATGTTGGTTAGTTACAACAGCTCTTACCTGTGAAGAAGCAGTAACATTACCTGATACTATAATTATAAAGACGTACCAGAACTGTGCTGCATGCTCTTTTATATTTACAGGTCAGAATGGAAGTCTTGAAGGAGATAATGGAGGATTTCTTCCACTTCAAACATGTTATCTTTTAACTGATTGTAATACTACTAATCCTCAGGCTCCTATAGTTATTACTAATAATTATTTAGCATATGTAGGATCAGTAGTTAAAATATCCACTCTAAATGGAGGAGTAACCTGCTGGCAGGTAACTGCTTCTGAAAATTGTATAGGAGCCATATCCTTAGATGATGAGTCTATAGTAAGTATATTTAGTACGTGTCTAGTATGTAATCCACCACTTATACCCATATGCTATAGACTAACTGATTGTACAGGAGTAACTCCCTCTATACTAGTAAATACAGATTTGAGTTCTATAATTGGACTAGTAATTAATAATGTAGTTACTCTATCCGGACCAGTAGTGCCATCTATAACATGTTGGACAGTTACTCTATTTGGACCATCTAGTAGTGGAATATCTCTTATAAGCTATAACGTAAATGCATTTGAGAATTGTGCTTGTTGCCTACCACAACCAGTACCTCCTCCTATAGTACTTCCTCCAAGGATAATTCCAGATCCTGTAGTAGATTACTATAGAGTAACTATGTCTCCTTGTGAGATAGATACTACTATTAACTTTTGTGAATCATACTGGAATTTAACAAAGAAACTAAGATTTGGGATAACTACATGTGAGTGGAACAAAGATTCTACTCAACTTTGGGTAGAGCAGCAACTAGTACAGTTACAGAATAGTTTTAATCCATTATACTGTATAGAGGGAGATAATAATCCTCCTCCGTTTCAGCAAAATCCTTGTAGTCAATGTGCACCTAATCCATGTTCATGTGGTAGAAATCCACAACGCCCTTTGGGAAAGTGTGGATGTCACACTATATTTGCAGGAGTACCTTGTAGAGAACATGAAGTACCTCAGACTTATATCTTATGGAGTGATCTAGGAATACTAAACTGGAGTTGTGAAAATCCATTACTAAACGAATAACTATATATCATGTTAACTATATCCAAGAGAATTGATCAACTAGCCTCAGCTCCACTGCTTACTTTACAGGCTCTTATACCAGTAGTTCCTGCAGGTACAACAGATGCCACTTCAGCTACTTTACAACAGATAGCTAACTTATTACCTCCTAATAATACTCTAGTGTTTAAACAGAGTTTTTCAGGGGCTACTCTTCAGAATATTAATACCTCTGCTATTACTCTATTACCAGCACCAGGAGTTAATCTGCTTTATGCTATTATTCCTGGAACAGCTTATATTAAATATGTATTTGGTACTGTAGTGTATAATTTTGGAATTGGAGGTCTTCAACTTAATAATAATGCAGTACTTGGAACTATAACTCAAGCCCAGATAAATTCAGCAGTGAGCATTACTGAAGGATTTAGTACTCTAGTTACTCCAGGTACTAATACAACTAATCAACCATTGTTACTTTTTGCTCCAGGAGCTAATGCAACAACTGGAGATGGGATCCTTACCATAGCTTTTGATTACAGAATAATTGATTTAACTTAGGATATATAGATAATTTTTTGTAGATTATATAAACAGAACTAAGATGCTTCCAAATTCACAATTTAATACTAATCAAGCAGGATGTACTCCCGTTGCATCTAACTGTGTTCTTTGGACAGGTCCTAATCTGCCCTGCATTCAGTTATGTACTGGAGATTCTATAAGTGATGTTACAGCTAAGCTTGCTCAACAGTTATGTGCACTACTACAAGAAGTAAATATCTCTAATTTTAGTGCTGCTCTTCTTTGTTTTGATCCTTTATGTCCTGTTCCTCAGAATCTTACTGATATTATTAACTTCATTATTAATGAGTTATGTGTACTAAAAACAGGACAAGCTGCAGGACCAGGCACTAACGGATGTCCTGATTGTACTATTACAGTAGCTCCTTGTTTTTATACTACTAATCCTCAGGGAGATGTAATAACTACTATGCAGCTTACTGCATATGCTCAGGCTATAGGAGTTCAGGTATGTAGTATATTAAACCAGATTACTACTATTAATAGTACACTAACCTCTTATGGAGTTAGAATAACTAATCTTGAGAATAGAATTATTACTCCTTATACTCCTCCTTTAGTCCCACCAACATGCTTATCAACAACTTCTACAGATATAGTAAGTGCTATAGTTCTTGTTACCTCTACCTTATGTAGTTTACAAGCAGCTACTGGACTTCCTAATGC